>Ga0315291_10006933_pt1 | contig 14053 bp, 9 predicted proteins | sample YL17G12_20_MG_FD_203070 | JGI IMG/M metagenome (GOLD analysis project Ga0315291, IMG submission 203070) | Sediment microbial communities from Yellowstone Lake, YNP, Wyoming, USA - YL17G12_20 | ecosystem: Environmental > Aquatic > Freshwater > Lake > Sediment | place: USA: Wyoming | collected...
AACCTCATCCAAAAGCTCTTTCAGAAAAAAAGGCTCTATCTTCAAGGTAAAGTCCTTAGATTCGATTCGGGAAAGCTGGAGAAGGTCGGTCACGATTTTATTCATCCGGTCAGCATGCTGGGAGATTATGGAAAGAAATTGTAGAGATTTTTCCGGGTCGTTAATGGCACCATCTCTCAGGGCTTCCACAAACCCTTTGATGGAAGTCAATGGAGTTCTCAACTCGTGCGAGACGTTTGCCACGAAATCTTTCCGAACCCGCTCTGTTTTCTTGAGCTCGGTGATGTCGTGGAAAACAAAAAGCAGAAAGATGGAGCCTTTTCTTTTCTGCTCCACTAGTGCGGACTGCACCATAAAATCTTTTTCTTCCGGATGAAAAAAAGAGACTTCTTTTCGTTTCTCCTGTGGGTTTGTCAGAACCTCCTGAATGAATTGATTAAGTTCCGGATTACGAATTACCTCGTAATATGGCTTTCCATAATTTGCGGAACTTAGATTAAACACCTGACTCAAAGTCTTGTTAACTAAAAGGACTTTTCCAGAGGAGTTCACAGCCAGAACTCCTTCCACCATGCTGGAGAGAATCGAATCGAGCTGAGATTTTTCCTCACTTATCTGAGCGATCTTCTGTGAAAGCTCATCTGACATCTGGTTTAGGATTTCGCCTAACTCCCCTATTTCATCTCTGGTTCTTGTCTTAATCCTCTGGGTAAAATCTCCTTTGGACAGCAACTTACCTATCTGAATCATCTGGCGAAGAGGTTTGGAAACCAGGTCAGCAAAGCCAAAACTCAAGACCAGCGAAAATATGAAGGCTGCAACCAGTCCTAAAAGCACGATGTTCAATATCCTGTTCTGCTGATGTCTCAGCTCGGTCAATGGAAGGGCTAAACGCGCCACGCCTATTATCTCGCCCTGAAGTTTAATGGGAGAAGCTACGTAAAGCATCTCCTCTTTTACGGTATAGCTATAGCGGATACTCTTTTCTGGCTTATCCTGCAAAGCTGAAGCCACCTCAGGCCTGTTTCTGTGATTCTCCATAATGGAGAGTGCCTTGCCGCTCTCATACGAATCACCCAGGACTTTACCTTGTTTATCTATGATGGTTATCCTGCCCTGAATATCTCTGCTGGTCTCGTCGGTTAAGCTATCGATTTTGGAAAGGCTTGAACTATCACCCAGGGTAACAGAGAAGATCTCAGATAAAAGGTGAGTTTGAGAAGACATACTCTGTTCGAGTTGAGTCAGGGAGCGTTTTCTCTCTGAAGATGAAATCAAAACACCGGCTAAGGAGAGGCCTAATAAACTGACCAGAAGATAGGTCAAAAATAATTTAAGCTGCATCCTCATATAAAAAAAAACTGAGACTTATTCGGGTGAAATCTCTTTAAGTCTGTAACCCAGGTTCTTGACAGTTTGAATGTTCCGGGATAACAAGGGGATTTTCTCCCTTAATCTGCGGATATGGACATCCACAGTGCGCATCCCTCCATAATAATCATACCCCCAGACCTGGTCCATCAGGTAATCCCTGCTTAAAACTCTTCCCTTGTTTCGCAGTAAACATTCAAGCAGAGCAAACTCCTTTGAAGTCAGTTGAAATGCCCGGCTATTCAAAGTAACCTCATGTTTGAATGGATCCAGAACCAGATTAGCATAACGATAAATTTTCTCCTTTTCAGGTTTTTTCTCAACTCTCCTTAGCAGGGCTTTAGCTCTGGCGACCAGTTCCCTGGGGCTGAAAGGCTTGGTTAGGTAATCATCCGCTCCTATTTCCAGTCCAACGATCTTATCTGTCTCCTCTCCCTTGGCGGTCAGCATTATTACAGGAGTAGAGGAAGTTTTTGGATCTGCTCTTAACTCTTTGCAGACCTCCAGTCCATCCATTTCCGGAAGCATTATATCCAGTATAACCAGGTCAAAATTTTCAGCTTTAGCTTTTTTAAGACCTGAAAAACCATCTGAGGAATCTTTCAGGACAAAATTTTCCTTTTCCAGATAATGTCTGACCAATTCGACGATATCCTTGTCATCCTCAATTATCAAGATCTTTCTGGACATTGATTTCCTCTGAAAAACTCAGAGATATTATAATTCCAATTTTGCTATCAAGCAAATGAAATTTTAATGCGGAACAGCGTAGGGGCGTTCAAGTGAACTGCCCCTACAGCTCCGGCTGATTAATGTTTATGTTATATCCTGAAAGTGCGGGTGACGACAAAAGAGGAAAGGAATTCTTTTAGCTGGGCTTCCATCTCAGAGGCATTCTGGTATCTTTCCTCGGGATTCTTCATCAGGGATTTGCCTACAATGCGGTCAAAAAGTGTCGGAGTTTTCTCATTTATGGCTGAAGGCATTAGAGGCTGGGCGTTCAATATGCTGTAGATTAAAGCGCTGATGGTTTCGCCTTTAAAGGGTTTTTGCCCGGTCAAAATCTCGTATAATACTACTCCCAGGGAGAAGATATCGGATCTTTTGTCAGCAGTCTTCCCCTGGAGAATCTCCGGAGCAATATAGCTGGGCGTTCCCATTGCCATTCCGGTCTGGGTCATAGTTGCAGAGCCGCCTAATCTGGCGATTCCGAAGTCCATCACTTTTATATCGAAATTATCTAGAATCATTATATTGGCCGGCTTGATATCCCGGTGGATTATCCCTTTCTCATGGGCATAACTCAAAGCCAGGCAGGTCTGGATCATAATCTTAGCCACGATCTTGTAATTCAGGTCTGATTTCTTCTGGATCATCTTATCCAGAGTATACCCCTGCAGGTATTCCATAGCAATATAGTAAAGGTCTCCTTCCTGTCCCACGTCGTAAATAGTAACGATATTCGGATGAGAGAGCCTGCCTGCAGCCTGAGCCTCTTTGACTAACCGGTCTACCAGCTCAGCCATCTCCTCAGGGGAAGCCAGGGTATCTAATCTGATAGTCTTTAAAGCCACCAGACGGTCAATGGCCGGGTCCACCCCTTTGTACACCGTGCCCATTGCTCCCCTGCCTATTATCTCCTGAACCTGATATCTGCCGAACTGGCTAACCGAAATATGCGAAGTGCTTTTCTCAACTTTAGGGGTTGAGGTCTCTTCTAACGGTTTAGGAACAGGAGTAGAAGGAAAAGGAGTAGGTGTCCTCTCTTTAGTTTCTTCCTTTAGCCCCAGCCGCATTGTCTTTTCCGGCTCAGGTTCAGCCGGGATAAACCTTTCCTTTATCTCATTCGGTTCCCTGGTCTCCTCCTCCTCTCTCATCTTTGGAGCTGAAGTTTTTTGCGATTTTATACCAGGAGAGACTAATAGGAAAAGTATAAGCTCCAAAAGCGGGTAAAACGGTTTGGTGATTATGTGAAAAGAGGAAAAAAGAATTAAGCTCAGATTCAGTATCACAAAAAGGAACACGAAGAGTATGATCAGCCTCTGAACCAGATTGACATTGGGTAAAACAAAAGCACAGAAGCTCCCGATTAAGATCAGAACTAAAAAATCAAGGATCGAAAGGAAGCCGGAAATTTTCAAAAAGTTCTTATGAATGATATTCTCCACCACGCAAGCGGTTTTCTCTATAGAGGGGAAGCGTGAAGAGACTGGGGTATTTACCTGGGAGATGGAAAGGTCAGTTAAACCCACCAGAACGATCTTCCGGAAGAAAAGATCCGGGCTAAACGAGCCATCTAAAAGAGAAGATGCGGGATAATACTTGAAAGAGCCTTTTGGACCATCGTAGTTAATTAAAAATCTCCACTGGTTATCCGTGGGGATAAAAGTGTCCTTCAAATAGATCTTTCCGCCAGGCTCTACTTTTAGATCCTCCATTTTCAGATTTAAATATCTGCGGGCTATCTGCAGGCAGACCGAGGGGTAGTAATTATCATCATAAGCCACAATCATCGATTCATGCCGGACCTTTTTGTCCAGATCGCGAACCTGATTAACATATCCTAAGGCACATGCTGCTTCAGCCAAGGTCTGACCTGGATAGTAAACCTCCTTGGCTTTATAAGGCAGGTCGTAGCTAAGCTCCTCTCTATCCTGGATATTCTTTAAAGCAGAGCTTAACAGGATATCCGGATACCGAGTAGGAGTCAAACCTACCTCCGCAAAGTTGAAGTATAAAGGCAGGATGACATTGCCGGCTTTTCGTATCGCTCCTGAAAGGAGGTCAGTTCTACCTGAAGTATCCTCAACTACGTCAGGAGGCAGGTAGAAATCCAGATAGATGACCTTGGGATTAGCCGAGGATAATTTTTCAACCAGGGTTGCCAGTTTGTCTCTGGACCAGGGCCAGCGGCCATACTGGTCTAGACTCTTGCGGTCCAGAGCTAAGATAACCAGCTCATTTCCGGTTTCAATTTTTCCCCTGAATTTATAGCCTAAATCCTGAAATTTGAGGTTAAACTTTTCCAGCCAGCTCTGCTGGTCCAGATATAACACCATTACTAAAAAGGTTATCAGAATGTAAAGGATGACCCCGGAAAACCTTCTGGTCCAATCCGAAAAAGCGCTTTTTGTATTTAATTGAAACAGGTCTCTAAGCCCCATTTTGAACCCCTTTTCAGCTTATTTCCCCAAGGCTAACCGTTCTATGAGATAAGAGGACAAGTTCGCTTTTTTCATCTTCTGCTGAGTGCGTTTCAGGTCATAAGGAATTCTTTTAAGCCAGGCTTTTTTCTCATTTGAATCATAGATCAGGTAACAGGATTTATTGTTGCCATCTCTGGGCTGTCCTACAGAGCCTATGTTTATAAGGTATTTGTATCCCTCCTCGATCTGGGTCTCTGGCTCGTCCTGTAGAAAACAGCTTTTCTCCTTATACTTTTTTATTATGAAAGGAGAATGGGAATGCCCGATTAAACAAATCTGGCTATTAAAGTAAGAAAAATTCTCCTCAGCTTCTTCCAGATAAAAGATATAGTCCCAGTTTAAGGGCTCTTTGGGTGTGGAATGGACCAGATGGAAAATATCAAAGCGATGATCGATCTTGTAGCCGGAGATAAGCTCTATGCTTTTCTCGGTAAGCTTCTTCCGGGTCCACTCGATAGCTTCTTTGGCGTAAGGATTGAAATAGCTGATGTCCAGAAGCCCTAAGGCAGCGTAATCGTGATTCCCCATCAGCTGTACTTCAGCCGTCTTCTGGATCAGGCTCAGGCATTCGTTTGGTTCAGGTCCGTAGCCCACGGCATCCCCCAGGAAAAAAAACTTCTCTATTTTCTCCGTCTCGAAATCTCTGATCACGCTTTTTAGTGCTTCTAAATTAGCGTGCACATCAGAGAAAAAAGCCAGACGCATTTAACTTTTCCTTTGGATGAAGCGGAAAACCGACTTACCTATCTGGATAAGATCATCGTTTTTCAGCCTGTGTCTCTGGACCTCCTCACCATTTACCTGGGTCATCCCTTTCCTGCCCAGACTGACCAGCAGATACTCATCGTTTTCTTTCACTATCTTAGCCTGAAGCTTGGGCAGGAAAAACCCACGAGCCCTTATATTGACGAAAGTCCCCTTGCCCAGGGTGATGACCTCCTTGTCCAGAGGGCACTCTTTTCTATCTACGTTAAGTTCACCTAAAAGTACTGAACATCCGACCTTTTGAGTTATCTCCTGCTCTTTCCTGTCTTTGCTCAACAGGTCCTTGTGTTTTCGAGTCTGCATGACCATAGTGCCATCCATATCTGAAAGGCGAGGATCCTTGGATATGCTCTGGCGATAGGTCAGGTTAAATTTCCCTATGGTTATCAGGTCATTGTCCTTTAGAAATTCCTCTGTTATCTTGCGGTTATTGACGAAGGTTCCATTCAGGCTCTCGTTATCGATGATCACTGCCCCGCTTGGATTGAATTCTATCTGAGCATGTTTCCTGGAAACTCCCCGGTTATTCAGAATGATGTCATTATCCTGAGTCCTGCCGATGGTTATTCTCTTCTTCTCGGTAACCACCCTTTCGACAATCTTGTCCTCGAATTTGACGACTATCTCCGGCATATCCCTCCTCCTTCAACTTAAGAAATATATTTCTTCTGGCTTGTCAACAACTTTACCAGAATATCTCTATTAAAAAAGGCTTGCCTGTAAGCCCCATTCAATTATATTGTCGTCATGAAACTGGGAAACTTAAATCTTTCGGGCAGAGTGATTTTAGCTCCAATGGCCGGGGTAACAGACTCTTCTTTTCGGATTTTAGCCCGAAGTTTTGGGGCTGCCTTAACTTATACTGAGATGATCTCAGCTGATGGGCTTGTCCGTCAAAACACTAACTCGCTGAGGCTCCTTTACTTTAAAGAGGAGGAAAGACCAATAGGGATTCAGCTCTACGGCTCAGATCCGGAGAAACTGGCCTCTGCAGCAAAAGAAGTCGAAAGGCTAAAGCCGGACCTGATCGACCTTAACTTCGCTTGTCCCGTAAAGAAAGTGACCAAGAAAAATGGGGGCGCAGCGGTGTTAAGAGATTTAGGGCTTCTAAGAAAGATCGTTTCATCTGTGACCAGGTCTGTATCCCTTCCAATAACTCTTAAGATCAGAAGCGGCTGGGATTCAGAAAATATCGTGGCCGTGGAGGTGGCTAAGATAGCGCAAGATTGCGGAGTCAGTGCCATAACCATTCATCCCCGTACCGGCAAATCTATGTTCAGAGGAAAGGCAAATTGGGATATAATCGGAGAGGTGAAATCTAAAGTCAATCTGACTATCCTGGGTTCAGGTGATATTTTTTCTCCTCAGGATGTCAAGGAAATGATAGATTCGACCGGCTGTGATGGGGTGATGGTAGGAAGAGGTGCTCTGGGGAATCCATGGATCTTTGAAAGAGCAAACTATTATCTCGCGACAAATGAGCTTTTGCCTGAGCCCTCTATCCAGGAAGTGATAGATGTGGCTTTAAAGCATCTCAGTCTTTCTGTCCAGGAAAGGGGAGAGTACTGGGGAATTATGAGGATGAGAAAGCATCTTCTCTGGTATATAAAAAAACTTCCCGGGAATCAGGAATTAAGAAAAAATATAATTTCGACCGAGAAATTCGAAGATTTGAAAAGAGCATTTGAATTCTATTTATTTTCAAATACTCCTCTCTCAGAGAGGAGTATAGGGGCTGAGATTTAAAAGATGAACCCTCAGAAGCTGTTAGAGCTTTTAAATAAAGTAAAAGCTAAAAAGCTTACTCCCCAAAGGGCACTCGAATATCTGAAGACTCTGCCTTTTGAGGATTTAGGTTTTGCCAGAGTTGACCTCCACCGTCATCTAAGAAAAGGGTTTCCTGAAGTCATCTATTGCCAGGGGAAATCAGTTGAGCAGATAATCAAGATCGCTCAGAAGATCAAACAGTCGGGTTCAGTAGTGCTCGGGACCAGGATGGAAAAAGAGGTTTTTCAGCAAGTCAAACCTTATTTCCATGAAGCAAAATATTATCCCCAAGCCAGGATTTTTATCCTGGAGTCTAAAAGAAGAGGAACTCACAAGCTAAAAGGGAATATCCTGGTCATCTCTGCTGGAACCTCGGACATTCCCGTGGCTGAGGAGGCTGCTTTAACCTGTGAGGTGATGGGAAACAGGGTGGACAGGCTTTATGATGTGGGAGTAGCTGGAATCCATCGATTTTTAGCACATATTGATAAGCTGAAAAAAGCAAAAGTGATAGTAGTAGTTGCCGGGATGGAAGGTGCTTTGCCTTCTGTGGTATCAGGCTTGGTGGATAAGCTGGTGATTGCGGTTCCTACCAGCATAGGATATGGCACCAGCTTCGGAGGTGTAGCTCCTCTGCTTGCAATGCTCAACTCCTGTGCCTCAGGAGTGGTAGTGGTGAATATTGATAATGGCTTTGGAGCAGGCTGCGCTGCAAGTTTAATAAATCAGTTGTAAATATACATTATGACTTATATATTGATTTTAACATTATTAGGGGAAAAGTGCTGAAGTCATATCTGAAAAAAATTTTTGAGATTGCTAGTCGCGGAGATGCCAGGGAAGAAAGTTATTATTCAATTCTTGAAGTATTATTAAATGAGTATACAGATTCAGTTGACAAAAAAGATATTAAGATAACAACTTTACCAAAGAAGACTGAAGCTGGGAATCCTGATTTTAGAATCTGGGATGGAAAACAGCATATTGTTGGTTACATTGAGGCCAAGGCTCCTACGGTCGAGGATTTAGATAGAATAGAACAATCTGAGCAGTTAAAACGCTACCTAAACACCTTCCCCAATCTAATACTTACTAACTTTTTTGAATTCAGGCTTTATCGTGATGGCAATCTAATAGAGAAAGTTCAAATTGCCAGACCTTTTATTATTCATAAGCTTAAAACTATACCACCCGTTGAAAAAGAATCTGAATTTCTCAATTTACTTGAGAAATTCTTTTCTTTCGCTCTGCCCAAAGTCTATGATGCTAAAAATCTGGCAATAGAACTGGCAAAGAGGACTCGTTTTTTGAAAGACGAGGTTGTTACACAGGAGTTAAAAGAAGAAGAAAAAGCTGGTAAGAGCTTTGTATTAGGCTTTTATGAGGCTTTTAAAAAATACCTTATAGCTGGGCTTTCAAAAGAAGATTTTGCTGACCTCTATTCCCAAACCATTACCTATGGACTTTTTGCAGCAAGAACAAGAACAGAAAACACATTTAATAGAAAACTTGCTTATGATAACATCCCTCAGACCATAGGAATTTTGCGGGATGTTTTCCAATTCATTTCACTTGGCAAGCTTCCACCTCAGATGGAATGGATAATAGATGATATTTCTGAGGTATTGGCAGTTACTAACGTAAAGGAAATCCTTCATCAATATTTTCACGAAGGTAAGGGTAAAGACCCTATAGTTCATTTTTATGAAACTTTCTTGGCTGAATATGATCCTGGGACAAGAGAGAAAAGAGGAGTCTACTATACACCTGAGCCGGTGGTCTCATATATCGTCCGTTCTTTGCATAATATTTTGAAGGAACATTTTAAAAGAAGGGATGGTTTTGGGAATGAAACAGTTACAGTATTAGACCCCTCAGCAGGTACCCTTACTTTTTTAGCTGAATCAGCTAAATTAGCAGTAGATGAATCGGTCGAGAAATACGGTGAAGGTCTAAAAGAAGCACTTATTAGAGAGCATATCCTTAAAAATTTTTATGCCTTTGAATTAATGATGGCACCTTATGCAATAGGTCATCTAAAGATATCTTTTCTCTTAGAAGAACTTGGCTATAAACTCCAAAAGGATGACAGATTTAAACTTTATCTGACCAATACCTTGGAAATGGAAGAGCTTGCTCAAACCGAACTTCCAGGTATGGCTTCTCTTTCTGAGGAATCGCATTTAGCAGGTAAAGTTAAAAAAGAACAACCCATTTTAGTGATACTTGGCAATCCGCCATATTCAGGGATGTCTGCTAATGCAAGTGAAAAATACGTCACTACAACGACAAAAAATGGAAAAGAAAAAAGAAAGAAGATAAAAACCTGGATAGGAAATCTTATTGAAGATTATAAATTTGTTGATAATAAACCATTAGGCGAGAAAAATCCCAAGTGGTTGCAGGATGATTATGTCAAATTCATTCGTTTTGCTCAGTGGAAAATAGAACAGGCGGGCGAAGGAGTTTTAGGATTTATTACCAACCATAGCTATCTCGATAACCCAACCTTTAGAGGTATGCGGCAATCTCTGATGAACACCTTCAATGGGATTTATATCCTGAACTTACATGGCAACAGTCTGAAAAAAGAGAAATGCCCTGATGGTTCTAAAGATGAGAATGTTTTTGACATCCAGCAGGGAGTGGCTATTGCCCTTTTCGTAAAAAAGCAAGAGGAGAAGGATGATCCATTACCCTCTATGTTTCGACCTTCACCTCAAAAGAGCCTGTTTGCTGAAGAGATACCTGAAGAAAAGCCAAAGAGACATAAATGCAATGTCTTTCATGCTGAGGTATGGGGTCTGCGAAAATATAAGTATGATTGGCTCTTGCAGAATGATCTAAAAACGACAAAATGGCAAAAGTTATCGCCGAAATCTGCATTCTACTTGTTTATTCCAAGAGAGGAAAAACTTTTAAAAGGATATGAAAAGTATCCAAAGATAACTAATATTTTCCCCATAAATAGTGTAGGGATAGTTACCTCAAGAGATGATTTTGTGATTGATTTTGATAAAGAAGCACTTAAAAGGCGTATAAGAATGTTTCGGGATGAAAAAATGCCAGACGAAATTATCAGACAGACTTTTAACTTAGTTGATAAATCGAACTGGAAATTGAAAGTTGCACGAGAGAATGTAAGAAAAGATGATAACTGGGAAAGTTCAATAAAAAAGATTTTATATAGACCGTTTGATGATCGGTGGGTTTTTTATCACGATGCGGTTATCGAGCGCTCCCGTAGAGAAGTCATGCATAATATGTTAACAGGTGAGAATATTGCTCTAATTACCTCACGACTTACTAAGGGAGAGGTATTTAGACATGCCCAGGTAACTCGCAACATTGTTGAGGTTATTTGCATGTCTCCAAAGACTTCAAATAATGGATTTGTTTTCCCTCTTTACCTTTACCCCTTAACAGATAAGAAAGCGGTGGGCAATTCAAAAAAACGATCTTTTGGTAGTACGATGATGCTCTTTGAACCAAAAGCAGATTATGAGGTAAAAAAACCAAATCTGTCTCCATCAATAGTTAAACAATTAATAAAAGCCTATAAGAAAGCACCTTCACCGGAACAGATCTTCTTTTATATTTATGCCATCTTTTACTCAAATATCTACCGCGCAAAATACGCTGAGTTTCAAAAAATCGATTTTCCAAGAATTCCTTTTACGAAAGATTACAAGCTATTCTGCAAAATTTCTGAGTATGGGAATAAACTTGTTGATTTGCATCTACTTAAATCTTCTGGGCTTGATTCTTCTGTTGTAAGGCTAAAAGGCAAGGGAGAAAACAGGGTTGAAAAGATTAAATATGAACAAGACAAAGTATTTATAAACAAAATTCAGTATTTTGAAGGAATAGTCCCTCAGATTTGGGGATATCAAATCGGTGGTTATCAGGTTTGCGGTAAATGGCTGAAAGACAGAAAAGGGAGAAAATTATCACTGGATGATATAAAACATTATTGCCGGGTAGCTACTTGTCTTCAAAAAACTATAGAAATCCAGAAAGAGATTGATAAAATTTATTCAGAAATAGAAAAAGAGACGATTGAATTTACAATAAATGAAGGAAGGTAGGTCGGACATTCCTGTCTGACATTGAATAAGAGAACAGACAAGAATGTCTGTTCTACCAATGAGTAAATTTATGAAAATCGCTTATTTTGACTGTTTCTCCGGCATTGCCGGGGATATGATTATCGGGGCTTTGTTAGATGCGGGACTGGAGCTTTCGGCTCTGAAAAGAGAGCTTAAGAAACTCCCTTTAACAGGATATCAAATCAAAGCTTTTAAAACTGAAAAAAAGGGAATCAGAGGGACGAAATTTGAGGTCAAAGCACCTCAGGAGAAATTTCACAGAAACTTGAAAGATATATTTAAGATAATTGATAAAAGTTCTCTGGATAAAAAGATCAAGGAAAACTCCAAAAAGATATTCGGGAGATTGGCTGAGGCTGAAGCAAAAGTCCACGGTGTAAACGTTGACAAAATCCATTTTCACGAAGTCGGCGGAGTGGATGCGATAATCGATATCGTGGGTGCGGTTATAGGCTTGGACATTCTTAAAGTGGATAAAATCTATTCATCTCCGCTTTCTTTTGGAAAAGGATATGTCAAATTCTCCCACGGAAAATTCCCGGTTCCTGCTCCAGCCACAGTCGAGCTTTGTAAAAATATCCCGGTAAGATACACTGATATAGAAGGCGAGCTGGTTACACCCACCGGTGCGGCGATCATAACTACCTTAGCTGAATTTTCACATAGGCTGGATTTCAAAATTGAAAAGATAGGTTATGGCGCTGGCTCAGCAGATTTGAAGGAAATTCCTAACCTCTTGAGAGTGATGACTGGTGAAAAGAACCTTGATTTAGAGCAGGATGAAATCCTGGTTTTGGAGACCAACATAGACAATACCACTCCTGAGGTTTTAGGATATCTCACTGAGAAGCTGATAGAAAAAGGTGCACTGGATGTATACCTTGTCCCTGTCATTATGAAAAAAGGAAGGCCCGGAACCATTCTCTCGGTCATCTGTAAGGTTAACAAATTGAATGAGCTTTCCTCTCTTATCTTTTCTGAAACCGGAACTATAGGACTGCGGACTCAGTTTCATTTAAGAAAAAAACTTCCCCGAAGGATTGAGGTGGTGAAGACCAGATTTGGAAAGGCAAAAGTCAAAATAATTGAATATGGAGACAAAATTCACATCTCACCTGAATTTGAGGATTGTAAAATCTTAGCTGAGAAAAATAATTTGTCGTTAAAAGAAATCTACCGAGAGGTCGAGAAAAGCTTCTGGCGAAAGTAGGGACAGAACAGTGTTCTGTCCCTGCAAGCAATGCAAGGCTAATGCCTTGCCCTGCTTAAAGACTCAAACTATCGAGTAAAGTAAGGGGTTAGAATTTGGAAAAGATAAGATTAAAAAAGAATGAGGATAAAAGGATAAGAGAAGGGCATCTATGGGTTTTTTCTAACGAGATTGATGAACCTATAGAAGCAAAAGGGGAAGGGGAAGTTGTAGAAGTGCATGACTCCAAAGGTGGCTTTCTGGCAAAAGGGTATTATAACCGCCATTCTCTAATTGCAATCAGGGTCTTGACCTATGAGAAGGATCAGAAAATAGATCAGGATTTCTTTTTCAAAAGGATGGAGCAGGCTTTAAAATACAGGCATAGGATTTATCCCCAGCTTTCATCCTACAGAGTGGTCTACTCTGAGGGCGACTTTTTACCTGGTTTGATCATAGATAAATATGAGAAGAATTTGGTCCTGCAGATTTTGACTTTAGGGATGGAAAGATTCGAGAATGAAATAATCAAGGCTTGCGAGAAGTTATTTCTGCCAGTGCGGATAGTTTTGCGGAACGATACCTTTTTCAGAGAGTTGGAGGGTCTGGTGCAGGGGGTAAAGATCGTCAAAGGCGATATCGAAAATCCAGCCCTGATCGAGGAGTTTGGCTTGAAATTCTTTGTGGATTTAAAAGAAGGGCAGAAGACCGGTTTTTTCTTTGACCAGAAGGAAAACCGGCTCATGGGTGCAATTTATGCTAAAGGAAGAAAAGTACTGGATTGTTTTTGTTACACCGGCGCCTGGGGAATATCTTCAGCTAAGAACGGAGCAAAAGGGATTTTAGGGATCGATAGCTCCGAGAAAAGTCTAGAGCTGGCGCAGAAGAATGCGAAGTTAAATGAGGTCGATAAGCTCTGCACTTTTGTAAAAGGGGATTCCTTCGAGGTCTTACGAGGGTTAGCACAAAAGGGTGAGAAATTCGATATGGTTATCTTAGACCCACCGGCTTTTGTGAAAAGCAAAAGCAAATTGGTTGAGGGTATGAAAGGCTATAAAGAGATTAATCTCCAAGGTCTGAAACTTCTGGACAAAGGGGGGATATTAATTTCCTGTTCTTGCTCGCATAATTTTTCCAAAGACCTTTTTATGGAGATGCTTAAATCAGCCGCCAAAGATGCCCATAAGACCCTCCGCCTGATCGAATTCCGCACCCAGGCAAAAGACCACCCTATCCTTCTGTCCATGCCGGAGACCGAATATCTGAAATGTGCGATTTTAGAGGTGATTTAGGTAAAACCGATATTCGTGTGTCATTCTGAACGAAGTGAAGAATCTCCTATAGATTCGTCGGTCGCTTTCGCTCCCTCAGAATTACAAAGGATAGGTTTGCTCTTCTTGAGTGCAAGTTAGGTTTACCGCTTATTTACTTGGTCATTGCGAGTCCCCCTGCAGGGACGAAGCAATCCGTCGACAGTGTGTAGATTGCTTCGTCATCCGCCAGAGTGTAGTTTTTCACTATTTCGGTAACGGTTTTTCAGTTATAGTAGTAATTGGGAAAGGAGACCGTTACCATGACAAAGTCTATCAGATTAGGACTGACGTCCAAATGGTTATTGGTAGTACAGGAGTATGAGCGAGTAAGGC
>Ga0315291_10006934_pt1 | contig 14052 bp, 13 predicted proteins | sample YL17G12_20_MG_FD_203070 | JGI IMG/M metagenome (GOLD analysis project Ga0315291, IMG submission 203070) | Sediment microbial communities from Yellowstone Lake, YNP, Wyoming, USA - YL17G12_20 | ecosystem: Environmental > Aquatic > Freshwater > Lake > Sediment | place: USA: Wyoming | collected...
CCGATATCACCCCCTCTGATTTGGTTCCTACGCTCACCAGAATTTCGTTGTCGCCGATACTGGCAATCACACCAGTGCGTATCTCACCCTGCTTCGGAAAATCAAGGTTCAAACCTTCTTCCTGCAGAAGCGTTTCCATTGAGCCTGTGTTTGCTGTCGGGCGTTCTTCTGTGTTTTTTGCGTTTATCGTTCCTTCTGGTACTTCCTCCTGCCCAACCTGGGCATTCGTCTGATCCATATGTTTACTCCGGTTAGATTGAAATGTGAATTCTCATTATACACTAGTTTTATCCAAAATTCTGCAAATGGAACATGTTAATGAAGACGAGCCTCTTGACGAACAGATAAGCATGGGTAAAAATTGGTTGCTATGGAAATCCCCCCGTCACCTCCGCATTATACCCTTCGCCCTGCCATCGCCACTGATGCTGCGAGGATTCGACAGATCATCGCTTTGGTGCAGATTAACCCGCTCAGCCTGAACTGGCAACACTTCGTATTAGCCACTGATCGGGAGGATAGGATCGTCGGATGCGGGCAGGTAAAGCCGCATGCAGATGGCTCACAGGAGCTGTCCTCGATTGCCGTCTTGCCGGATTGGCGCGGCAAGGGTATCGCACGGACGATTATTGATCACCTGCTGGAGCAGTACCCCGGCACGCTCTACCTTACCTGTCGCTCGCAGCTAGAGCCGATGTACCAGAAATTCGGGTTCCAATCTCTTCAATTCGATGATATGCCCCCTTATTTTCGACGTCTGAGCCGAATCGTTGCCCTGATCAATAAAATATTTCGCCAACCAGACCGAATGTTGGTCATGAAGCGAAATTAGGTTCGGTTGTAATATAGATCTGGGTTATCCAGGTTTGGGTGGAATCATAGACATGGCATATTCTGCCAGGGCAGTGATTGTCAGGGAGGGATTAACTCCCGGATTGGCCGGCATGATCGACCCATCTACTACATACAAACCAGGATAATTGTGGATCTGGCAATCCAGACCGATCACACCCTCCTGGTCATCACGCCCGAAGGAGACCCCTCCCAGGATGTGAGCTGTAACTGGCATATTGAACAGGACCTCAAAGAAGGAGCCAGCAGCGGTCCCCCGTAATTTACGGGCAAAATTCTGCGTTACTTTGTGTCCAATTTCTAGCCGTGCAGGGATTGGATTTTCTATTGCTGATGCTGAAACCAGACCTCGCCTGAAAAACGTTAGCCAGCTACGCCCCAAGCGCATCCGTAGCCGGTTATCCTCCGTCTGCATCGCTAGAATGATGGTGGTGGTCTCTGCCCAGCCAGGCAGGATGTACGTGCGCAGAAAATCAGTCGGATGCGATATGTAACTCCAAATAATGCTAAATAGGCGCTTCAGCAAACCTCCACTCGGATTGATCAAGGGGGCTGAAAACAAGCGAATAAATGAAGAGCCAGCTGAATAGCGAACTGGCTCGATCGCGGTAGCCGTGTCAGCATGAAAGATGGACGTAATGGCAATGCCTTTTGAATAGTCGGTTTGCTTGTTTGGGCTCGTAGCTCCGAGTATTGCCTCACTATTCGTGCGGACAAATTCCCCCAGCCGTTCAGAGATACGTGGCAGCGAACGGCTTACCTCGCGACAGCTGAACAGCAAGACCAGGGTCCCCAGGGTGCCGGCAGAAAAGATAACGTTCCTTGCCCGGATGTGGTGTTCACGTCTGGAGAGCCAGGCAGTCGTCTGGTGGTATGAGACTTTATAATGCGCCTGGTCGGGCTGGTTTGGTGGCAAAGGCATCACATTATGCACCCAGGCTTCCGCAACGATCTTTGCCCCCCACTTCTCGGCAAAATATAAATAATTCTTGACGAGGGTATTCTTGGCGTTATACCGGCAGCCCACCATGCATCCACCACAATGGATGCAAACTTTCCGAGAAGGACCATTTCCATCGAAGTATGGGTCAGGCATCTCCTTCCCCTCCTCCTCTTTTAGTCCACTCCCGAAGAAAACGCCTACCTTGGTCGGTTGAAATGCAGGTTGAGCCCCCAATCCCTCGGCGATATTTCTCATAATATCATCCGCAGCCCACAAGCGCCGGTTTTCGCATACCCCCAGCATGCGCTCAGCATTGTCATAATGAGGTGCCAGGACGTTCTTCCAGTCTTGCAAATGTCTCCAGGTAGGGTTGTCGAAGAGTTTTTCGTCTGGTCGCATGAGTACATTGCCATAAACCAGACTACCACCCCCCACTCCATCCCCATGTACTGCCAGGGCATTTCTAAAGAAAGAAAATTGCATGATCCCGAAACATCGCAATGTGGGTAGCCACAAATATTTCCTCAAGTTCCAGTTTGTCTTTGGAAAATCACTATCCTTAAAGCGTTTACCCCTCTCCACGACCAGGACCGAGTATCCTTTTTCCACCAACCGCATCGCTGCGACGCTACCCCCAAAGCCAGAGCCGATGATCACATAGTCATACACCCTCAGGTCATCCGGTTGCATATTATTCAAATTGAATGTGATTCATGAGGTAGCTTATCTCTTCACTGGGATGTGGCTCATTGCGTACTCTGCCAACGCAGTGATAGTCAGGCTGGGGTTGACGCCTGGATTTCCAGGCATGATTGAGCCATCTACCACGAATAATCCGGGATAGTTATGGACTTGGAAATCAACATCTACCACGCCCTCGTTTTCATCCCGACCCAAAGGAACGCCTCCCATAAAGTGTGCTGTGATGGGAAAATTGAACAGGCTGTCCATGAATGTGGCTTGGGGAATTCCGTTCATTTTCCCGGCAAATTGACGCGTGATGGTGTTGCTGATGGTGGGTGATTTAGGCAGTTGCACACCCTGCTCAGTATGAAACATTACACCCTTTCGAAAAAGGGTGAATATATTTCGTCCGAAGCGCACGCGCAACAGCTCCTCCACGGGTTGCATCATTAACAGTATGGTTGTATGACGCGCCCAACGTGAAAAGAAACGGGCATAGAGAAAATCAATGGGATGACGGATGATTTCCCAAAAAGTCCTTATCATCCGTATAGGGATGTTTTTACCCTCGGTCAAAGGTGCAGTGATATTTCGAATCAAAGATGAGCCATCCGAAAAGCGAACAGGTTCTATGTTCGTAACCTTATCTACACTAAAAATAGATGTGATGGCAATGCCTTTGGAATAATCCATCTCCCTATCCCGGCTGACCGCTCCCTGGAGATTTTCACTGTTGGTACGCACATTGTAACCCAACCGCTGGGATAACCACGGCAGTGAATGGGTTTGCTCACGACAGCGGAAGAGTAATTCAAGTGTACCCAGTGCTCCTGCTGCGACGATGACATTAAGCGCTCGGACCATAAAGCGAGGATGGGAAACCCATGCTGTTGTCTTGTGATACTCCACCTCGTAATGGGCGCCGTCTTGCGACTGCCCAGTTAAAGGACGAATATCCCTGACTGTGACTTCTGGCAGGATGCGCACCCCCAGTTTTTCAGCAAAGTAAAGATAATTTTTTGGCAGAGTGTTTTTTGCGTTATACCTACAGCCAACCATACAGCCACCGCAGAAATTACAGCCCACCCGTGCAGGACCCGCACCATTAAAATACGGGTCAGGGACGGTTTCATTTTCCGCACCGAAGAAAACCCCCACTTCCGTTGGGTGGAATGTATCAGCTACGCCCCGCTCAACAGCGATCTCCCTCAAGATTTCGTCGGCTTTCCATAAGCGAGGGTTGGTGGTCACCCCCAGCATGCGCTTGGCGGTGTCGTAATGCGGGCGGAGGATCGTCTTCCAATCCGCCAGGTGATGCCAGCTAGGTGCCTCAAAGAGTCTGTCATCCGTCTCCATCAGTACATTGGCATACATCAGGCTTCCCCCACCGACACCATTTCCTCCCAGGGCGATAGCTCCGTTCAAAAAAGATAATTCCCAGATACCAAAGCAGCGTAAAAATGGAAGCCAGAGCGACTTCCATATGTTCCAGTTGGTCTTTGGGAAATCCTTATCTTCAAAGCGTTTCCCACGCTCCAACACCAGCACCGAATATCCTTTCTCAGCCAGGCGCATGGCTGAGACGCTGCCCCCAAAGCCGGAGCCAATGATCACAAAGTCGTAGATTTGGGTATCAGGTATGGTCATATTGTCCTCAAAAAAGACATGTCTGGAGCCATTCTCCAGACATGTCTGCTAATTAGATGAATATTGATAGAAGCCTCTGCCAGATTTTCGACCCAGATATCCAGCATCCACCATCTTACGTAGTAATGGGCATGGGCGGTATTTATCATCTCCCAGGTCGCGTTGCAGCACTTCCATTACGAACAGCACCACATCCAGCCCAACCAGGTCCGCTAACGCGAGAGGCCCCATGGGGTGGTTCATCCCCAGCTTCATCACCGTGTCAATCGCTTCAGGGGAGCCGATGCCTTCCTGGAGGGCAAAAATGGCTTCATTGATCATCGGGCACAGGATGCGGTTGGAAATAAAGCCTGGCGAATCATTGGCTTCCACCGGCTCTTTGCCCATCTTGCGGCAGACATCCATCGTAGTTGCGGTGGTCTCCCCTGAGGTAGCCAGGCCACGGATCACCTCCACCAACTTCATCAGTGGAACCGGGTTCATGAAGTGCATCCCAATCACGTTTTCGGGGCGTTTGGTGACTGCGGCAATTTTAGTGATACTGATCGATGAGGTGTTGCTTGCCAGGATAGCCCCAGGTTTGGCGATCTTATCCAGGTCGCGGAATAGCTTAAGCTTCAAGTCTGGGTTTTCTGTTGCAGCTTCAATCACCAGGTCAGCTTTCGCCGCTCCATCCAGTGCCATGCTGGTCTGGATTGACAGGGCAGTCTGCTTTTGTTGCTCGGTGATAACCCCTTTGCCAAGCAGCTTCTCAATTGATTTCGCAATCGTTGCCTGTGCCCGCTCAACCTGCCCTGGGACCACATCCATCATGGTCACCTGATACCCAGAGGTAGCTGCCACCTGGGCGATGCCATTTCCCATCGTCCCCGCCCCCACTACAAATATTGAGCGAATGTCCATGCTATTCTCCTCTTATCACTGCCATCGAGGTCTTCGTTCTATGAAGCCCGAAGCATCGAGGGCATCCTGTGCCCGAAGCATCGCGAGCGCTCTATACGAGCGATGTCGAGATTTGGTTAAGGCGCCAGTTGCTTTCTCCCTGTTTATTCCACCTCAATTGCCATCGCCACCGCTTCAGAACCGCCCAGGCACAGGGAAGCCAAGCCTCTCTTCAGCCCGCGCTCCTTCAGGGCATAGATAAGGGTAGCTAAAAGGCGCGCTCCACTGGCGCCAATGGGGTGCCCCAAGGCAATGCCTCCGCCGTTGACGTTGACTTTATCCCAATCCCATCCCTGATCAGCCAGCTCATAGCCGTTTGCCAGCACCTGGGCAGCAAAAGCTTCATTAAGCTCGATCAAGTCCACATCCGTCAGCTTCCAACCTACCTGCTTCAGCACCACCGGAATGGTTTTCGCAGGCGCAGCAAAGAGATATTTCGGTTCCAGGGCGACGTTCCCATAACCCAGGATACGTGCAATTGGCTTTACGCCCATTTGCTCAGCTTTAGCGCGACTGGATACTACCACGGCAGCAGACCCATCATTCAAGCCAGGGGCATTTCCAGCGGTCACCTTGCCATCCTTTTGAAATGCCGGGCGTAGCTTGGCCAGTCCCTCCAGGGTTGTATCTCGCCGGGGTGTCTCATCCGTATCCACCACCGTCACCTGCCCTTTGCGACCCTTCACCTCCACCGAAACAATCTCCTGCTTGAATTTTCCACCATCGATTGCGGCGATGGCTTTCATATGGCTCTTATACGCATACTCATCCATGGCTTCGCGCGTAACGTGGTACTCATTGGCAATGAATTCAGCCGCGTCTCCCATCGACCAATTTTCCAGCGCGCACCATAGACCATCCTTCAGTAGGGCATCCGTCAATTGGGCATGCCCAAAGCGCAGGCTGCCCGTTCGCCCATCGACCAGGAAGGGCGCCCGGCTCATGCTTTCCATGCCTCCTGCCACAAACAAATCCCCATCGCCTGCCTTGATGGCTTGTGCAGCCAGCATGGCTGCTTTTAATGCTGACCCGCACACCTTGTTGATCGTGAATGCTCCCACTGATGACGGAAGCCCAGCATGAATGGCAGCCTGGCGGGCTGGGTTTTGTCCCAATCCAGCTGAAACCACATTTCCCATGATGACTTCTTTAATGTCCCCGGGGTTCGGAATGGAAGCTCGCTCTACTGCCGCCTTCACTACCCATGATCCCAGGTCTACAGCCGTCAGACTGTTGAACCCGCCCTGAAAACTCCCTGAAGGTGTGCGTACCGCACTTAAAATTACTGCCTCAGTGTCCTTGTTGCTCATCATTTTCTCTCCTGGATTTTTCGGTTTTGGCGTCTATATCGGTTCTTGAATGAGCCCCGTTTTATTCGATCTGCTCCAATGATGGTCTATTTGGCTTCCCAAGCTTCTTTCACTCTGCGGTAGGTCTCCTCTAATAACTCAGGCAGCACACGGGTTTGGGATACGGATGACATGAAGTTTGTATCCCCAACCCAGCGTGGCACCACGTGCAAATGTACATGCTCCGAAATCCCCGCGCCTGCCGCATTCCCGATATTCATGCCTAAATTGAACCCCTGAGGTGAATAAACCTCCTGAAGTACCTGGATTGCCCGGGCTGATAGATCCATGATATCGGCACGCGAACCTGCTTCCAACAGCTCCAGCGAAGGCTTATGCTCGTAAGGTACGATCATCAGGTGCCCGCTTGTATATGGGAAGCGGTTCAACATCACAAATGCTTTCAAACCGCGAAAAACGATCAGGTTTTCCGGACCATCCACTTCTTTTAGTCCGTTGCAGAAAATGCAGCCCTCATCAGATTTGGGAGATAATATATATTCCATACGCCAGGGAGACCAGAGATAATTCATATTACCGACTTATTGTAGCAAAGAATCAGCCTTTGCGGAATAGTGTCAATGCAAATAAGAATGTTCTTTTATTACTTTGCATTGACATACCACTCTAATACGGGTATCCTAATACAGATGTCCCAGCTTCCGCTTTTCACTCCTCACATCCCTGCCTCGTGGACGGTTACTGATCTAACACGCTATCTGCGTGAGCTGCTTGAATCAGATGAGCTGCTCCAGGATATATGGGTGACAGGGGAAGTGTCTAATTTCTCACGCCCTGCCTCAGGCCACGTGTATTTCACACTAAAGGATAGCTCAGCCTCGTTACGCTGTGTGATGTGGCGAAATGCCGTCATCCGGCAAAGCTTCACACCCCACGATGGTGATGCAATCGAGGTTCATGGTGCTATTAGTGTCTACGAAGCAGGCGGCCAATACCAGCTTTACGCAGATATTTACCGTCAAGCTGGTGAAGGTGCTTTGTACCAGGAATTCCTACGCCTGAAAGCCTTGCTGGAAGCAGAGGGGCTGTTCGCCCAGAAACGCAAGCGCCCCATCCCATTCAAGCCCAAGCAGATTGGCATCGTTACCTCCCCCACCGGAGCAGCCTTGCAGGATATGCTCAATACCCTGCGCCGGCGCTACCCACTGGTGGAGGTGGTGCTGGCACCTACTCCCGTCCAGGGGGATGAAGCTCCCCTGGGTATTATCACAGCCTTACATGATGTGGTAAGGATTGCTCACCCAGATGTAATCATCCTTGCAAGGGGAGGCGGCTCGATCGAGGACCTGTGGGCTTTCAACGATGAGCGCGTGGCAAGGGCGATTGCCGCTTCACCGGTGCCTGTCATCACCGGCGTCGGCCATGAGACCGACTTCACCATCGCTGATTTTGTAGCCGACCTGCGCGCCCCCACCCCCACCGCTGCGGCTGAGCTTGCTACCCCCAACCAGGCTGACCTGCGTCTTGACTTGTCTGATCTAAACGACCGCCTCAACCGCCGCCTGCAGAGCTTCACCAGTGAGCTCCGCTGGGCATTCAAGGGACTTCAGAACCAGCTAGAGAAGAATTCCCCCCTTTTCCAGATCCAATCCAACAGTCAACGCGTTGATGAGTTGGACCACCGCCTGAGTGCCACCACCAGCCACCTGTTGCAGCTCACTCGGATTCACTTGACGGGGCTGATCCAACATCTGGCAGCGCTCAACCCAATGGCAGTGCTGGAACGAGGGTATGCCATCGTCACCAATCAAGCAGGAGAAACGATTGCACGCGTAGGTCAGGTCAGTGCGAACGAGGTTTTGAATGTGCAGGTCAGCGATGGTGATTTTAATGTCCATGTGGATGGATAACGCTTGAAAAGGGGAAAGGAGTAAACCATGTCTCCCACAAAACCAAAAGCAAAAACAGATCAACCGCCTGTGGAGGAGCTACCCTACGAGCAGGCGCTGGTTGAATTGGAGGCTATCGTTGCCTCTCTCGAGGCTAATAAGCTTGCGCTTGATGAATCCATGGCACTTTATGAGCGCGGTCAGGCATTAACCAAGCATTGTGTGGCGTTATTGAACAAGGCTGAGCTGCGTGTCAAACAGCTATCTGGAGATTCCCTGGTGGATTTGCCCGTTGAAGATTAAGGATACCGGATGCCAATCTTTCATAACTACGTTCTAATCGCCGCGTTGATTGCCTGGGGGATCGCCCAGGTAATCAAGGTACCTTTGGAATATTTGCAGACCCGTCATTGGAATTGGGCACTTCTCATATCACCCGGCGGCATGCCCAGCTCCCATTCAGCCCTGGTGGTTGGCATCACTCATGGGATAGGTCTCTCGGTTGGATTCGGCTCGCCCTTGTTTGCCCTGGCATTTGCTATGAGCATGATCGTCATCTATGACGCCACCGGAATCCGTCGCCAGGCTGGCAAGCATGCTGAGCTGATCAATGCCATGATCAATGACCTGGCGGCCGGCAACCCATTAAAGGAGGAGCAGCTGCGTGAAGTCTTGGGTCACACCCCGCTCGAGGCACTGGGCGGCATCCTGCTCGGTCTGGTGGTTGCCCAAATTACCTGGATACTCTGGGTAAAGTAGGCTCTTTACTTTGTTTTACGATATGCTCGCGCTCGTAAAGGATTACACGCTGTAACGTCTCATCCAGCGTATAGTGCGGCTCGTATCCGATCAGCTGGTGGATCTTTTCCAAGTCAGGTACCCGGCGGCGCATATCCTCAAACCCGGGTGCATAAGCTTCCTCATAAGGTACATACACAATCTTAGATTGACTTCCTGTGGCCGCGATTACCTTTTCAGCCAGCACCCGTATGGTCACTTCCTCGGTCGACCCGATGTTGAACACCTGACCAACCGCTCCGGGGTGCGATGCTAACTGAACGGTTGCATCAATAATATCTGCTACATCTGCGAAACAGCGTGATTGCTCGCCATCTCCATAGATGGTGATGGGCTCGCCTGTCAGTGCCTGCCGAACAAAACGTGGCAGTACCATCCCATAGCGCCCGGTTTGGCGTGGTCCAACAGTATTAAAGAAGCGCATGACCACCACGGGTAAGCCGTATTGGTGGTGGTAAGCCAATCCCAGAAACTCATCGATCGCCTTTGAAGTGGCATAAGCCCACCGGCTGTGACTGGTGGGTCCCATCACGCAATCATCCTCTTCGTTGAATGGAACTGTAAACCCCTTACCATATACCTCGGAGGTGGATGCCAGCATCACCTTGCATCCATAACGATTGGCGGTCGTTAGCACCGCTTCCGTCCCCATGATGTTGGTGGCAATCGTATTCACCGGGTCTTCGACAATCAGCTTGACCCCCACCACAGCCGCCAGATGGATGACGATATCCGCTTCGCTGGTTAATCGGTCGAGAACCTGGCTGTTGGTGATGGTCTCACGCACAAACTGGAAACCCGGTGCGTGGAGCAGGTTCTGGATGTTATCCAATCTCCCGGTGGAGAGGTTGTCAATGGCAACTACCTCGTGACCCTTCTTTAGCAGCAGCTCGCATAGGTGACTGCCAATAAAACCAGCTCCACCAGTGACCAAAATCTTTTCTTTCATTCTTTCCATCCTTCCTCTGACGCCAACTAAGCCATCATGGGTGGTTTCACCGTTATTCTAATATAAATCACCTATTTTTAACCAAGTATAATACGAGGTTTCTACATTCAAGTTGAAAGATATCGAAAATACCAATATATGTGGGGGGATTAACGTTAATTAGATCCGGCTTTGTTGCTAGCTCTTTAACACTCAATTGTCTTTTATCGCTTGAACATTATCCATGATCTGTTCTACTGAACCGCTCACCATTTTTAAATCGCTTCTAGCCCTTAATTGGCCTATTACATAAACTACTAAGAGGCTTGAATTCTAGAGGCAAGTCGAGGCTGAATGGAGAAAAAACGCAAATGAATTCGAATCAAACTCATTCACTATGGTCGTCGGCAGGCAAGACCACTTCAAACGTGGAACCCTGACCAACCACACTTTCCACCCGTATTTCGCCGTAATGCGCCTGGGCGATCCATTGGGCGATAGCCAAACCCAGTCCAGTTCCGGACGAATCCTGTCCACTAGAATCGCCTTCCGTGCCATTAACCCGGTTGCGTGATATATCCACCTGGTAAAAACGGTCAAAAATATGCGCTTGATGTTCGGTCGGGATTCCTATCCCGTTATCATGCACACGCACCCAGGCTAGCACATGACCGGCTTCTTCCCGTTTCCCCACTGAAATATGCACCTGGGGATTGGTGATGGTGGCTGAATATTTTATGGCGTTTTCAACCAGGTTAGTGAGCATCTGGATCAAAGTTGGCCGGTCCCCCAGGACCAAAATTTCCGGCAAATCGCTGATGGTCAGTGTCACTCCCTGGGCTGCTGCCAGTGGCTCCATGCGTTCGATCACATCTAACGTCAAATCGCTCAGGTCCAACGTCTCTGTTTTTATTTTCACCTGACCGGCATCCATGCGCGCCAATGCCAGTAAATTATTCACCAAACGGATCATGAACTTGTTTTCCGATTGTATGGCGCTTAAGACCTGCTCGTATTCGTCCACTGAACGATGGGTCGATAGCGTCCGGTTGGTCTCGAGGTCAATGATCGTGAGTGGTGTGCGTAGTTCATGGCTGGCGTCAGCGGTGAACTGCCGCTGGCGCTCAAAGGCAGCCTGTAGGCGGTTAATCATAGCATCGAAAGTATTAGCCAGCTCTGACAGCTCGTCTTTGCCCTGTAAATTAAGGCGCTGGTGGAGATCAGTTTCGCTGATTTGCCTGGCGGTCTGGGTGATCGTATGTACAGGACGCATCGCCCGATCGGCCAGCCAAAAGCCACCTGATAAAGCGATTGCCAGGGTCAGGACATTGCCAATGACAAGCGAGACCAGCAGGCGCTCCAGCTGGTTGTTGGCATCCAACGGCACTCCTACCAAAAGGTAGCCAGTAACCTGTCCATTTTGAAGGATGGTCTCATTGATGAACAGGTATCGATCGTTTTCGATTAACGGTATTTTAGGGACCTTAATCTGTTGTATGCCTTTCCACCCAGCCAACGGGAGGTTTAATTGTTGGATCTGTTCACCCGTCAGGGCACCGGTACTTTGCAGGATTTTCCCATTTGCTGCTTGAAGCGCCACCACATCGCCTTCCAGTAAATTGGCATTCACACCTGAAATCGTGTTGGATGTCGCCGGTGAGGCCGGTTGTGGTTGCTCGATTCCGCTTTCTCTTTCGTTTGAAGGACCAAGCACCCGATCCAGCGTGATGTTCAACCGCGCAATAGCAATCGACCGAATATCTTGCGCCTGGCGCCAATAGAGGAAACCACTGAATATCACCATGACCATCCCCAGGATCAATACAAACCATAGCACCAACCGGAAACGAATGCTGTGAAAAAATTGTACGAGGGGTTGTTTTGGGAAATTACCCCGGCTTTTCATAAGTTTTATAAAATCTCCTCCCCCAATACTGGGAGCCGGGCTGGGGGTGATGGTTAATTTGTTACGCTCCGGGTTTATTCAAGCGATAGCCAAAGCCCCGTACGGTTTCGATCAACTTTACCTCGAAGGGATCATCCAATTTGCGCCGGAGACGGCGGATATAGACATCCACCAGGTTCGAGGCGCTGGCTCCACCATAATCCCACACGTGTCTTTCAGCCATTTCCCGCGTAATTAGCCAGTTTGGGTTGCGGAGCATATACTCGAGCAGAGCAAATTCTTTACCGGTCAGTTCAATAGACACTCCAGCCCGTCGGGTGTTGTGAGTGGCTGGGTCGAGTTCTAAATCGGCTGCGACCAGCAACCCGGTTTTATCGGGAGCGTCACGTCGCAGCAGTGCTCTTAACCGTGCTTGCAGCTCATCCAGGGAGAACGGCTTAATTAGATAATCATCGGCGCCGCTATCCAGGCCTTTCACACGGTCGTCAACGGTGTCACGCGCCGTAAGCAGGATGATGGGAGTACGCAGGTGCTGTTGACGTAGATTGCGGCAAACTTCCAATCCATCGCGCTTGGGCAGCATAATATCGAGGATGATCGCATCATAAGGAGTCAGCTCAGCAAGTTCCTGGCCTTCCACTCCATCCGCAGCTGTATCTAGGACGTAGCCTGATTCCTCCAGGCTGAGTTTAATGGAATTTCTGAGGCGTTGGTTGTCCTCGACAATCAGCAGGCGCATATCAAGATTATACAACTTTCCAGATTCACCGTCTCACCGTTCTGGAGTGACTGGGGATCAAGGAATGCTCATCTTTTTTCTGTTTGATTTGCCGGCCGCGGATCAGCCAGTAGGATGTCAGGAATACAACTATCATGAATGTGGATAAGTAGATGAATTGCACCGCCCCGAGAGAAGAGTCGCTGCCTGCAAAGAATGCGTGCATTACTACCCCTAAGTATGCTATCAGGCTCAAAGTGTGAATAGCCTTGAATTTCTTTTGGCCAATCTTTTTACGCAGGTAAAAGGTGATTGTTACCAACAGGGTCAGGTAAAAGCCCAGCACACCCAGCCCCACCCACAAGGGTCGATAGGGTGAAATGAATGGCACCAAAATTTGAACCAGCGAGAAAGGCAGGTATTGGTCGATCATCAAGACACTAACATGCAATATGATGAAGCCGATCGAAAGCAGTGAGATATATTCGTGAAAATCGACGGCAAACGATGGTGAGAGAAATCGCTCAAAGAACTTAGTAGGGATCGCCAGACCCCAAACCATGGAAAACCACAGCAAGAAATAGGCTACCCAGCCAGCAGCACGGGTGATGTACCAGGTGGTATGCGTGTTGTTCAGAGCGAACAGCCTTGAAAGCAGGTTGGCGATAGCCTGACCAACTGGCAGATACCTGAAGACGAAGAAACCCAGCGCACCCAAGAGCAATGCGCCTATTAAAAAGCCTCCACCGAGCATCCAAAAGGCAACGTGTTTATGCGTCGATTCGCTTGAAATTGTTTTGAGACTAGACATGGAACACCTCATGATAATTGTCGGAACCATGCACCCAACCGTGTTTATCCACTGCCAGGTAGGCTTTCGAAGATTGGTCTTTGAACAATCCGTCAACAGCCTGCGGTCCGGCTATCAGCAGGGCTTTGGCATACACCTCGGCCTGTACAGCTGCCTCTGCCCAGACGGTGGTGCTCAGCCATTCCGTCACCGCGGGTTGACCACTGCGCGGGTCTATGAGATGGTGCTGTAATTGGCCATTGTGCTTCCATTGCCGTTTGGCGATTGATGATGTTGCCACGGCTCCCGGCATGACGTGCAAAACTGCCAGGTCCTGGTCAGGTTCGAGTGGGTTTTCCAGGCCGATCTCCCAGCTGGTTTCACCCTGGGGTATATTGATCAAGAACATGTCACCACCTGCGTTGACCGCACACGCACTAGAGACTGTTGCCAGTTGCTGTGCAGCCTGCTCGGCAATCCAGCCTTTGGCGATCCCACCCAGGTCAACCTGCATGCCATGGGGCAACAGGATTGAGTTTGTTGCCGGATCGAGCTGAATCTGCCGAAAATCGTGTTTTTCGACAACCAGGGGCGCCACTATTCGATCAGCGCGGTTTCTAATTTCATCCATACTGCGGTCGTAAC
>Ga0315291_10006935_pt1 | contig 14052 bp, 14 predicted proteins | sample YL17G12_20_MG_FD_203070 | JGI IMG/M metagenome (GOLD analysis project Ga0315291, IMG submission 203070) | Sediment microbial communities from Yellowstone Lake, YNP, Wyoming, USA - YL17G12_20 | ecosystem: Environmental > Aquatic > Freshwater > Lake > Sediment | place: USA: Wyoming | collected...
CAAGAACTTGTGAAAATAAATGACCTTTACCAAAATTTACGATAGATATCATTTTTTGTCAAAGGTTAAAGTAAAATATCAAAACATTACTTGGATGATATAAAATGACTCCCAAGAAAACAAAAATTTATATTTTAGATACATCAGCGATTCTTTCCGGTAAACCAATTGATCTAGATGAGGTTGAAATATTAACCACAACCGGTGTAACAAAGGAAATAAATCCTGGTGGTAAAGACTACTTTTTATTCCAAGTTCTACTTGAAAAGAAGTTAAAGGTTAATACTCCCTCAAAAGATTCAATTAAGAAGGTCAATATTATTTCAAAAGAAACAGGAGATTTAACTAGATTATCTGAGGTTGATAAAGAAATACTGGCACTAGCTTTAGATGTTGAAAAAGAAGGTAAAAAACCTGTTATTATCACAGATGATTATTCAATTCAAAATATAGCCAATGCTCTAAAAATTGATTTTATTGGTATAAGTCAACAGGGTATAACCAGAAAATTTAAATGGATTTATCAATGTAGAGGTTGTGGTAAAAAATTCAAAGAAAATAAGCAGGTGTGTCCTATTTGTGGAGATATAACAAGGAGCATAATCCTTAAAAAAAAGAACCTATAAAAATGATTAATTTTAAACTCAAACTCAAAAAAGAAATTTTAATGTGAAAAAGTTTATATTCAGTTGTTAATGATGTATAGCCTAAAAAATCCAAAGAAGATATAAAGATGAGTCTTATATGCGGAGCCGAAAAAATATAATCTTTAATAAAAATATTATTAAAAAGTGAGACTTGATGGTTAGCACTGATGGTTTTAAGGTTCAATTTACAAAATTTAAATTAAAGTTTATGAAATTCTGGCGTAGTGAAGACAGTAAAATTTCTCTGGTTAGGGATGTTCTTGTTGCTTTTTTCTTAGTTTTTATTATTTTACTTGCACTCTGGGTTTATACTGGTCAATGGTTCGGAGCACCTATGGTTGCTATTGAGTCAGGTAGTATGATGCATCCGGATGAGCCTTTTGGTAGAATTGGTACTATTGATGCTGGTGACATGGTTTTTTTAGTTAAGGTTAATAGTAAAACTGATGTAATTTCAAATGCCATGAAAGATTCAAATAATGTTCAATATTGGAATTATGGAGATGTTATTATCTATAGGCCCTATGGGGATTATGAAAGAGACCAGATAATTCATAGGGCTATGGCATATGTTTATTACAATGAAGAATATAAAACATACACAGTTGAAGGATATGAAAACACAAATACCAATGTAACATCTATAACAATACCTGAACTAAGTTTAAACAGATTTACACCAAAAAATCCACACTCTGGTTTTATCACAAAAGGAGATAATCCTTTTACTAATCCGACTACTGACCAAGAAGGGGGTATCTGTGACGAACTAATTAGAGTAGAATGGATCTCGGGTAAAGCAAGAGGAGAACTACCTTGGATTGGAACACTAAATCTGATATTCAATGATATAGTTGGAGGAAAAAGCACATTGCAAAACGTACCAGGGGACTCAATAACATGTTTAATTATTCTTATTATAATTCTTGTATCAATTCCTATTTCTTTGGATGTTTATGGTTATTTTAAAGAAAAAAAAGAAGAAGAATTATAAATTTTTTATTTTTTATTGTACCAATCTGGTAGATGTTCATATTCTATAGAATCTTTTAAACCTAGCTCTTTAAAACCTTTTAATCTTAGTAAACAAGAGTCGCATCTACCACAGGCTTTTTTACCACCCACATAACAAGACCATGTTTTATCAAGGGGTGCATTAAGCTCAAATCCTTTTTTTATGATCTTGCTTTTAGAAAAATTAAGTAAAGGTGCAATAATTCTTATTGATTTTTTTTCCAGTCCTTTTTTTGTCGCAATATCAGATAATTTTTGAAAAGCCTCAATAAACTCAGGTCTGCAATCAGGATAACCGGAGTAATCTGTTGCTGTAGCACCAATAAATATTGCATCTGCAGATATTGTCTCAGCATATGCTAAAGCTACTGCTAAAAAAACCGTGTTTCTTGCTGGAACATATGTCGAAGGAATATTTTTCCCAATTTCTTTAAAGGTGCGATCTTTCTCAGGTTTTACAGATTTATCAACTAAGGACGAACCACCGAATTTACTTAAATTAATATCTAGGACTATGTGTTTTTTTGCTTTGACTAAGGCAGCAATTTTTTTTGCGCTTTCTATTTCTTTTTTATGTCTTTGGCCGTAATAAATAGTAAGTGCATAAATTGTGTAACCCTCTTTTTTTGCTATAAACGATGTTACACATGAATCAATACCTCCAGATATAAGACAAACTGCTTTTTTTACCATATTTACAACCGTTTATCATAAATTTTTTGAAACCCTAGCGCCTTGTCCATATCCTTCGTCTACACCAATCTCAATGCTTTCAATATTTTTTGGGAAAATAATTTTCTTTTGTATCTTATCAAGAATATACAATGCAAGGTTTTCAGCTGATGTTGAGTTTATAGGTAAAAAAATACAATCACTTAAAGGAAAGGAATAATTTTTTTCAAGGAAAGACATCTTGACGCTTTTGTTATTTTTTTCAATTTTTAAAGACTTGTTTTTTTCAGGTATCAAAATCTTGTGATCCAGTTCATCTACAATTTGTCTAAGGGCATCTTTAAGTTGCGAAAAATCCATTATTATTCCATTTTTATCAAGTTTTCCACCTATTTTTACATGAACTGCATATGTATGACCATGAAGGTGCCCACATTTTTCATATTCAGGTATTACATGCGCGGATGAAAAACGTATATTTGATTTCCAACCATCAATGTGTATAAACGAATTCATTTTCTCACTTTTTTTGTTTATTTCTATAATCTTTAATTGCTTCATGCAATGCATCAGCTGCTAGATTAGAGCAATGCATCTTTATAGCAGGTAACCCGCCAAGCTCATTAGCCACATCATCACGAGTTATTTTAAGTGCTTCATCAATGGTTTTACCTTTAACCATTTCTGTAAGAATACTGCTTGTGGCAACTGCGGCTACGCATCCGAAAGTTTTAAATTTTATATTAACAATTTTATCATCTTTAACCTTAATGTAAATAGCCATTACATCCCCACATACCGGATTACCTACTTTGCCAAAACCATCAGGATCTTTGATTTCCCCAACATTTCTAGGATGAAAAAAATGTTCTTTTACCTTTTCAGTATACATATCTTCCATTAACAAAATCTCCTTATCTATTCCAAAGCGGAGACATGTTTCTTAGATCTTGTACAATACCAGGTAACACACCTAGCACGTATTCAACATCTTGCTTAGTACTAATCCTACCAAGAGTTAAACGTATTAAGCCATGCGCCTGAGCTGGATCAAGGCCGATAGCAAGTAGCACATGAGACGCTTTTAATTTCTTAGACGAACAAGCTGAACCTGTTGAAGCAGAAATTCCTTTATCATCTAGCATGAGAAGTAATGATTCACCTTCAATTGCTGTAAATCTAAAATGAGTGTTATTCACTAGACGTTCTATAGGATGTCCATTTAGATAACTTTCTTCAATTTTTAAAACATTTTTAATGAGAATATCTCTTAGATTTTTCATATGGGCTGTATCTTTGTTCATACGTTTTTTACCTAATTCTGAGGCTTTTCCTAAACCAACAATACCTGGAGTGTTTAATGTGCTGCTTCTTAAACCTTTTTCATGACCTCCACCATGGGCTAGTGGTTCTAGTTTAACACCTTTTCTAATAAAAAGAGCACCTACTCCTTTAGGCCCATAAATTTTATGAGAAGAAATAGAAAGTAGATCAATATTTAGTTTGTTTACATCTATAGGTACTTTACCAACTGCCTGCACTGCATCTGTATGCAAAAATACATCGTGTTTTTTTGTTATTTTTCCAATTTCCTGCATAGGTTCTATTGTCCCTATTTCATTATTTGCAAACATAATTGTTACCAAAAAAGTGTCTTTAGAAATAGCGCTTTCTAGTTCACTTGTTTTAATAAGCCCGTATTTATCAACAGGTAAAAATTTTACTTTAAATCCTTGTGTTTCCAAATGTCTGCAAGTTTCAAGAACCGCAGGATGCTCAATTTCTGAGGTTATTATGTTATAGCCTTTAGAATCTCTTTTTTCCTTATTTAAATAAGCAACACCTTTTATAGCAAGATTATCAGATTCGGTGCCACCTGAAGTAAAAATAATTTCCTCTTCATTTGAACCTAATAAATTAGCAACTTGCGTCCTTGAATTTTCAACAGCATCAAATGACTCTCTTCCAAAAGAGTGAATGGAAGAAGCATTACCAAAATATTTCGTAAAAAAAGGCGTCATTTCCTTTAGTACTTCATCATCAACAGGTGTTGTTGCTGCATAATCCATATAAATTTTTTTCATTTAATCTCCTCGGCCAGCGTCCATCATTTTCTGTAGAGGTATTTTCGCTTTTTTTATTATTTCATCTGAAAGTTCTACTTTTGGTTTTAATTGTTCTAGGCTATTTAATACTTTTTCAAAGGTTATTTTTTTCATATTTGGACAAACAGCAGACTTTATTGGATAAAATATTTTTTCGGGGTTTTCTTTTTTCAATCTATAACATAACTCTTTTTCTGTTCCAATAATAAACTCCTTTGCATCTATCTCTTTAACATATTTTACCATGCCATTTGTTGATAAAGCAAAATCTGATAAATCAATGATTTCTGGTCTGCACTCTGGATGAACAAGTATTTGCGCAGAAGGATGAGCTTTTTTCAGTTTTAAAATCTCTTCTTTATGTATATTATTATGTGTCGGGCATATACCAGGCCATAAAATTAACTCTTTGTCTTTAACAAATCTCTTAACATATTCCCCTAGATTTTTATCAGGGATAAAAATAATTTTTTTGGATGGTGAATTTTTTATTATTTTTACAGAATTTGCAGATGTACAACAAATATCTGACATAGCTTTTATTTCAGCGGTTGTGTTTATATAAGAAACAACCTCAGCGTCAGGATACATATTTTTTAGTTTAGTTAGATCCCTAGGATTTACCATATTTGCCATCGGGCATTGAGCATCAGGATTCGGATGTATAACATTTTTTTTAGGATTTAGTATCTTTGCAGATTGCGCCATGAAATCTACACCACAAAAAATTATATTTTCTGCGTCAGTCTTTGTTGCTTTCATAGCTAGATCTAGTGAATCACCAAGAAAATCAGCAATATCCTGTATTTCTGGTGCCTGATAGTTATGCGCTAGAATAATAACATTATTTTTCTTTTTAAGTTGGCTTATTTTTTTTTCTATTTCTTTATTCATGAAAATTAAATCTCACAAATTTTTTTGCTGCCCATATTACAAAGTTAATAATAAGCATTACTAATAGAACCAAACTATTATATCTAAGTTATATTATACACTTATAAAAAGGTGGATGTGGAGCATGGATGTAATTTCATTAATTATAGGATTTATAATAGGTGTAGTTTTAGTTGGACTGGCAATAGAAATTGGTTCGAAAAAAACAACTCATGTTGCTTCTGCTTCAAAAAAAGCTAAAACCTGGAGTATATCAGAGATTTCAAATCCTAAAGTTATGGCAGAGTATCTTTCAGATATAGAACTACCAAAAAATTCCAAAGTGATAGTTAACACTTACAAAAATAAAGAAATATTTGCAGGTCTTGATGTTAGAGAGCATAAAGGTATCAAAGGAAATTTTGTTGTTGGTGATGATAGAGCGCTAATTCTTTCAGGTCCTGTTAGAAAAGACGAAGTTGGTTTCTGGACGGTTGAAAAAGATATCGTTGATAAATTAAATCAAGAATTTGATGCTATGTGGGCAGAAGGAGAAAAAATAGAAACAGAAAAAAACCAGTATAGCAAGCCTTTTCCAGGAAAGGTTAACTAATTAAACACTCTTTTGTTTCGTTGCAGTCATGCTAAACCTAGTTGGGGTAATAGTTGCATTTATTGTAATTATTTTTTTAATTCGTAAAAAAATTAATTTTGGTTTGTCACTAATTTTAGGTTCACTTATTGTTGGAATTTTTTCTTTGCAAATAATAAGGTTGGAGGATATCGCTAAGGCATTTGTCCAAGCAACCATTTATTCATTTGATGAAAACAAGATATTCACAGAAACAATCGAACTGGCCTTACTCATGACTTTTATTTTTGTTTTAGCAAAATGTATGCAAGAGACAGGTGCAATAAAAAAATTAATCGATAGTCTCAGACCAATTTTTAAAAAAGGGGGAACTCTTGGACTAATTCCTGCTGTTTATGGGCTTATGCCTGTACCGGGGGGTGCACTTTTTTCAGCACCCACTATTGATGAGGAAGGAAACAAGTATAACCTTGATCAAAATAAAAAAAATTTCATAAACATATGGTTCAGACACATATGGTTTCCTATTTATCCGATATCCTCTGCTCTTATTCTCATTACCAGCTTTAAATTTTCAAACATTGGAATATATACAATAATGCTTGCAAATATTCCAGCATTTATTGCAACAATTCTAATAGGTATTATTTTTCTAAAAAAATTTTTAAAAAATTCACCTAAACAAAAAATTGATTCAAATAGATCGTACAACGGACTTGTTTTTATCATTCCACCAATTTTACCAGTTGCCTTGTATGCTGTTTTACAATTTTTTAGTTTTGGAGAAATAAGAACGTTTCTAATTGGAGTTTTACTCAGTATAGTCCTTGTATATTTTTTATCAGGTATTACAATTAAAGAGTTTTTACAAATTATTAAAAAATCATTAACATGGAAACTTGCTTTAGCTATTTTTGGTATCATGATTTTTAGAGAAATATTTGAAATTTCACAGGCAAATATTGTGCTTAAAGACTTGATAATGGGTCTGCCGTTTCCATCGATATGGATGGTTGTAATCATTCCGCTTATTCTTGGTGCTGTAACAGGTTATAATCTTGGTGCTGTTGCACTATCTTACCCGATACTAGTTCCTTTTTTTCCGTCTGAACTTAGTTTCATAACGCTTGTTGGATTAACTAGTTTGATTTTCATTAGTTCTCTTATTGGGTATCTGATTTCTCCTATACATCTATGCAATGTCCTAAGTAGTGATTATTTAAAAACAGATACTACCAGGATGTACAGAATGTTGATTCCAGCAGCTATTTCTGTGTTAGTTATTCAGATTGCTGTGATAAGCTCTGTTGTTTACTTTTTCGGTTAGTTTATATTTTGGATAAAACTTTTAAAAGCTAAGACCTTTTGTAGTTTGTATGCAACAATCTAGCATATTTCAAAACCTAAAAAATCCCAAATTTTATGGTAAAGGTGTAAGGTCAGTTGAACTTATACAAACACATATTTCTTATGTTGCTTTAACAGGTAGATACGCATATAAAATAAAAAAACCTGTGAATTTTGGTTTTTTGGATTTTTCAACTCTTGAAAAAAGAAAATATTTTTGTGAAGAGGAGGTAAGATTAAATAAAAGACTTTGTCCAGAAATTTATCTTGGAATTGTTCCAATAACCCAAAAAGATAATAATTTTAAACTTAATGGAAAAGGAAAAGTTGTAGAATACGCTGTAAAAATGAAGGAGTTTCCTCAAGAAAAAATTATGACAAAACAACTAGAAAATGACAAAGTCAATGAAGAAATCTTGGATAAAATTTGTGATATTTTAAATGATTTTTATAAGACAGGTGAGCATTCGAACGAAATAGATAGCTATGGTAAGGTTGAAACTGTTAAAAAAAACACAGATGAAAATTTTGATCAGACAGAATCTGTAATTGATGTAACAATTCCAAAACAGATTTTTAACTATATTAAAACTGTAACAAATGAGTTTTTGGATAAGAAAAAAGAACTATTTGAAAAGAGAATAAAAGATGGTTTTATCAGGGATTGTCATGGTGATTTGCATTCAGGTAATATAGTTGTTTCAAACCAGGAAGTGTTTATTTTTGATTGCATAGAATTTAACAAACGTTTCAGATACAGTGATGTTGCATCTGATCTTGGTTTTCTTGCAATGGATTTGGATTTTCAAGGGCGTCCTTATGCTTCTAGTTATTTTATAAATAGTTATGTTGAAAAAAGTGGCGATCAGGGAATTTACGATGTCCTTAATTTTTATAAATCTTATAGGGCGTATGTGCGTGGAAAAGTGCTTGGTTTTAAATTAGACGATCCCCACATTGATAATAAAGAAAAACAAGAAATTATAGAAAAAGCTAGTAAATATTTTGATTTATCCTATTATTATGCTGAGTTATTTTCAAGAAATTTAGTTAAATCAAAACCAATATTTTTTATAACTGGTGGTTTGACAGGAACAGGTAAAACAACGGTTGCCAGAAAAATATCAACAGATTATAATACACGTTTAATTAGTACAGATGAAGTTAGAAAAGAGCTTCAAAGAATAGACAAATATGAAAGACATCATGATGCTTATAACACGGGTTTGTACTCACCAGATAAAATGATGGAAACCTATGAAAAAGCTTTAGAAAAATCAGACAAGTTGTTAAGTAAAGGTGAAAGTGTTAATTTGGATGCAACATTTAAAACTAAAAAACTCAGAGACATGGCGCGTGATGTTGCTAATAAAAATAATGCGATTTTCATAATTTTATTTTGTTCCACTCCAGAAGAATTTGTTAAAAAATATTTAGAAAAACGCATTAAAAAGAAATCTATTTCAGATGGTAGATGGGAAATCTATATAAAACAAAAAGATTCTTTCGAAGGATTTAGCAGTAAAGATAATGTTGTTGAAATAGATATTTCAAATAAGTCTTATGATTATCAAATAAAATTATTTAGAGAAATTTTAAATAAAACAAACAGAGGGTAAATTGTGAAAATAGCTGGTTATGATATTGATTTAGAAGAAGCCGCAAAAATAATAAATAAAAAAAATTATAAAAAAGTATCATTACAGATTCCTGATGGCTTAAAAATTCATTTTACCAAATTTGTAGAATTTTTGGAGGAAAAAACAAAGGCTGATGTTTTAATCTCTGCAGATCCATGCTTTGGTGCTTGTGATCAAGGATGTTTTGAACTAAAGAGTTTAGGTGTTGATTTTGTTATACAGCTAGGTCATGAACCTCTAAATAACTCTAAAAAAACAAGTCTTCCCATTTTATTTATCAATGCTAAATCTGATTTAGACTTATCAAAAGTTGTTGAAAAAGCAATACCACTACTAAAAGATAAAAAAATTGGTTTGGTCTCAACTGCTCAACATGCTCATAAATTGGATGAAATAAAAAAATTATTGGAAAATAAAAATATTGAGGTATTCATTGGAAAAGGAGATAATCGTACTAGTCAAGCAGGACAGATTCTTGGATGCAACTTTTCATCAGCAAATGCTATTGCAAAAGATGTTGATTTGTTTTTGTTTATTGGTAGTGGTAATTTTCATCCACTAGGCTTAATGCTTACAACCAAAAAAAAAGTAATTGCTTGTGACCCATATACAAATGAGGTAAGAAGTAAAGAGCTTGAAGATTTAAAGGACACAGTTTTAAGACAAAGATATGGTGCTATAGCTCGCTCTAAAAATGTACGCGTATACGCAATACTTGTTGGCACGAAATCTGGACAGCAACGAATTGATCTAGCATTTAAAATTAAAGAAAAGTTAAGTTCTAAAGAAAAAAAATCCTTTATTTTTACTATAAATAATTTCACTCCATCTGTTATTCAAAGTTTTTTAGGAGTAGATTGTTTTATTTCAACCGCTTGTCCTAGAATTGCAATAGATGATTATATGCAGTACAAAGTACCTATAATTACGCCTATTGAACTTGATATTTTACTAGGTTTTAAAAAATGGGAAGATTATAGTTTTGATGAGATAACAAGTTAATAAGTTTAAAGTAGAATATTAAATAGATATCCAACTAGTAAAACCTGAGGTACTGTTACGATTGGTAACCAAATTGCTGCTTTACGACCTATATTGTTCCATATCAATCCTATCTCCGTCACATCTGTTGCAACTCCAGCCATTAAAAATGTAACACTGTTACCAAAAGCATTTGTCTGATTATAAATCTCAAAAGCAAGTGGAGAACTACCTTCAGAGCAAACCTCTATTATTGTTGCGAAAATTAATGTAACTAATAGTCCTAGCAATGTCGGACCCATATAAGTCATAAATAAATCATGTGGAATGAATGCTTTTGCTGCTGCAGCCATAATCATTCCAATTATTAACCACCACATAACCATCCTTGTAAGAGCCCATGAACCTTTCAATGTCCCTTTTACTGCATTTATATTATTTTTAGTAGTAAATTTATATTCTTTCCAACGTCTTTTTATATCTTGGATTATAGAAAAATCCTTTAGAGCTTCTTTATCTTCACCATGTAGACATTTATTGCATTCAACTAAATTTTTTTGTTCTAATTTTTGATAAATTAAACCTGTTATAAAAGCAATAATTAATGCTGATAAGACAATAAATATGGCCTTTATCCCAAAGAAACTGAAAAGCAAAATAGTTATTGGTAGATTAGCCCAGGGGGACGCTAAAAGAAACGCAACTACTGAAGAAGTACTAGCACCTTTTTTGTAAAGTTCTATAGAAATTGCAAGAATTCCATGAGAGCAAGCGCTCATTAAAAAACCAAAAATAATAGAATATAAAATTGTTCTTTTCTGATGTCTAGATAAGTACTTTTCAATGTATTGTCTTGGAATAAAATATTCAATTACCCCACCAATTAAAAACCCTATTAAAATTGCCCACCAGATCAATTTCAAATAATCAATAAATGCATAAAAATAAGGATTCATAATGGTAACAAAATAACTAATAAGTAAAAGTATCAAAGCAACAATTGTTACAATAAATAATCTTTCTTTGTACCAAGGAGTACCTTCTTTAATTGTACAACTTGGACAATATTTTTTTTCTTCAGGAATCTTATTTTGATCTTCGTACTTTCTTATACAATATTCACTACAGAAAAAATGGCCATGCGCAGGAATTGTTCCTTTCATTCCACAAATTGGATCGGTTTTATCGACCTTGTTTTCATCCATAGTACAGAGCCATGAAAGCAAAACCTATACTATATAATTTTTGTATTAATGTTACAAATATAAATTTTCAAAATTGCTTTTAATTGATGAAATAATATTTATCTAAAACGCATGAATTCTGCCAAATGTATCCCAGATAAATCCACTAATTGGTTATCAATAACAATGTTGCCAACACAATTTAGATGATAACGACAATAATGACCATTTATTTTATAATCAGAATCAATAGATGCAGCATCCATAATTAGCGTTAAATAAATATCATTTGTATTTACTTTTAAAGTAAAGCTATTTGGAATCCACCAAAAAATATCCAAACTAAAATCTTTAGCTTGAAAATCTATATCTTTTGGATCGATATTTATGTAATCGTTTTCTCTGCTAATTACGCAAAGGTTTTCACTGTCAAATCTGGTATTTTGTATTACGAACCATACGATTGTCAGATTATCTGAATGGATTCTCCCCCAATGCCAACCAAAATGAAGTAAATCAAATAGATTCATACCCCAATTATGATCATGATAACCGATTCCTTTAACATTATATTCAAGACCGTTTAAATTGATTTTACCTGCAACATCTGCTTTAGGTAGAACTGCAGCCCAGCCACCTATAGCTAGATCGCCTTTCCATCCTTTTGATCTTCCAATAAAATGTAAATCAATAGATGAATCTATTAAATCAATTGTAACATCATAAATCCAATTACCAGATAGATCATCTATATAACCTTTCATAAGTTGTTTACCATCAATTTGAATATATGGTATTTCTCTGGACATATCCAAATCATTAAAAATATAATACTTCTCATTGGCAAATACTTCAAATCCATCTTTATAAACTGTTACTCCTACCACAATAAATTTTTGTGTCATGGCACTAAAAATATAAAAAGTAATTTGGGCAGATAAGTTATTTTCAAATATTGCATCAAAATACCACCACTCTGCATAATTAAATAAATCCGCACCATGAAAAGCATCATCTTTTAGCTCGATATTCTCAGGATTAAATAAAAAATTATTTGGTAAATTTGTGTTAAATAACTTTACCTTTTGTTTTTCAATAAGATCAGTTAGCTTTTTGCTTTTGAATATATCCTGGGGATGAGCTTGTGTTTGAACAGGTATTATTGAAGTAAAAATTAGGATAGAAACGATGAATAATATCGCGATTTTTTTCATTTTTAACCTTCGATATTCTTTAAACGTTTTTTTGAATAATTTTGAATAATCTACTAATAGTATATTTAATACTATATAAATTAATTGTATATAAATTTTAATACCTAATTTCTATTTTTGGATATGCTGAGATTCTTTTTAATTAATACCACTTTTTTTTTAAAAATTATCTTTATAAAGGAAAAATTATAAAAACATAAAACTGTTTTATTTTTATTATAGGGGGATACCATGAGTAAAGAATCATATAAAAAGATTATTTCAATAATAATATGTTTCATTTTTTTAGCAACTTTTCCTGTTTTAAATGCAAAGATGATAAATAAAAATAATATTTTTTCTCAAAATGATGAAAATTTAGATTATGATCTTCTTATTATTTCTCCTAATAAATTTTTTGGAGTTTTAGAACCTCTTGTGGAACATAAGAACAACAATAATATTTCAACTGTTCTTATCTCTTTGGAAGATGTTTACGAAGTGGAAGAACAATTGGGTAGAGATAAACCCGAAAAAATTAAATTATTTATTAAGGATTCGATTGAAAATTATAGTATAAAATATGTTCTTTTAGTCGGTTATTTTAGGATTATACCTGTAAGATATGTATATAATTCAGATTCTGAACCTTTTTTTATTTCTGAATTATACTATGCCGATATATATGATCAAAACGGGACTTTTTCCAGTTGGGACACAGATAATAATGGTATCTTTGGCGAATGGAAAGGAACAGAGGCTCAAGATAAGGATATAGATCTTTATCCTGATGTTTATGTTGGTAGGCTTGCATGTAGAAATTCACTAGAAGTAAAAATCATGGTTAATAAAATTATCACCTATGAAACTTCCACATACGATTCTGATTGGTTTAATCGTATTGTTGTTTGTGCAGGTGACACGTATCCTGATGGATATTACCCATTTCCAACTCCATTGTTTGAGGGTGAGGAAAACGCTAAAACTGCGTTAAGTTATATGCCTGGTTTTAGTAATACCAGTTTATTTGCCTCAGATGGCTCATTTACAGGTCCTGCGGATGTAATTAATGCTATTGATCAAGGTTGCGGTTTTATGTTTTTTGATGGTCATGCTAGTCCTATGATTTGGTGTACTCATCCACCAAATAATTATACATGGGTAACAGGTCTTAGACTCAGAGATATGTCTTTTCTTAGAAATAAAAACATGTTACCTGTTTGCGTGGTCGGTGGATGCCACAATAATCAATTTGATGTGAATCTATTAAATCTACTTAAAAACTTCAAAAAATCGTTATATAACTCGATATGGACTCCTGAATGTTGGGGTTGGAAACTAACTAGAAAAATCGGTGGGGGGTCTATTGCTACTCTTGGTTGTAGTGGTCTAGGGTTGACAAAGGAGGATAAAAGTACCCAAGAAGGTGCTTCTGATTATCTTGAATCACAGTTTTTCTATGAATATGGGATAAATGGTGCAGATATTCTGGGTGAAGTTTGGGGTAAAGCAATATCAGATTATTTAGATAAATATCCAATTAACTGGAATTCGAATTCCTCATGGGATTATGCTTATGACGCAAAGACTGTTCAGCAATGGGTTATTTTAGGTGATCCTAGTTTGAAAATTGGTGGATATCCATCTAGCTAGAAAATAAATTTTTTTAATTATCTTTTTTTTCTTTTTTTTTTTTTTTTATTAAAAGTATTAGAATTACAAAAAAATTTTGATAAACAAAAAAATTAACAGAGTGTCATTTTTTAGTCTGTTGACACCCATCTCTCCTTTAAGCGAGAATGGG
>Ga0315291_10006936_pt1 | contig 14050 bp, 10 predicted proteins | sample YL17G12_20_MG_FD_203070 | JGI IMG/M metagenome (GOLD analysis project Ga0315291, IMG submission 203070) | Sediment microbial communities from Yellowstone Lake, YNP, Wyoming, USA - YL17G12_20 | ecosystem: Environmental > Aquatic > Freshwater > Lake > Sediment | place: USA: Wyoming | collected...
GGGCGTAGAGGGAGTCGTAGGATTGGGCGAAGGCTGGGAAATGGTCGTGGAAGATGAGTCGCGGGGTATTCGCTCCCCGCGGGACATATAGGTGGTGGGGTGTGCGGCCGGGATCGTGGAGGAAGGTGAGAGCATACTCCAGAGGACAGCTGCAGAATGCGCGGTGCTTCAGAACAACCAGAAAACATGGAAGAGACGGCGCTCGCCGGCGCCCGCGGCACTTGCAGGGACATCGGCTCTACGTCCCCACGGCGGATAGTAAAGGTCCTACTTCCGCTTCCACCCCGAGACGGTCGTGATCGGTTTGGCCTACTCCGTTCTCAACAACGGGAAGAACGAGCTGCAGGCCAGGAAGAAGGAAGAGAACACCCTCTGGTTCTGGGCGAACAAGAACATCCGCGATCGGGTCGCCGACATGGTGGCGAGCGGCAGGCAGTCCCTTGCCGACGGGCAGCTGCCCAGGAAGTTCGCCGAGGACAGGGAGAAGGACATCAGGTGGTGCACAGCCTGCGACAACTGCATCGAACTGCTGATCAGGCAGAAGCCCGTGGGCTGCACGACCTACGATCGCGAGTACTCCCAGGCGCTGAAGGCCATTCGGGAGGCCGAAGGGGCTCTGGCGGCCAAGAGGACATGATCGCGCAGCAGATGGCCATCTAGGGATTCCCTTGATCCGGCCGCTCCGCAGCCGCGGCTGTGAGACGCGCCCGGATCATCCTCCCGCTCGCCGCCAGCACGGCGCACCCGGCCGCCGCCAGAAGGGGGAATATCGCAAGCGCGAGCTGGAACGACACGAGACGCGAGACGATCGAAAGGATGAAGGGCACCACGATCCCGCCGATCGGGATCCCGAGCTTCACGATGCCCAGCGACGTTCCCGCCATGTCCCTGTACAGAGCGCCGGTCATCGTGATGAGAAGCGGCAGGAGCGACGACACTGTCATCCCCATGATGAAGAGCAAGGTCCCGGTGGCTGCCATCGGCATCCGCACGAAGAGGAGGACCGCCGAGCACGCCGCCGCTGCGGCGTGCAGGACAATGAGCAGGCCCGCGATCCGCAGGCGGCCGGAGAGGATGCCGAGTGCGACCCTGCCGGCGGCCACTCCCGACAGAAAGAGCACGAGGCCGATTTTCGAGGCGACCAGGTCGTAGCCCCGCAGCTCCATCAGGAAGCTCGCGAGCAGCCCCGTGAGGCCCATCTCGATGCCCACGCCGAAGACCGCGAGCAGCAGGAACAGGGCGAGGATGCGCTGGGTACCCAGGAAAGCGATCCGCTGGCGGAGTCCCGCTGCCGAGGCGCTTGATGCCGCCGAGGCGCTTGATGCCGCCGAGGCGCTTGATGCCGCCGAGGCGCTTGATGCCGCCGAGGCGCTTGATGCCGCCGAGGCGCTTGATGCCGCCGAGGCGCCTGATGCCGCCGAGGCGCCGGCCGCCCTCGCCGAACTCATTCCCCCGCGTCTGCCGGCAACCGCCCGCGAGAGCGCGAAAACGAGCGCAAGGGCGAGGACCACGGCCGCCGACTGCACCATCGAGCGCCGCCAGTCCATCTGCAGGAATACCAGGTACAGCGTAATGGCCAGGCAGCCGAAGGTGACGAAGAAATGGTTCACGCTGATGTGCAGGCCCTGGCGCTTGGTATGGATGGCGAGCAGCATCGCGTCGGCCACCCCCTCGTAGGTCCCGATCCCGACCCCGAGAAAGACCATGATGGCGAGGTTCAGCAGATACGGAGGCCAGCGGTAGTACAGGAAGAACGAGGCAGCCAGCACGAGGCTGCCCGCGGACATCAGCAGGGGCTTGTCCATGCTGTCGGCAAGTGCCCCGGCCGCCAGAACCGCCGCGATGAAGCCCACGTTCTGCACCGAGACGAGGAGGCCGGTCTGGAAAGGCGTGAGGCCGATGTTCCCCGATGCCGCGCCGATGACCGCGGTGCCCACGCCGAGGAAGAACATCGACGCGTACGACGAGCCGGTGAGGAGCGTCCGTACCAGCATCACTCCGAGCTACTCTGCCAGCTTGCCGAATCTGTGCACGATTGCGAGGGCGGGATCGAGAGGCACGGGAACCCCCTTCGTGCCCTTTGGGACGCTGATGGCCGGCACCGGCTTCAGGGTCCTGCCCTCGAACTGTGGGAGCCAGCGCTTTTCCGCCTCGAGCATCTCGATCGTCATGTCCCGGATCTCCTTGAGTGTGCACACCGCGCCGGTCAGGGGGTCCATGGCGACCGCCGCCTCGACCATCTCGGGGTCGCCGTCCAGGGCCGCGTCGGCGGCCAGCGACTGCACCGTGATGTTGCTCTGGTTCAGCGCGGCCAGGCGCGGCGGCAGGTCTCCGACCGTGAGGGGATGCAGCCCGTCGCGGTCGGCGTACACCGGCACCTCCACGCAGGCGTCGCAGGGGAGGTTGGTGATGTACCCGTTGTTCATGACGTTGCCGTTGAGCTTGAAGGGTTTCCCGGATTCCATGGCCTCCAGGATGTAGGAGCAGTACTCCTTGCTGCGCGGCTCGAGCTCTCCGGACTCCCTCGCCAGAAAGTCCTTGTCCTGGAACTTCGTCGCGATGCTCCTGCACCAGTTGTAGTACGCGCCCGTCTCCCCGCCAAAGGACGGCTCGTCGCAGTACAGATCGAGGGCCTTCCTGTTCTTGCGGAACCAGGGCAGGTACTCGGACAGGTGGCCCGTGCTCTCGGTCATGAAGTAGCCGAAATGCCGCATGACCTCGCCGCGCACCTTCTCGTTCACGTAGTACTCGGGCTTCTCGAAGTTCGCCTTGAGCGTGGGGTACAGGTCCACACCGTCCTTCTCGATCCTGAGGAACCACGCCATATGGTTGATGCCGGCAGCCACGTAGTCGATCTCGCCGCGCGGCACCCCGACGTAGCCCGCGATGAGGTCGAGGGTGGTCTGCACGCCGTGGCACAAGCCGATGAAGGGCACGTCGCTCGCCCGCCCGATGCCCAGGCACACCGTGGCCATGGGGTTGACGTAGTTCAGGAGCGCGGCCTTCGGGCACAGCTCCTCCATCTCGGCGAGCATGTCCGCCATCACAGGAATGGTGCGCAGGCCGCGGAAGATGCCGCCCGGCCCCATCGAATCGCCGATGCACTGGTCCACCCCGTACTTCATCGGGATTTCGTAGTCCAGCCGGAAGGCATCCACGCCCCCGATCTGGAACATCGCGATCACGTAGTCGGCGCCCTTGAGCGCGTCCCTCCTGTCCGTGGTCGCGTAGGTGGTCGCCTTCACCCCGTTCTTCTTGATAACCGCGTCCGCGTACTTCTTCATCCGCTCCAGCTTGGGCATCGTCGGGCCCATCAGGGCGTACGTCGAGCCGGCCAGAGCCGGGGTGCCGAACATGTCGTTAAGGAGCGTCTTGCAGAACACGATGCTTCCTGCCCCGATGATCGCTACCTTCGCCATTGCCTTCCTCCCGGTTGTGCTCTCTGCTGTCCTATTTCGCGACGGGCACTTCGACGCGCTTGCCGCCCTTCATGGCCGACTCGTGGGCGCAGATCCCCGTCATTGTCCAGTTTGCCGCCCGCTTTGCGTCGACGGCCGACTCCCGGCCCTCGACGATGGCCCTGATGAACTCGTGCGCCAGGTGCGGGTGCGACCCGCCGTGGCCCGCCCCCTGGATGAAGGAGGTGTGCTCGTGCTCCTGGTCGTAGACACCGTGGATCGTATAAGGGGCGATCTCCTTCGGCAGGCGGTTGCCGTAATCGGGGACCTCGACCCTCTTCGCGTCCTCGAATCCCGAGTACAGGACGGGCTTCTCGCCGGCAAGCTGCTCCCACTCGAAGGACAGCTTCGTGCCGTACACGTCGAAGCTTTCGCGGTACTGGCGGATCGTGTCGAACAGCGACCGCGTCACCTCGCAGGCGAGGTCGGAGCCGCGCAGATTCACGAGCGCGGTCTCGATCGCGAAGGGAGAACCGTATTTCTTCGCGTACTCCTCGCGGATCGTGCCCGAGCCGAAGCAGACGACCGACTCCGCCTCGGCGCCCGCGAGCGAAAGCAGGGGGCTCACCGCGTGGGTCGCGTAGTGCATGGGGGGGAAACCGTACCAGTAGTCGGGCCAACCCGGAAGGCTCATGTTCTGCTGGTGGGACCCCCGGAGGAACTGGATCTTTCCCAGCTCGCCCCTGTCGGCCATCTCCTTCACGAATAGGAACTCGCGCGTGTACACGGCGGTCTCCATCATCATGTAGACCCGGCCGGCCCGCCTCCTGGCCTCGGCGAGCTTCAGGCACTCGCGGACGGTCGCGGCCACGGGGACCGTGCAGGCGGCATGCTTGCCCGCCTCCAGGGCGGCGATCGACATGGGGGCGTGGGCGGCGATGGGAGTCACGACGTGGATCGCGTCGATCTCCTTCACCTTCAGCATGTCCTCGTAGCGGGTGAACCGCTGCTCAACCTTGAACATGTCGCCGACTGCATTGAGCTTCTTCTCGTCCCTCTGGCAGATCGCGTAGCACTCCGCGTCGGGGTGCTTCTGGTACAGGGGGATGAACTCTGCCCCGAATCCCAGGCCAACCACGCCGACCTTCACCCTCTTCCCGTTGGACATGAGATCCCTCCTTTCTGGCTGCCGCTGCGCGTCAGTATCCCCCGCGGGCGTGTTCTGTTCAAGTCGGCGGGGACAGCGTCCACTCCGGCAGCCGGACGGCCGCGCCGCCCTTCAGCGCGGACTCGTGGGCGAGGATCCCGCTGCAGGTGATGTTCGCCGCCTGCCGCGCGTTGGGCAGCGGCTCCCGTCCCTCCCGCAGCGCGGAGACGAACTCGTGAACGAGGTGGGGGTGGGAGCCGCCGTGGCCTCCCCCCTGCGTGAAGGACAGGTGCTTCTTGTCCTTGCTGTTGTAGACCCCCGCTCTCGTGAAGCTCTGGATCTCCTTGGGAAGGAGGTGCGCGAAATCGGGGACCTCGACCCGGGCGGGCTTCTCGCCGTCGTGGACGATGTGCCTCTCCCCCTCGATCTGCGTCCACTCGAAGCTCTTCTTCGAGCCGTACACGTCGAAGCTCTCCCTGTACTGGCGGGCCGTGTTGAACAGAGAACGGGTCACCTCTGCCGCGAGGTCGGAGTTCCTGAACTTGATGTGCACGGTCTCGATGGCGAAGGGAGAGCCGTACTTCGCGTGCATGCGCTCGTCGATCGTCCCCGAGCCAAAGCAGGAGACCGACTCCGCCTCGTTGCCCCCGAGGGCGAGGGTCGGAGCGATCGCGTGGGTTGCGTTCCACATCGGCGGGAACCCCTCCCAGTACTCGGGCCAGCCCGCCATCTCCTGTTGGTGGGACGAGCGGAAGAACTGGAGTTTCCCCAGCTCCCCCGCGCGGTAGAGCTGCTTGACGTAGAGGAACTCCCGCGAGTACACGGTGGTCTCCATCATCATGTACTGCTTCCCGCTCGCCTTCTGCGCGTCGACAATGCGCTTGCAGTCCTCCACCGTGAGCGCCATGGGGATCGTGCAGGCCACGTGTTTGCCCGCCTCGAGACCCGCGACGCACATGTCGGCGTGGATCGGCGGTGGGGTGTTGATGTGGAGGACCTCGATGTCTCGGTTTCGCAGCAGCTCGCCGTAGTCGGTATACCGCTTCTCTACGCCCCACGTGTCGCCAACCGCGTCCAGCTTCTCCCTGCTGCGCTGGCAGATCGCGACGAGATTCGTGTAGGGGTAGGCTTGGTAGATGGGGATGAACTCCGCGCCGAAGCTCAAGCCGACGATCGCGACGTTGTACCGTTTGTCCATGTCAGCCATTCCGCCCTCCTCTCTCAGGTTGGGCTGCGAAGCGTCCACAAGCCCTTACCGGAAGTGCTCCTTCAGCGCCGAGAGGCTCTCGACGAGGGCCTCGCCCACATGGCAGTCGGTATAGTCCCTGCCCAGCTTGGGGCCGCCGATCTCGAGGTAGCCCGTCACCTCGGGCAGGGGGAAGCGTTCGGAGTTCGCCTCGATGAGGGCCGCCAGCCGGGCGAGGTCGACTATCCCACGCTCCTTTTCCCTCGGGCCGAAGCCGAAGGTCGAGTTGAAGATCGCGTCGGTGTTCTTGAAGTGGAACTCCCCCATCCAGGGGATCTCCAGCGCGAACAGCTCCCAGTTGTCGTGCATGACTCGCTTCTCCCGGTCCGCCACGCCGTGGGAGATGTCCCCGCAGTAGTAGAACGCGACGGTGTCGCGCTCGTGCTCGGCATGGTAGGCGGCGAGCTCCTCGGCGAGCCCGCGGATCTCCTCGGGGGTCGACGGGTACTCCCAGACCGAGGACATCGGCTCCGTCGTGAGCGCTTCAAGACCCTCCCGCTTCGCCAGGGCCAACAGATCGCGGATCTCCGAGCGGAAGCGCCGGATGCCCTCCTCCCGGCTCTCGGGCCTGTCTCGCATCGTGATGCTCGCGTTCGTCCCCGCCATCCCCGCCCCAAGGAGCGAAGCGACCCGGATGAGCCTCTCCCACATCCGCCGGGTGGCCGCGGCGAGCCAGAGATCGCCGCTCGCGAACCCGCCGAACTCCCGTATCGCGGAGAAGACGCTCGTGATGCGGATTCCCCTGCGCTCCGCCCGCCGCCGTACGCCACGAAAGTACTCGTCGTCCGCGAGGTAGGTCGAAATGGAGCAGCCTACCTGCAGGCGCTCCACCCCGCAGTCCGCCATGATACCGAACAGCCAGTCGAAGCTGTAGCGGCTCTCGATGAGGTCGCTCTTGACCCCGAGGTTCACCTTCATAGAGCGAAGACCACCTTGTTGAAGAACTCCTTGCGCTCGATGATCCGGCGGAATATGTCCGCGCCTTCGGCGAGGGAAGGGGTGTGGCTCACGAGGGAGGCGGCATCGATGCCGCGGCCCAGAGCGCCCAGAACCGCCGTCCAGTCGTTCCTGCCCTCGGGGACAAAGCGCGAGTTCCACGTCCCGCGGATCGTGAGCTCCCTGCGCAGGATCGAGGAGAAGTCCTTCTCGCCGATCTCGAAGCTGCCCCGGATGTTGCCGAGGAAAACGACCTCGCCGAACCGGGCCCCTGCCTGCACAGCCTGCAGGAACGTGCTCGGGAGGCCCACGGCCTCGACGATGCGATCGGCGCCGCTGCCGCCCGTCCGGGCGCGGATCGCCTCCACGGGGTCCCCTTCCCGCGGATCGATCGGCGAGAATCCCATCGACCGGGCGAGAGCGAGCTTGCGATCGTCGATATCCACGAGGAACACTTCCGAGCAACCCCGCAGGCGCATCCACTGGGCCGCCCAGTTGCCGATCGGGCCCGCGCCGAAGACCGCCCCGGTGTCGCCGGGCCTGATCGTGAGCTTGCCCACACCGTGCAGGGCGACCGCGCACGGCTCTGTCATGGCTGCCTCGCGCAGGCCAACCGTTTCGGGGATTGCAAGGAGGTTCGCCTCGGGCGCCCACACCAGCTCCGCGAATGCCCCGTCCCTTCGGGAGCCGAGGTAGTCGTAGTCGGTGCACTGGGCGAAGTCGCCGGTCTGGCAGGGGATGCAGCGGCGGCAGGGAATGAGGGGAAAAACCGTGACCCGTGCTCCCTTCGGGAACCCCCGGGGAAACCGCCCGGCCTCGGCCGGCTCCTCGACGGTGCCCGAGAACTCGTGCCCCATGATCAGGGGATACCTGTACGCGCCGGCGCCGAATCCCCGGTGGATGTCCGAATTGCAGATCCCCGAAAAGGCGACGCGGATGAGCGCCCACTCGGGGCCGGGCCGCAGCGGGTCGGCCACCTCGGTGCAGCGCAGCGCGCCGTCCCTCTCGAGAACGAGAGCTTTCATGCGGCGCATGGTAGTCGGGAATCGGCTGGGGTTCAAGGCAGGGGGGCGCAGAGCCGGGTCCTGCCGCCCGCCTCCGTTGAACAAAACGCAAAAATCGGTATGCTCTGTGTCCGGGAAAGGTGGTGTCGATGAAGGCTGCCCTGCTCGAAGAGCTGGAAAAGATCGTTGTGCGCGAGACGGGAATGCCGGCCTGCGGCGAGCGCGAAGCGATCCTGAAGGTGAACGCGTGCGCGGTCTGCGGGTCGGACATCCGGATCTTCCACTACGGCAACGACAGGGTGAAGATGCCGGCGGTCATCGGCCACGAGATCGCGGGGGAGATCGTCGAACTCGGAAGCGGCGTGCGGGCCGTCGCGAAGGGTGACAGGATCGCCCTCGGGGCCGACGTCCCCTGCGGGACTTGCCCGTGGTGCACGAACGGGATGGGGACGAACTGCAGGATCAACTACGCGATCGGCTACCAGTTCCCCGGGGGGTTCCAGCAGTACATGGTCCTCAACGAGACCACCCTGAACTACGGCCCCGTCACCCCGATCCCCGACGGCCTGTCCTTCGCGGAGGCCGCGATCGCCGAGCCGCTCGCCTGCGCGGTGAACGGCCTGGAGCTCGCGCGCTTCGGCCTGGGCAAGAGCCTCTGCGTGATCGGCCTGGGGCCCATCGGGTGCATGATGCTCGAGCTGAGCAGGGTCTTCGGCGCGTCGAAGGTCTTCGCCGCGCAGCGCTCGCGGGCGCGCCTGGACATGGCCCGCCGCTTCCTCCCCGAGGCCCGTTTCATCGCATCCGAGGAGGAGCCCCTCGTCGAGACGGTGATGCGCGAAACCGACGGCGAGGGCGTGGACCTCGCGATCACCACCGCGGGCACGGTGAAGGCGCACGAGGATGCCATCGGGATGGTGCGCCACAGGGGGTACGTGAACCTCTTCGGGGGCCTCAAGAACCAGCCGAAGCTCTGCATCGACTCCAACCTCATCCACTACAAGGAGTGCTTCGTCATGGGCAGCCACGGCAGCCTGCCCCACCACCACAGAACCTCCGTGGGCCTCATCGCGCGCGGGTCGGTCCGGGCGCGCGAGTACGTCTCCGCCGTGTTCCCCCTGGAGGGGATCCGCGAGGCATTCGCGTACCACGAGTCGCGCGCGGGACTGAAGGTTATCGTCGCCCCGCACGGCGAGAAGGCGGCCTGGTCATGAAGAAGGTGAAGATTGCCCCGTCGATGATGTGCGCGGACTTCCTGCACCTCGGCAGGGTGCTGGACCTCATGCGGGAGGAAAGCGTCGACTACCTGCACATGGACATCATGGACGGCCACTACGTGCCGAACTTCACCCTCGGCCCGGACTTCTGCCGCGCGCTCGCCGAGCATTCCCCCATCCCGCTGGACATCCACCTGATGGTCGAAGGGGTCGACGCGCACGTGCCCTCCTTCGCGAAGATCCCCAACGCCGTGGTCTCGATCCACCCCGAGGTCTCCTACCATCCCCTGCGCACTCTCGAGCTGATCAGGAGCTGCGGCGCCCGAGCGGGGATCGCGATCGACCCTGCCATGCCCCTCGAAGCCGTGAGCGAGCTTCTGCCCCATGTCAGCTTCGTCTGCGTGATGACGGTAAACCCGGGCTACGCGGGCCAGAAACTCGTGCCCAACACGCTCAGGAAGATCCGCGAGCTATCGGACCTCGTGGCCGAGCAGGGTTTGTCGATCGAGATCGAGGTGGACGGCAACGTGAGCTGGGAGAACGTCCCGAAGATGGTCGACGCGGGAGCCGAAGTTCTGGTGGCGGGAAGCTCATCCCTTTTCGAGAAGGGCTCTGACCTGCGTGAGAACATCAGGAGGATGCGGCAGATGATCGGTCGCGCGGGCTGACGGGCCCGCCCGTTCACTTCTCCTTCTCCCGAGACTGAGCCCGCCTCCCCCTCAGCTTCGCGATGTACAGGTAGGCCGCGAGGTCGGGATCGACCTTTCCCTCGCTCGCCATTTCCGAAATCCGGTGGCGAAGCTTCCTCTTCTCCTCTTCGCGCGCCCTGGCGACGAGGGACTGGAGCTCCTCGTAGCTGTAGCCCGGCCGCCGGCGGAAGAGCCGGTCCAGGGAGAGCTGGCCGCCGAAAATCCGGGCGAGCCTCTCCCGTACGGTGTCGGAGAGGGAGAACTTCCGCACGGCGATGTCCATGACGAACAGCGCGAGGGCCGCGGCGAGCAGCGCCCACCACCCCGTCGAGGCGGCTCCCGCCCCGCCCGGCTCCCGGTGCAGGATCGCGGCGAGCGCGGCCTCGTCATCCGCGGAGGCGGCGCGCCTTCCTCCCGTGCTCTGGGCCAGCCGGTCCAGAAGGCGCGTATCAGCCCCGAGGATGCGGTACTCATCCGAGTACGGCCTGCTCACACCCAGCGTGCGGGGCGCGAGGTCCTGCGCTGAGCCGCTGGGCGCGCCGGGTTCGGCCCGGGCGGACACGGTCACGGTGTAATCGCCGACGCGCTCTGCCCTGAAGCTCCCCTCATAGAGCCCGGGTCCCGTCTGGGCGATCGTGATCTCCTCGCGCTCCCCATTCGGGCCGAGCACGACTCCCCTTATGTCCAGGCCGTTCGCGAACCTTCCCAGCTCGTCGTGGGCATCGACGCTTACCCATCCCCTGCCGCCGGACAGCCCGATCCGGGGATGGAGGAGCTCCGACGACCCCGGCTTCTCGATCCAGCGCACGAGCTGAGCGGCAAACCGGGGGAAATCGTCCCAGGCTGTCCAGGCCTTCCCCCACCTTCCCCTCAGGTCCGCGGTGAACGCGGCGGACTTGCCCAGCCCGTAGCGCCACGAGGCGAGCAAGGGAGCGTCGTACAGCGCGGCGAGCACCTTCTCGGCCCCGTTTTTCATGTAGGTGAGGACGAACCCGTCCAGCGGAGGAAACTGTTCGGGGGGGATCCCGCTGATGATCTCGTTCGCAGACCAGACCGAGGGCAGGAAGCGCTTCTCGATCAGCAGTCCCCTGCTCACGAGAATCGTCTCGGTCATGAAGATCCGGGGCACCCCGCGGGGATCGCTCGCGGCGTAGTAGCGCCCGCCCCCCCACCCGGCGATCTTCGACAGCAGGTCCTTGTCCGCATCGTCTCCGACGGCCACGGCCGAGACGGTGATCTTGTCCCGGGCGATGCGCCTGACCAGGGTCTCGAAGTCCCCCGGGTTGGTGAGCCCATCCGAGAGCACGATGATGTGCCGCAGAGGCGACGGGGATGCCGAGAGCGCGCGGTAGGCCTCCTCCAGGGCGGGGTACAGGATCGTGCCTCCCCCGGGGGAGAGCGTCGAAAGCTCCCGGGCGATCTGCTCCCGGTTGCCCGCCTCGGTCAGGGGGACCGTCCACTCGAAGTCCGCGTCGAAGGCGAGCAGACCCGCCCTGTCGAACGGGTTGAGAAGCTCCACCGCGGAGAAGGCGGCGGACTTCACGACGTCGATCTTCGCCTCACCTGTGGTCACCATCCCGCCCATGCTCCCCGACTTGTCCGCCACAATCACGAGGGACAGCCGTGGCATCTGGAGCTGGGACTTCACGTCCATGTCGACGGGGAGAGCCCGCTCGACAGGCGTCTTGTAGTAGCCTCCCGCCCCGAAGCTGTTCTCTCCGCCGATCATGAGCAGGCCGCCACCGGCGTCGCGCACGTACCTCTCGAGGGTCTCCATCTTCTCGTAGGACAGGCCGAAGCCGGGCACGTTGTCGAGGATCACCCCGTCGTAGGGCAGGAAACCTGCGAGGGAGCCGGGGAGCGCCGCGCCGTCCATCTCGACCACGGCGATTCCCTGCGCCGCGAGGGCGGACAGGAGCGCAGGGGAGCCTTTGCCGGACCTGGCGGCGTACAGGACCTGCGGATTTCCCGTCACTTCGACGAACTTTCGGCAGCGGTTGTTCTCGAGGATCCGGTCGGACGGGGCCTGCACGAGCGCCTCCCAGAAGTGCAGGCCCCGCTCGGGGAAGAACCCCGTGAAAGCGATGGGGTTCTCGCCCGGCACGAGCGCGGAGTCGCGGGAGCCTGCCGGCTCCCCGTCGCGGAACAGCGACACCCGGGCCCGAACAGGGGCGAGGCTGCGGAGGAGCACCGTGACCTGGTGCGGCTCCCCTGCCCTCGCCCGGGCAGGCGCGGCGATGCCCGCGACCGAGACCTCGCCGGCCGCCGCCGCGGGGGAAAGGGCGAACGGGAATATCCGCGCGCCCAGCGACCGCGCTTCGGCGGCAGCCTCCTCGGCGCTGCCCCTGTTCTGGTTGCCGTCGCTCAGCAGGACAACCCGAAGCGGGCTGCTCGCGGCCCGGGCAAGGGCGAGGCGGAGAGCAGCCCCGATGTCCGTCGCGCTCCCGTCGATGTCGCCGCCTGCGTCGGCCTGCGGCGGCCGGCCGGGCGACAGGCGCTCGATCTCCGCGTTCGCGCCGAAGCGCACGAGCAGGGCGGCATCTCCGTCGGCCATCCCCGCGCGCACATTCCCGACTATCTCCAGCCCCCGTGCGCGCTGCTCCTCGCCGACGCTGTGCGACTCGTCCAGCAGGAAGGCGACGGCGAGCCTGTCGGTGGTCCGCACGAGGGCGGGCCCTGCCAGGGCGAGGGCGAGCAAGAGCATGGCGGCGATCCGCAGGCCGAGGAAAGCGCGAACCCTCGCGGGGGGGAGCGACCGGGCGGAGCGCAGGGTGAGCAGGGCGAGCGGCGGAATCACCAGGAGGAGAGCGAGGAAGCCGGGCGAGAGGAGCCTCATCGCCGGGCCCCCTGACGGGCGACCGCTGTCTCTCTGAGCCATGCTGCCCATTCGACGGCTGCAAGAAGGAAGGCGGCTACTGCGAACGCGGACCAGAGGGGAACCCGTACGTCTCTGGTCTGGTCGACGGGGTTGGCCGACGGTTCACCCTCGACGGAGACCTCGAACCGGGGCTCGATGTTCGATTCCCCGGGGCTCGCGAGATTGACGGCGATCTCGCGCGGCTCCCCTCCCCCCTGCACCCTGTAGAAGCCCGTCGTGGAAGTCTCGGTGAACTCGACGGGCTGTCCCGTGCCGGCAAGGGACCTGCTGCCGCCGCCGGGCAGCGTGACCGTGACGGCCTGTCCGGCCGCCGAGGACAGGAGTGCCGGAGCCCCTGCCTGGAGCTGCTCGGCCTGCACGGAGAGCCAGGAGGGGAAAAACCAGCCCAGCGCGTTGGCCAGCAGCACGGGGAAGGCAGGCCGGAGAGGGAGGTCGGACTCCCGGACGTCGAATCCGATCAGGAGAAGCTTGAGCTCACCCTGGTCCCATGCGAGCATGACAGGCGTGCCCCCCGCGGCTGCCAGTTCCGTGAAGCCAGGACCAGGCTCCAGGCGAAGCGCCTGCCCGATCACCACTCCCTCGAGCGTGACGGATGCAAGGAGGGGATGCGAGAGGTTCGCATTGGTCACGCGCAGGCCGTCCCTGGTGCCGGCGGCGCGAAGGGGAAGCCCTGCCGGGACCGAGTCGATGACGATGTACGCGCCCTTCCCCAGGGGAGGGACGACGGTGCCGTCGAATATGGTGACATCCGGACCATCCGACGCTGCCAGGGCCTCCGCAGCGGACACTCTGCTCACGGTGAGGTTCGGTAGGGAGGAGAGTGCGGTCTCGAGGAAGAAGTTCCCCTCGCCGATGAGCCGCACGCGAACGCCGCGGGCGGGGACGAATACGGCGAAAGCCCGGTCATCAGCGGCGAGGTCGTCGGAGACGCCGATCTCCGCGGTGACCCGGCCGCTCGTCGGTCCTGTCCAGGGGACGCTGATCCCGCGTGCGCTCCCCGGCGCGAGGGTCACCTGCTTCCGCACGACCACGGATGGGCCGGCGCTCACGGTAAGGGGGAAGGTCGCCGGCCGAGCAGAGAAGCTGCGGAGGGAGAGGAACATCTCGTAGCCCCCGGCAGCAGCATTGCCTTCGCCACCTGTCCTGCGAAAGGCAAGGGAGGTGATGCCGATGTTCGACCGAGCGGCTCCCACGCGGACCCACCGCATCCACGGCCGGGCAGGATCGATGTCCCCCAGCGAATCGAAGGCGCCGTCGGTGATGACGAGCAGCCGGTCCCCTCGCGAGGCGTCGCGCAGCGACAGGGCGAGCAGGACGGCGTCGCGGAGATCGCCCGGCTCGTCGGTCGCCTGCGCGGCCTGGATCGCCCTGCGCAGGGTCTCCCTATCGTCGGTGAAAGGGACGGCGAGCCCGGGCGTGCGGCCCGCAGCGATCACGAGCATCCTGCTCCCCCTGCCGAGGTCAGACAGCGCCTCCAGCGCCCGGCCGCGGGCCTCATCGAAGCGCGTGCGCGAGCCCTCGCGCGCCTTCATGCTCGC
>Ga0315291_10006937_pt1 | contig 14050 bp, 12 predicted proteins | sample YL17G12_20_MG_FD_203070 | JGI IMG/M metagenome (GOLD analysis project Ga0315291, IMG submission 203070) | Sediment microbial communities from Yellowstone Lake, YNP, Wyoming, USA - YL17G12_20 | ecosystem: Environmental > Aquatic > Freshwater > Lake > Sediment | place: USA: Wyoming | collected...
GCACCGATCTCTTCGAATTCTGCAGGCAGGCGCAGTGGGCCGGGGGGTGGCGTCAGCGAGTAATACTCCGTGTATTCCGCGACTGGTGGGAGATAGTGGGCCGCCGGGTCCATCCCCTGCATTTCGCGCAAGGCCGTGTCCCGCTCAAGCTTCATCTGGGCGAGCAATCCCATGCGATCCAGATAATCCACCATCTGCTCGTCCGAGGATGGCGGGTTCTGCGCCGCCTCGATGTGCACGGCGTACGTCTTCTTGATGGCGGCCATGATGCGCTCGAGCAGCGCATCCGTCAGTTCTGGGTATAGGCCGGGGATCCCCTCGCCCAGCAATGGGCGCAGCGACGATTGGTTGAGCGTGTGGTATGGCAGCGGCATCGCACGCTCTGTGATGTAGCCGAGTAATTCGCCCTCGATCAGCGACTGTTTGAGTTGCGGAAAGGCAACCAGCAACACGACGGCACACACGATAATTCCTGCCACGAACGTGGCCAGGGCGATCAGTGCAACAACTGACTTTTTCACGCTGCTCCTCCTTTTCTCGTGCGCTAGTACAAGTAGCCAGGGTCTGCACACACGCGCTGCCGTAGACAAGAGCAAACACCAATTATAGGCCAATTGTGGTGTTCACGCAAATACATGGCGCCTGCGGCAGCGAAATCTGGACCACGAATATACGAAGGAGGGCGAAAGCCACGCCGGCCTTTCGTGCTTATCGCGTCCCCTTGTGACTTTCATGGCCCGAGTGTCTTCGCGGCGGCTCAGGCCACGACCGTGACGCCGTGGTCCTCGTCCTCCGTCAGGATCTCGAAGGCCGCACGGTGCTTCGTGGTAAGCGTCCATGTTGGCTGCCCTGGCCGCTCCAGCGTGACCTCACAACTGGCGAGTTTGGTGTTCAGGCAGGTCTTGTAGCCGCCTGGGGGGTTGTCGTAGCGCAGGCCGGCGAAAAGGGACGCCGGTGCCCACATGCGGCCACGTATGCGCACCTGGTCCGTGCGCGAGTCGAAGCGCCAGTCGAAGAAGCGAAAGCGCCCGTTGGCCCGTGCCGTCGAGCATTCGAGGAACACATCCGGCGCATCGTCGAAACCGGCCGCGCTGCTCTCGGGGACGAAGCGGCAGCGGTTCCAGGCGTTGCGCTCCCTCACGCAGACTTCACGCCAGGATGACAGACTTTTCCTGGGAAATTGCCCAGCGTAGCGGTTCGCCTGCGACGTACCGTCTCAACTCATCTACCATAGACCTGCCCATACGTAGACACTCCCGATCTGTTGAACCAGCGATATGGGGAGTCAACACCACATTTGGCAATGCATAAAGTGGCGAACTTGGTTCTGGCGGTTCCGGATGAGTGACGTCCAGAACCACTTGCAGGTCTGGTCGTTGCCTCAAGATTTGTGCCATCTCCTGTTCTCGCACGATCGCCCCCCTAGCTGTGTTGATAAAGGAGGCATTTGGTTTCATGGAAGCAAAATGGGCACCGGTAATCATCCCTTCAGTTTCCTTCAGCAGCGGGGCGTGTAGAGAGACTACATCCGACCGGCGAAACAGGTCTTCTAGAGAGCAGAGTTCCACGTGCAGCCTGACAGCGTCGTCTGACGTTACATAGGGATCATGAGCGATTGTCTTAACCTCAAATTGCTGGAGAAGCTGAATGAGATGACGACCGACCATCCCGAGCGAGATGACACCGACTATGCTGCCATAAGCACCCGGCGCCGGCTCAGAGGGCGGATATCGGCGCTCCCGCTTGATGGACAGCGCATAATGCCACCCACGTTTGAGACAGAACAGGATTTGGGAGAGGGCGTACTCAGCGACGGGTACGGCGTTGGCCGCATAGGCACTGGTGATGACAATGCCATGGCCCCAAAATGATTCCGTCACGATCTCCCTGATTGATCCGGCCCCATAGAAAACGCACTTCAAACTAGGTGCAGCGGCGAGGAAATCTTCATCCATAACTGGCATTCCCCAACCGGAGAAAATCACGTCTGCTTCAGCCAGGATGGACCGGTTTGCCTTGACGGACTCTTTGGTCTGCTGGGGGGCATAGATGTGAACAAGTCGCTCGATCTCATGGCGCTCTGCAGATCCATAGATCTTGTGATACGCCTCCGTATTTAGAACATAGATCCCTTTGATCATTTGCTTGTCCCTGCAGGTCACGATGACATGATAGGGAAGCTCCCTCTAACTTCCTCGCCTGGACTTTATTCCTCATCCGCATTGGGGATTACGCCAGTCCCATTTCGCGGTAGATCCAGTGTGCCAGGCGCTGGGTGGCCAGGGCTTCGGCACCCGAGGTGAGCGGTTGTGAATGGCTGCGCACACAGGCCAAGAAATGTTCTAACTCACCAAGGAAGCCCAATGCTGCTACTTCGTCGACAGGACAAAGCGTGCCCGCCAACTGGAGTACAGGTTCTTCGTCAATATGGCCGATCTCCAATTCCGATGGCGGTGATATCAACACTGCGGCCAGTTCATCGCTGAGTGGTATATGCTCGCGCATAAAGCGGCGCAACCGCACCGGGTACTCGACGATCAGTGTTGCAACATCGGCGTAGACTTCAACACGCTCAATCGGCTTTGCGCCATTGGCATTCATGGCGAACACACCGATGACGCCGTTCTCGAAGTGCATAAGAGCCGCGATGCTCTGCTCGACCTTCGAGCTGGCATCGGTCGTGCTGAGTACTTGGAGGCCCGTCACTTCGCTTCCTGCCAGCCAACGCAGTGTGTCAAGCACATGGATGCACACCTCAATGAGCCGAGGTCCGGCGATAGTCTGCATCGGTCTACATTTCTCGACGAAGATGAGCTCTGGCCGCACCCGGGTGAGCGTTTCCTTGGCCGCCCGTATGGTTGCGGCAAAGCGCCGGTTAAAGCCCACCATGAAGATAGTCCCAGTTTCCTCGGCGACGCGCACGATTTCTTCGGCCTCATCCAGGCAATAGGCCAGCGGCTTCTCACAGAAAACGGGCAGGCCTGCCTGCATCAGTTCGATGGCCGGTGCGGCGTGGTGCGGCGCCGGCGTAATGACCAGTGCAGCTTGCAGATCAAGCCGGGCGCGCAAGAGATCATGGACACTTGTGAAGGCATGACAAATACTGTACCGGGCCGTCGTATCGGCTAGAGCTTCATTGTCCTCGTCTACTACCGCGACGACCTGAGCTTGGTCAGCCAGTGCACACAGGTTCGGCAAATGCTGCCAGTGCGCCATACCACCTACACCAATGACGGCCAGCCGTAATCGCCGTCGATCATTATCTACTGACACTAGTATTCTCCTGCCTGATTGTCACTTTACCACCAAGAGCTGTTTCACACGAGCAAAAACACTCTACGTCCCGATCAAGGTTCTCGCAGGGCTTCTAGAGTTGCCCGAGCGAGACGCGCAGTACTTCTATGTCTTCTTTGTTGACTGAGTAGGCGATGTATAAGTAGTCTCCAAGGACCATCGAATGGGGATATTGATAACCGTGATCCTTGTATGTCCCTTCGAAAAAAGGGGCTGTCTCCTCGTTGCGGAGGATATAGGACATGGTCCAGTCCTCGCCATCCTCGCTCAACGAAAGAACGAACAGCGTCCGGTACCATGGCTCCGTGGAAGGGTTGCCCACATAGTAGAAGCGGCCGTCAGGCAGTCGTCCCACATGAAACTTGGCCGATGAGTCGGTGAATTCGGTCTTCTCCGGCTCAGACCAGGTTAACCCATCATCGGTGCTCCATGTGTGCCACAGCCACCCCGTCCATGTCCTCAGAAACATGTGCAAGATGCCATCATCCGTCTGGAAAAACGAACCCTCGGTCGTCAAAGGCCGGGGCGGATCAAAATAGGGCACCGCTGCCCCGAAGCCACTCGCGGCATCCATGTAAGGTGTAGCCATGTTCCTAGGGTAGATGCCTGTAGGGGTCCAGCCGGTCAAGCCTGATGGGTCATCGGTGATCGGATACATCATACCGCCTGCCATAATGAGTCGTCCTGAGCGCGTTGGTTGAGGACCGTGGTTAGGGATGATACGGTCGATAATCTCAATTCGTTCGCTCCAGTTCTCCCCATCCCTTGTGGTTATCGCCCAGGTGTTGGCATTCTTGACGGGCGTCTGCTGGATGTGATCGGGCTTCCTTGACCCTGGAGGAAGGTCATATTCGTATTCCCCGATGTATGCCACCAGGGTATCCTTGTAGATATGCCATCCTCCTGCAGTGAGGGTCAAGCCGAAGTGTTCACCCATCCTGGTCTCTGCAAGAGGTTGGGGTGGTGTCCACGTCTGAAAATCGGTCGAAGTGGAGAACATGACCCTTTGCCCCACATCATCCTCGTCGATCCATCCACTAGAATACATGACGTGGTACCTGCCTTTGAAGTACGTGATGTGAGCATGGTGGCTGTAACTCCACGGTGACATTGCTTTATAGATCCGCCTGACTGCGACATTCATTTTGGGCAGCCCTGTGCCTTTGCTGTCTTCGCCGATGTAATTCCTAATCACGTTCCACTCCTCATTAAGATGATGGGTACGCATCATCCCTTCAGCCCACTTAATGCGATGCCCTGGATAAAGTAACGCTGGCCTGCGATAAATATCAGTAGCAGGGGTAAGATCGTGATTGTCGTCCCCGCCATGAGCAGACCCCACTCCGTATAGTGCTCATTCCGAAATGTCTGCAAACCAAGCTGCAACGTTCTCGTCCTTTCTGTCAGGGTGACGATCAGTGGCCAGGTAAAATCATTCCAGGCCTCTTGGAAAGTAAAGATCCCCAACGTCACCAGCGCGGGCTTCATTAGGGGCAACATGATCCGCCAGAAGATGTTGGTTTCATTGCAACCATCGATGCGTGCCGCATCGGCAAGTTCACTTGGCAGCGCCTTGGAGAACTGGCGCATAAGGAACATCCCAAATGCGCCCACCATATTCGGCAGAGTCAGGCCGGCTAGCGTATCCACAAGCCCCGTTCCCCCAAGGCCGAGGAGGTCGTTGCCACCCACCAAGGGCCAGAATCTGAGAATCACAAAGAGAGGAATCAGAAGCATGTGGAAAGGGATCATCATGGTCGCCAGCACCACGATGAACAGCACATTCCTTCCCGGGAAGTTCAGGCGAGCGAAGGCATATCCTGCCATGGAACAGAGGATCAGTTGGCCCAGTGTACTGAAGCCGGCATAGTATAGGGTGTTCAGCGTATATCGAGAGAAATTGGCACGTCGCCAGGCGGAAACGTAGTTATTCCAGTTGAACTCACGTGGGATCCAGGAGGGGGGGAACTCGTAGATTTGGTAATCGGGTTTGAGCGAGGTGGATACCATCCACAGAAAAGGCACGATCATCAGGATACTGCATGCTGCTAAGAGCACATACAGCAGCACACGGGGCAGAATTCTGAACCGACGCCTGTATTCAGTGCTTCCCCACCTGCTCCGCAGAGTGCGATCAATGGCCGAGATACTCATGCTATCTCCTCTCTCTCTCGTCTATCACCAGTACTCCACATCGCTGCGGAAGAAGGTCCAATTGACCATGGATAATGCAAAGATGATAAGGAAGAGAACGAAGGCCTGGGCCGCCGCATATCCCATCCTAAGATAGCTAAACGCGTTGCGATAGATTTGGTGCACAATAGTTGTGGTTGCATAGCCAGGTCCACCATTCGTCATCACGAACACGCTTCCAAATACCTGCAGAGATCCGATGACAGCGGTGACCAAGATGAAGAAAGTGGTAGGCTTGAGGAGAGGGAGGGTTATTGCCCAAAACTTGCGCCAAGCGCCGGCCCCATCAACTTCCGCCGCGTCATACAAGTGACCAGGGATACCTTGGAGAGCGGCCAGCCAGATGATCATCCTGTAGCCCAGACTTTGCCAGACTGACATGAGCATCACTGAAGGCAACGCCAGTTGTGGATCGAACAACCACCTTTGGGGGGGAAGTCCCAGAGCAATCAGGACACGATTGAGGATACCGACGTCAGGAGTGAACATCAGCATCCACACAACGGCACTCGCTACAGTTGATGTCACAACCGGCAGGTAGAACGCCGTCCGGAAGAAAACAATCCCACGAATCTTTTGATTCAGCAGGAGCGCTACTAGAAGCGAGAGTACCATACTGGAAGGCACAACGCCCGCAGCATAGATGGCCGTGTTCTTCAGGGCCGTCATAAATAGCGGGTCCTCCAGAAGGATCTCAAAATTCTGCAACCCTACCCAAGTTGGCGGGCTAGTGATTTTGAACTGGGTGAAACCCAGATAGCATGCAAAAAGCATAGGAGCGACAGCGAAAACCAAGAACAGCGACATGGGCACAACTACGAAAAGAATGCCCGTCCGTTGTTGATCGCGGGCCACAGGCGACATGCTCTTTCGCCGCCGACGGGGTGGCAGTCTCATTCTTGGATTGTCACCTGACTCGGTCCCCTTCATGATGCCTCTTTGTGCACTATTGTGTACACTCTTGGCGGGGCAACGTGGGCCTGTCTTTCGAATTGGAGGGATGCATCAAGCATCCCTCCAATATTCCCTCTGACAATCAGAGCTCTAGCCCAACCCCAGCACCCGGTCCACGGTCTTGGCCGCATCATCCAGTGCCTGAGCTGCCGTTTTCTCCCCGAGCAGGGCCAGTCCGATCTCTGCATTGAGCGTGTCCCAGATCTCTGCGTAGTGAGGAGTTTCAGGAAGCACAATGGTGTACTTAAGCGCCTCTGCAATGGGCGCTATTCTCGGGTCGGACATCACGGTCTCGTCCCCCAACGCCGCGATTGTGCTCGGTGGGCGATAGACATCCTTTGCAAACCTGACCATCACTTTGGGATCCATCCAATACTCCATGACCCGCCATGCCTCCTCCTTGTGCTTGGCCGCGGCAGGTATCATGAGGAGGATGGTATTCGCTTCTTGAGCGAAACCCTGTGGGCCTGCAGGCAACCCGGTGATCCCCCAATTCATGAACCCTGGTCGCCAGCGGAGGATGCGCTTTGTGGTAGCCGGGACGTCGAACACCATGGCTCCCCTACCAGCGATGAAGGGCTCATCAATTGAGTCTTCGAACTCCTCACCCCAGCCAGCCTCGGTGACCCTGTCCTTTAGGATCAAGTCAACAACCATCTGCAGGAGCTCTTTGCCCTCCGGGCCGTTGAAGGTTGCCTTGGTATTATCATCGTTGAGCAACTGCCCGCCCCAGGCGTACACCATGGGGATGAAGAGGCGTGTCACGGACCAACTGCCTAGCAGGCACCCTGCAACTTCCAGCTTACCGCTAGCATCCCGTTTGGTCATGGCGATTGCAGCTTCGCGCAGCGTATCCCAGTCCCTGGGAGGGTTCTCGGCATCAAAACCTGCTTCCGCCAGGAGGTCCTTGTTGTAGTACAGCACCATGGTATCAGCAAAGACCGGCAGACCCCAAATCTTGCCCCCGTACTTGCCCAGCGACAGAACCCCTTCAGGAAAGCCCTCCGGCGACACAGTGTCTGAGGCTTCCAGATAAGGTGCTAGGTCTGTGAGAGCATCAATCTCTACATAGCCGGGCATATATTTGGCTTCGGCACCAAAGATGTCCGGCACTATCCCGCCAGCAACTGCAGCGAGGAACTTGTCATTCCCCTGGTCCGGGAACCCCTGATGCTGGACTATGATCCGATCAGACGCAGCATTGAAGGCACTGATCAGAGTCGCCCTTCCCTCCTCCTTCGATCCCACGAGTTCCGACCAGAAAACAACTTCCACTTTGCCCGTCGGTCCCTCCTGCGTTTCCCCAGTGCGCACGGGCGTAGGCTGAGGGGCACAGGCAGCCAGACCAAGCCCGGTGGCAGTCACCACCGACATCTTCAGAAAGTCACGGCGGTTAAACCTTTGCCTATTCATTTTCTTTCTCCTTTCGTAATCATTTGCTCGCACCTATTTCATGTTGTCCCCCTAGTCCCTGAGGAACCAACCATAAAATGGCCTTACCAATGCGCAGACGCGAACGTCTCACATTGATCAGGCAGTAGGGGGCTGCTTCACTGCAGCGAGAGCGTCGATACCCGGCCACCTCCTCTCTTGACACCATACGATCGTTCCGCGCTGAACACGACCTGTGCCCCGGACTCTAGATAAGACCGAGTTCACAAATGCCCTGTTCCATTTCCTGCAATTCCTCTGGAGTGAGTTCACGCATCGGAGGTCTCACATGACCTGCCGGTATCCCTCTCAAGGCCAGCGCTGCCTTGAGGGAGGCAGGATAAAGGCCATCCTTGAGCACTAGGCGTATTCGATTGATAAGCTGCTGCTGCGCGCGAGCGAGTTCCATATCGCCTGCTACGAATGCATCATACAAGGCACAGAAGGGTTCTGGAAAGGGATTGGCATTGCCAGATACCTGGCCCAGCGCGCCTACAGCCAGAGCGGGAAACATGAGGCCGTCCACACCAAAGAGGGGGGTAAATCCTTCTCCACCCACTTCCACATATTCCTGAAAGCGGAGCAGATCTGCATTACTCGATTTGATCCCAATGATGTTCGGCGCTATGTCGCGCAGACGCTTCAAGAGCGCCGCAGAAATGTCGTTCTTGGCACTTTCAGGAAAGGTGTATAGGAATATAGGCAAGTCAGGCACTGCCTTGGCGACCGATACGAAATGGCTAAAGAGAGAATCATCATCGAAGGTGTAATAGTAAGGTACTATGACGGCTGCTGCTGTTGCTCCCACTGACCTTGCATGGTCGGTCAGGCAGATAGTGTCTGCCGTGGAGATACAGCCCGTCTGTGTGACCACGGGAGCCCTACCGGCCACATGCTTGACCGCGGCCTCGCAGAGACTCTCCCGCTCCTCCAAGCTGAGCATCATACCTTCTCCAGTCGTGCCACCAAGCATTATGGCGTGCACCCCATGCGACAGAAGGAAATCTATCAACTGGCACATTGCTCCGTGGTCAATCCGATTCTGTGCATCGAAGGGCGTTACTATGGGACAGACAATTCCACGGATGCTTGTCAATGTTTGCATAGATATCCGTCTACCTCCCAGCTAGAACATCGACCGGTTCAACTACTAACGATGGCCGCGCTGGCACATAGCCCATGCGGCGTGAGATTTCCTGCGCCGTATGCATGACATAGGAAGACAAGTCCTTGACCCTGCCCCGGACGATATCTGGGTCGGAGCCAGAGATGCTGCATGCTCCAATCACCTGAGCACGCTCGTCTAGTATGGGTGTGCCCACGCAGTATACGCCTGCTTCGTGTTCCCCAATGTCGAGGGCGTAACCCTGCGTTCGGATGCACTCCAATTCCTCATGTAGGGCATTGAGGTCAGTGATCGTTGCATCGGTAAACGCCGGTAACCCGACCCGGGCGACGATATCTTCTACCTCTTTCTTGGACATGAGAGCCAGGCAGGCCTTCCCGACTGATGTGCAATGTAGGAGAACACGATCGCCCACCGCAGTACGGGCTAGCAAGCGCCGGGGTGACTCGATGGCATAGATGTATAGACAGTAGTCACCATCGAGGACTGTCAGGTAGACGGACTCCCGACAGGTGTCGGCAAGTTTGCGCAGAAGGGGAGCAGCTCGATCACGGATCTCCACATTCATACATACTGCCTGGGTCAACGCAATCAACGCTCTACCGAGAGCATAGCTTCCATCGTTGGCCTTCTCGATGAAGCCGCGTGAGAGCAGGGTAGCAAGCAGGTTGTGGGTGGTACTCTTAGGCAGCCCCAACCGGCCGCTTATCTGATCCAGGGTCAGGCGCGGATCAAGTGCGCTGAACGTCTGCATGATGTCAATGGCTTTCAAAACAGAGTTAATCACATCGCCCACCCGGGAGAATCTGTCGGTATGGCATTCCATAATATGGAATTCGATTTCTTAATGTGGATCATTATATCACAATCCCCCACTGATGTCAAGTCCAAACTGCTGCTGATTCAGGGCTGACTCATTCTCATGGGTTTCAAATGGGCTTCCAATGCAAAGCATAGGCAGGGGTAGTATAGCTTCCAAACGGATGTGTTGGAGGTGAACTATGAACGCCACAGTGGCGCGCCCATTAAGCGAGGTTTTCTTAGCCTTGCCTGACCGTCGGCAGGCGAAGGGCGGGCGTCATCAGCTATCCACCGTGCGGTACGTCGTGGCGCTGGCTATGATCAATGGACAGAGCAGTCTGCGCTGGACAGCCTACTGGGCTCAGGGGGTGGACCACACCCTGTACCAACATTCGCTACGGCTATTTGGCTATGACGGAGTCACGCAAGGCGCGTAGCCCTTTCGTGTTTTTCGCGAGATTTCGTGTCTTTCGTGGTCCAAATGCCCTTCTCAGGCCACGACCGTGACGCCGTGGTCCTCGTCCTCCGTCAGGATCTCGAAGGCGGCGCGGTGTTTCGTGACCAGGGTGCGCGGCGGCTGGCCCTGCTGTTCCAGCCTGACCTCACAACTGGCGAGTTTGGTGTTCAGACAGGTCTTGTGCCCGCCTGGCGGGTTGTCGTAGCGCAGGCCCACAAAGAGCGACGCCGGTGCCCACATGCGGCCGTGGATGCGCACCTGGTCCGTGCGCGAGTCAAAGTGCCAGTCGAAGAAGCGAAAGCGCCCATTGGCGCGCGCCGCCTGGGCCAGGCTGTTGAGCGCAATCTCCTGCCCATCCACCCGCAGGACGAGCATCGTGAGCCAGGGACTCCACAGCGGGCCTACCCTGACCCGCGCCGTCGAACATTCGAAGAACGCATCCGGCGCGTCGTCGAAACCGGCCACCTGGCCCCACGCGTAGGCATCCGTGTGCCGGCTGCCCCAGTTGTGGTTCTGGCTGCCAACCCAGCTCGCGACCTCGATCTTCTCCCCGTCTACGGTCAGCCGCCCGTCGAACACCGCGTTCGGCGTGCCGACCAGCGCCTTCGCCTTGGGGAAGCCGCGTTCGTAGAATGGGCCAGGCAACAGCAGGAGCGGCGGCGCCTCCCCCCGGTACGTCAGTGACCACAGCAGCGCGTGGCCGCCTGAACGGGCGGCCCCCTCAAGTTGGCCGTCCCTCAGCAAGGCCCCGCCGATGCGCGCATCCAGGCCCGCCGCCGAGAATGTACACTGCCCTATGGGGGCCACTTCCTTGGCGGCCGTGATCCGGCCCGTCTCGCCGTCAAAGTAGATGGCCCACAGTTCGCCGACCGCCTCCTGGGGCCGCCCCCTGGGACTAAAGATCGTGTAGCGAATCCAGAAGGCCAGCGGGCGGGTGGGGTGGTTGGCGCGCTGAAAGTAACTCTCATAGTGGCCGCCCTCATCCTCAGGCACGAAGCGGCAGCGGTTCCAGGCGTTTCGCGCGCCGGTGATTTCGTCCATTGACTGCCTCCCTACCCTTACCCTTGCGGAGGTTCATAACCTCCGCAAGGGTTGCCCGTTACTCATTCAGCCGGGCGAGCGGTTCTTTGCTGGAAAAGAGGCCCACCAGCGCATCGGCAGCGGTAAAGCAAGCGAAGGCGCAGGCTCCCAGCACGGCGCCTCCCGCGAGCAGGGCGGGCGGGCTGACAGGCAACAGCCTGAGCGCCTCACTCAGCACGCCACCGAGCGATGGGATTGGAGGTTGAACTCCCAGGCCCAGGAAATCCAGCGCCGTGACCAGCCCCAGCCCGGCGAAGAGGGTGCCCAGGAGGAGCACCCCCGAGCCAGCCAGCCCCAACGCCAGGCCCCTGCGCTGCTCAGGGGCCGTCGTCCAGAGCGTCTGGTACATCCGCACAGCGCGGGGCAAGAGTACCAGGGCGCACACCAGGCCCAACCATGCCCCGGTCGCTCGTAGAGTCCCCGCCGCCCGAGGGAGCAGCAGCATCATGGCCATCGCGCCCGGCACGGCAGGGATGAACAGCAGCACGTCGGCCGGCAGCAAGAGGAGATCGGCCACCGATTCCGCCCACCACGTCCGGCAGGAGGCCAGAAAGCCCACCAGTGCGCCAATTAGCCCGCCTGGAAGGAGCACCGTGACTGCCACCAGCGCGGCGGTCCCCAGCGTGACTGCCGCGCCGCGCAACACGCGCGCCTGCAGGTCCCGCCCCAGCATGTCGGTGCCCCAGGGATGGTCTGCCGAAGGTGGCTCGCCGCGCGCCCCTGCGTCGGTCTGAGCCAGGACGCCCGGGTCAACCGTCAGCCCGGCAGCGGCGAACCCCAATGGAATCAGGAGCAGTGCGAGCGCGATCACCATCCAGATCCTGTGGGCCCTCCTGCCCCGGGGAGTCACAGGCTGATCGAGAGCAGGCACGTGCACCAGCCGCTCCAGCCAACGGAACAGTTCGGCCGCCAGCCGTCCCACCAGGATCATGCCAGCGTAGACGCTGAGAATGCCCAGCAGCACGGGATAGTCCTGGCGCATCGCAGCATCCAGGGCCAGCCGGCCGATCCCCGGCCAACTGAAGACTCCTTCCACCAGCACCGCTGCGCCGAGCAAGCCGCCGGTCTGCCCCAGGCACACCCCCAGCCCTTTGAACAGCCCGGCCAGCCACAGGCGGATGCCCCTATGCTCCCGCGGCAGCGTCACTTCGCGCGCCACCGCCTGGGCGGTCAGGGTCGCCGGGAGCAACGCCAGCGCCAGCACGGGCAGGATGAGGTGACTGATGCGGTCACCCAGGCCACCTGCTCCGCTCGGAGTCAGCATCCCCACCGCAGGCAGCAGTTTCAGCCGGATGGCAAAGATCGAGATCAGAACCATCGCCATGCAGAACACCGGCATTGCCGCGGCGCTGAATACGGACAACCGGCCCGCTCCCTTCAGGATGGAGCCTGGCCACCCGGCCTTCTCCTCCAGATAGTGCACCAGCACGGCCACGATGCTCGCCGCGCAGGCCAGCAGCAGCGCCAGGAGCAGCGCCGTCCCCACCAGAACCAGGGTATTGGGCAGCCGCTCCCCGATCAAGGTAGTGACCGGCATCTGCATCGTCCATGAGACCGACCAGTCCGGTTCCTGGCCCACGCCCGGCGGGCCACCCGCCGCCCGCAGCAGTGGTTGGCGCAGAGCGGCGATGAGGCCCAGCACCAACCCGAACGCGACCAACGTCAGCACGACGCGGCGTGGAAACTGGACCCAGGTAGCCAGCCGCTCTTGCCGTTCCCCTGAACCTGCGAATTCAGATGACTCCATTGTGTGTGCTCCTCTCTCCTATGATACTGGATCGTCTCAACTGCGGGCGTAGGCCGCCACGCGCCTGCGTTTCGACCTGAACACCTCCCACTCCGGTTCGGCCTGCATCTGGACCTCGTTCAGGTGCCGGTACAGCCCACGGCGGGCCATCAGTTCCTCGTGCGTGCCCATTTCCGAGATGCGGCTCCCCTCCAGGACCACGATCACGTCCGCACTGCGGATCGTGGACAACCGGTGGGCGATGATGAGCGTCGTCCGGCCGGCCATGAGCCGCTCCAGTGCCTGCTGGATCAACAGTTCCGTCTCGGTATCCACCGACGAAGTCGCCTCGTCCAGGATCAGAACCGGCGCATCCTTGAGCACTGCGCGGGCGATCGCCAACCGCTGCTTTTGCCCGCCCGATAGTTTCACGCCGCGTTCGCCGATGATCGCGTCGTAGCCCTCGGGCTGTTTGGCGATAAATTCGTGTGCATTGGCGACCCTGGCTGCTTCGATCATCTCCTGCTCGGTGGCGTCCGGGCGGCCAAACAGGATGTTCTCGCGCACCGTGCCGTGGAAGAGGAACACGTCCTGCAGCACGATGCTGATCTGCTGGCGCAGGCTCTTGAGCGTCAGGTCGCGCATGTCGTGCCCATCGAGCGTGATCGAGCCTTCGCACACGTCGTAGAAGCGGGGGATCAGGCCCGCCAGCGTCGTCTTGCCCACCCCGGTCGGCCCGACCAGCGCGACCACGGTGTTGGGCGGGATGTCCAGGTTGATGCTGTCCAGCACAATGTCCCCTGGTGTGTACCAGAACCTCACGTCGTGGAAGGAGAGCGCACCTTGTGCCCGGCCTGGCAGCGCGATGGCACCGGGACGGTCGCGGATGTCTGGTTGCTGCTCCATCAGCTCGCCCACGCGCTCTGCCCCCGCCAGGGCCTCCTGGATGTTCTCCCACGCCCCGCTCAGCGCGCGCACGGGCTGGTAG
>Ga0315291_10006938_pt1 | contig 14046 bp, 11 predicted proteins | sample YL17G12_20_MG_FD_203070 | JGI IMG/M metagenome (GOLD analysis project Ga0315291, IMG submission 203070) | Sediment microbial communities from Yellowstone Lake, YNP, Wyoming, USA - YL17G12_20 | ecosystem: Environmental > Aquatic > Freshwater > Lake > Sediment | place: USA: Wyoming | collected...
AAGGCAAAATCCATGTCCTGAGTTGCTCGACGACCTTTGAGTTAGGCGTGGACCTGGGCGATCTTGATACCATCTTCCTTCGCAACGTCCCGCCTGAAGCCTTCAACTACGCTCAACGCGTAGGTCGGTCCGGACGCCGTGAACGTCCTGGATTTGCTATCACCTACTGTCGCCCCGCGCCCCACGACCTTTATCACTTTGCCGAGCCTGAACGAATGTTGAGCGGCAAGGTTCGCCCCCCTGCCCTAAGCATCCGAAACGAAAAGATCATCACTCGCCATATTGCTGCAACGGCGCTTTCTCGGTTCTTCCGAGCCTTTCCCGGGAGATTCAAGCGCGAAGAGGATCGCTCCAACCGTGTAGAGAGGCTGTTCGTGGACATGGCTAACCCGTCTGCCGTTGCAGATTTCAAAGCCTTTCTCTACGAGCACCAAACCGAACTGGAAGAATCTCTGAGTGCCATTGTTCCACCTGATCCTGATATGGCCGCGCAAGTCGGCCTGGATAGCGGAGCATGGATTGATAGGATTGCTGGGGACAAAAGCCGATTCTCTGATGCTGAAGTCGAGACTGCAAGCGATTATCGAGCTGTGCGCGATCTCCGCAAGACCGCATTTGACAAAGGGGACGATAAAACTGTTGGATGGGCAGGAGCACGAGCTAGGACAATTGCTGTAGAGGATGTTCTCTCTTTCCTCTCCCGGAAGGCCGTGATCCCGAAGTATGGTTTCCCCGTAGATGTTGTGGAACTGGATACGCAGAGGACTCAACACAGCGAAGTCTCCCTCCAAAGAGACCTGACCATTGCCGTGTCAGAATTCGCGCCCACGAGCAAGTTGGTTGCAAACAAGAAGGTGTGGACTTCCTATGGTTTGAAAAGAGTCGCAGAAAAGGAGTGGGAACGTTGGTGGTATGCACGATGTGCAACACACAACCGCTTTGAGCGCAAACCATATCAGAAGGAAAAACAAACTCCACCATTTCAGAAATGCTGCGAGCGGATGATCACTGGTCACCAATACATCGAACCCAAGTTTGGCTTTGTGACGAGTACGGATGAGCCCGAGGAACCCAAAACACGACCAGCCAGGGCCTTTACCACACGGCCCTACTTTGCAGGTTTCAGAGATCGAGAAGGCGACAAGATTGACTTCGGCGACATTAGCCTGACACCGGTCTCGCCAGGCCAAATGGTTGTGCTCTGTGAAGGCCGACGTGGAGAAGGGTTCTATGTCTGTGAACAATGCGGAGCCGGATTCAGGGTTCGCAAAAAGACCCACAAGACTCCATACGGCCAAGATTGTCATGGGCGACTTGACCAAGTCTCTCTCGGGCACGAGTTCGTAACCGATGTGCTACAGCTTCAGTTTCATTCCAAATATGAAGGAGATATAGAGCCTGGTTGGTTTGCATACTCACTCGCCTATGCTCTGGTTGAAGGAGCGGCGGAAGTTCTGGAGGTCCCGTCCATTGACCTTAGCGCAACGGTGGCGTATGCCAGCGGAGAGTATCCTATACCTCCGATCATCCTCTACGACAATGTGCCGGGAGGCGCAGGTCTTGTCGCTCGGCTTCAGGAAGAAGATATACTCCGGGAGTGCCTGGAAATCGCTGAGAACAGAGTCAGTAGGTGTCTTGGCTGCGGGGAGAGTTCGAGTTGTTACTCGTGCCTGAGAAACTACAGAAACCAATTCGCCCATCAACATCTCCAACGCGGGCCAGTGTTGCACTACCTGGAAACACTGCGATCGGGATGGAAATGACTTTACGCATTCCGGATTGAAGACCATTGTTTTATCAGGTGAAGCATCTTTTGGATCAGCGCGGCCCCGGTGTTCACCCCGCGCTAGCAAGAGCCGTCGAACGTGAAGGTATTGAGAGACGTGTCTTCGCGTCATAGATGGAGTTCATCCACGAAAGGGCGGGCGGCCTAACAAGCGCGTCCAGCCGACGTTGCTACCGCCGCGGATATGCCCGACCGTTAGCCAGAGAGATCATATGGATAAATCGGAGCAGCGTATTCACGCCGTACTCGGTGACGACAACGAACGGACGCCCAAGAATGCCCGTCGCTATCTTGTGCACCTCAAGAAACACCTCTCCCTCCCTCTGCGTGTAACCGGCATCGAGGACTTCCCGTGGGAAGAGCCATATGTGCTCGGAGGCCGGGACCGGAATGAATATGAGGAAATGAAGAAGACAAACCCGTCCTATACGGACAAGTTTGACCTCATCGACATTCTCGATCCGGAATCCGACGATCTCATTGCCTAAATTCGGCGCGTCTCGGACGGCGAGACCTTCCAGATGGAACTCTCGTGGCTCAGGTGTGTTGACAAGAGATCACCGGACTACGTGACGCTAAACGACTACTCTGTGTGGCATGTGAACTACTGAAAAATTCTCCTCCGAAATATATCGTTCTCCGAGCAATGCTATCAAGAAACGTCCAACAACCCGCGAGTCCCCGTCCCTCCCGGCCGGACCGGCGGCTTTCTTCGGGGAAAAGGAATTCCAGGCTTGACATCCCGGCCGGGCCAATCTAGAATCCCGCTTGAGACGAAGGGGTTCAATTGATTTTCTCCGAATTATCATCCGCGACGGCAAGGGGGCCAAAGACCGGATCACGATGTTACCCGAAACCCTTAAAGTTCCTCAATCTCTGTGGTGAAAGATGGAGGTAACCAGTTGAAATGAAAGGCGCTGGACGAAAAGATAAGGAAAGGAAGCGACTTCTTATACGGAAAGGGACAGGCTGTATTTCCAGAATTATTCAGACTGTATAATCATTGTTAGGCGACAGGAAGGGCAACCAGATGGAACAAACGAAAAGAACATCGCTGAGCCTCTTGTGCTTGGCGCTCCTCCTGTTCATTGGAGCAAGTGCGGCGCGAGCACAGACTGCTCAGGACATCGCCAAGAAAGCGTTCGGCTCAACCGTTCTGCTGGTGATGGAAGACGCCAACGGCCAACCCCTTTCGCTTGGCAGCGGCTTCTTTGTTCGGGAAGGAGAGATTGCGAGCAACCTCCATGTTGTCGAAGGTGCCGCCAGGGGGTACGCAAAGCTGGTAGGTCAGAAAGCGAAGTACGACATTGAAGGCATCACTGCGGTTGATCCTGAACGGGATCTCGTAGTGCTCAAGATCTCGGCTACTGGCTCACCGGTGCTTTCCCTTGGTAGCAGCGAAGCCGTCCAGGTTGGGGACAACGTTTATGCCGTGGGAAACCCGCAGGGATTGGAGGGCACGTTCTCGCAAGGAATCGTCAGCAGCATCCGAGAGGTTGGCACCGACAAGCTTCTCCAGATCACGGCTCCCATTTCGCCAGGTAGCAGCGGCGGTCCCGTGCTGAACGGGAAAGGTGAAGTCATCGGTGTTTCAGTCGCGACCTTTAGCGGTGGTCAGAATCTGAATTTTGCTATTCCGGTGAATTATCTAAAGACGTTGCTTGGAAAGACGGGCTCTGCCAAGCCGCTGGCACAAGCGAAGCCAACCAAAGCGCAACGTTCGATTCTGTCCGACTTGGGTGGACGCGGCACGGAATCTGTAGTCGGGAGCAGTTTTGCTTGGACTGACAACCAATACATGGGTTATTACACCTTCTCCGTTCGCAACAACCTTCGCGAGGCCGTCCGTAATGTGTTTTGTCTAATCATCTTCTATGGACGCGACGGTCTCCCCATAGAAACGGAGACCACGATAATTCGAGGACCAATAGGGGGCAATCTGGCTAAGAGGTCGCCACAGATGGGTCGATTAGAAGCAGACCAGGTGAGAAACCTAACGGCGAAAACAGAAATTAGGGTATTGGACTTTGAATTCGCAGAATGACTCTGAGTGAGATGTCGCCTAACAAGACGCTCCACTGGACAGGGATTCCGCTGCGCTTCATCCCCGCCAGTGAGCTTGGGCGTTAGGTGACAAAAGAACTCTTGCGCACGAGAGCGGCGCGGAGGAGTGAGCTAGAAGGAGGACAAGGCCCACGGCTCATCAAGGACTGTAGAACCTGCACGGCAGGAGACTAAGGAGCATCACGGAGATGGCCCAGCGTCCGACACTGGCGAAAGACGTACCCGCGACCTGGAGGCGCCTGCGCTCGAAGCAAACGGTATCGCCTCATGGCCTGTTCATGAACAAGGCGGCGGTCGCTTTCCTTCGGTACCCTGGTGGAAAACAACGCGTCCTCGACTGGCTGCTCCAGTACCTGCCGCCAAGGGATGACATTCAGGGGAGGTTCGTGGAGCCATTCGTGGGTGGAGGAGCCATCTTTTTCGCCCTCAACCCGCGGGTGTCGCTACTCACCGACATCAACCCCGAACTGATTGACCTTTACCGCGGCATCCGAAGGTACCCGGACAAGGTGTGGGACTGCTTCCGGAGCTTTCCCTCGTCTAAAAAGGCGTACTACAGGATACGAGGCATGGTGCGCGAAGAGTTGGACTTGGCCGAAAACGCGGCGCGGACGCTGTACTTGAATCGGACGTGTTTCAAGGGCATGTGGCGGCACAACTCCAGCGGCCAGTTCAACGTCGGGTACGGCGGCCAGGACCGTCGCTGGACGCTCGGACGGGAGTGTTTACGCACGATCGCCCGACGACTACGCCGGGCAACGTTGCGCTGCTGTCATTTTGAAGACTCGGTCGCCGAGTGTACTGGGGAAGATTTCCTTTTCGTCGATCCGCCGTACCAGCCAGGCAAGCTGGACCTGACTCATGACCACTTTGCGCGGTTCCGTTTCAGCTACGCCGATCACGAACGGCTAGCGAAGGCGCTTCGCCAGGTGACGAAGCGATCGGTACGATGGGCCATGACGACGACGTCACATCCTGACGTGCTTGCCCTTTTCCCCGGGCACAATGTCGTCTCACTCCCCCGCGGGCCGCGGACGAAACTTGGCCGTCCGGCGGGGGAGTCCGGCGAAGTCTTGGTCAGAAACTACGAGGGGGTCCCATGAAGCAGTTTTTCGAAAAGGCCGCGATGCAGAATCACCCGCTTCGCGCGCTGGAGAGATTTCTGCAGCAGGAGATAGCCAACGAGCAGGCGAAGAAGTACACCGAAATGCGCTTCGTCGGCTATGTGCTCGACATCGGCTATGACACCGTGACCATCATCACCTCGGACCCATTCAAGATCGCAGTGGGGGGCGTGCCACGGAACTCGCTGCTGATGATGGTACCGAGCAGCCTGGAAGGCCTCCATCCTCACTTCACAATCTTGCGAGTACTGGAGTCGGCCCCGACGCCGCTCTCGAAGGAGGTCCAGCAGACCTACTTTGAGCTGCAGAAAAAGTCGATGCCCGAGCTCGACGTCTTTACCCAGAGCGAGCTGCAGTGGGGCGCTCTCAAAACCGGCGTGCTCGGCATGTTCTACCCCCACCTCGAAAAGATGGACGCCATCGAGTTCTCAGGAGATGTCAACAACTTCGTCAGCGCGCACAAGTATCGGGTGTACGCGCCAACCGAGGAGCTGCTTCAACTGATCGTGGACTGCCTGGTTCCCACGGAGAACCGCTTCAACCTGGGCAAGCTCCGCTTGACGGAGTGCCGGCTGACAACACCGGACAAGCCGCAGCCGGGCGTGGACGTTCACATCTCGATCAACGACTTCATGGGCACGCGCACGGCGATGTTCGGCAAGACCCGCCAAGGCAAGAGCAACGTCATCAAGCTGATCGCGCAGGCCCTGATCGACACGACGGCCACGATCAAGAACGTCGGGCAGTTGATCTTCGATATCAACGGCGAGTACGCGAACGATAACCCGCAGGACGACAGCAAATCGCTCAAAAGCGGCAGTCCCGGGAGGTGTCACGTATACGCGTTGACACCGAAGGCGGCGACGCCGTCAAAGCCGCTCAAGCTCAACTTCTACGAGCAGCCCGATAGCAGCCATCGCATTCTCGGTGGTCTCCTGCGGGATGACGGGCGCTTGTCGGGCTACATCGCCAGCTTCGCCAGCGTGGAACTGCTCCCCATAGACGCGGTCAGGAGCATACCGCCCGGGAGCGACCAAGTGCGGGCCCTCCGGCGGCTGCAGATGTTCTGGGCCATCCTGAAAAAGGCCGCCTACCAGGTGGACGAGCCGCAACTGGCCGCTCTGGCTCCGGTTGGCCGGAACACCACGAGGTTCAACCCGGGCTTTACGAGTGCGATGAGGGATGCTGCCTACGGGAATGCCGGCCTGAGGCCGACGCCGCCTGATCCGACTACCCTCGATGGGCTCGTGCGTGAACAGGAAATCGTCAACCGCTTCCGCCGGGATAACACCAGCAGCCCACACTTGACTACCTCGTCGGGCAACGCACTGTTCGACGCGGACGATATCGCGCTCCTCGAGTTCCTTGAACCCAGCCCGGGCCGCAGCGGCGTCAGCCTTATCCAGCCCTATCGGCAATACCACGACCAGCACGCAGGAGATTTCCAGAGCGAGATTCTCAAGCTCCTCGACTCGGGGGAGACGGTTATCCTTGATCTGGGCAACGCCAACCCGGAAGTGATGGCGTATTTCTCGAACTCGTTGTCGCAAGCCGTCTTCGCGCACCAGGTGACGAAGTTTACGAACAATAGACTCGGCAATCATTTTATCCAGGTCTGTTTCGAGGAAGCGCACAACCTCTTCCCGCGGACCGAGGACAAGCCGACGATCTACACTCGGTTCGCCAAAGAGGGGGCCAAGTACCACATCGGCATGGTCTACTCGACGCAGTCGCCCACGACGATCAACCGTGATCTGTTGGCCCAGACTGAGAATTTCTTCATCGCTCACCTATCGTCAGAGGACGAGGTCAACGCCCTGGCGAAGATGAATACCTCTTTCGATGGCCTTCAGGGGGATATCCTCCGGTGTAACACTCGGGGATACATGCGGATGCTCACACGCTCGCACCGTTTTGTGGTGCCGGTGCAGGCGCGGAAGTTCGAGGTGCCAGGACCGGGAAACCCCGGAGGATAGCCATGCCATATCAAGCAGGCGACCGGCTGCCAGGGGAGCGAGCAAGCCGACTCGGGCATCTCGACGTCCTCAAGAGCGAACTCGTCAAGAAGTTGTGCGGCGCTTTTGAGAAGAGCCCGGCGCACACTCCACTTGCTCCTTCCTCCTGGTTCCCGTTGCCTTCCGGGGAAGAGCCGTTGCCGCTGGTCTTCGGTGTGGACGGATCCGTGCAGGTGATCGAGGACGAGGTGCCGCCGCACAAGGCGTTAGCATTCGTGAAGACTGCTCTCCTGCGGATCGACGCAGCAGCCCTGGCCGTGATCGACAAAGACTCCCCGCATCCCTTCGCGCTGCGGGACATCCTGGAAGATGCCGCGCTATACCATGCGACGGTGTTTCCACTACGGCATGTGCGGATCCCGAGCCTCTCGACGTATCACGCGGTACGGCAGATTGTCTTCGAGTCGGTCGCGGATGCCTCGCTCCAGCGCGAGCCGCTCGAGACGCTGAAATGGATCGCCTACGAGAAGTGGGACGGCAAGTCCAAACAGTTGCCCCTCTTCGAGTGCCCGTACTGTGAGGAAACGTGCGCCACGCTTCCGTATGATGCCGAGACCGGTGCGTGTCCGAAGTGCAAGGGACAGCTGTACCTTACGGACATGCTGGGTTTCCACCAGGAGATGGCACCGGACGCAGCCCCGAACACGATTGCAACATCTTACATGTCGATCCACGAGACGCTCCTGTTGTTCACTGGAATCCGCCTCTTCTGGGATGGGAAGAAGGATGTCCTGAATAGGTGTCTGTTCGTTAAAGACGGGCCGCTGTCCATCCGGGCCCAGTATTCGAAACTGGTCAACCCGATCCGGCGCTTCCTCTCCTTCGCGAATGAGCAGGGGACGACGGTCTGCATCTTGGGTCAGGAGAAGACGGGGACGTTCGCGGACCACCTTGAGCTCATCGGGCGGGATTCCCCCGTCGGCTCCTTCTTCCTCCCGGACGATAAGTACATCAAGAGCGAGATCCAGCACCGGCCGGATCGGGGGGCGCCTTACGGCAAGGATACGAACTACGCAGCAAAGCTATTCGTGAGATCGAACAACTACCATCAGATGGTGCTGAACGTGCCGACAGGCGAGTACGTCCAGAATCCCAAGGAAGCGGACCTCCTGGGCTTCGGTCGAATCTGCGCGACGCTGCCCTCGATCCTGAGCAACCGGCACGAAGGCGCGCTGCTCCCAATCGAACTCGCCCACGGCGTTGCATCGCTCTCGACCTACCCATCCGCTCGCATTCTCAAGGTTTTTGCCGAGGCAGCAGCCAGTGTCACGCACAGATGAATGGGATGCGCTGGAACTGGAGGGTCTACGGAATGGTTTCGTTGGTCTCATCCCCGGCGCCACCGACCAAGAGAGGCGAACAGGCAAGGAGACGATCCTTCCGCACTTCCACGACGTCGCGCATCTCGGCTTTGAGGGCAACACTTGATCGAGCTCGGTACTCCTCAACCCGCGACGTTCGAACGAAGCGAGGAGCTGACGCGGTGGCTTGTCCCCTAACAACGGCATGCAGCGGACGGCGCTGCGCGCCGCCGCTGAGCCTTAACGTTAGCCAGAGAGATCATATGGATAAATCGGAGCAGCGTATTCACGCCGTACTCGGTGACGACAACGAACGAACGCCCAAGAACGCCCGTCGCTATCTTGTGCACCTCAAGAAACATCTCTCCCTTCCTCTGCGTGTAACCGGCATCGAGGACTTCCCGTGGGAAGAGCCATATGTGCTCGGAGGTTGGGACCGGAATGAATATGAGGAAATGAAGAAGACAAACCCGTCCTATACGGACAAGTTTGACCTCGTCGACATTCTCGATCCGGAATCCGACGATCTCATTGCCAAAATTCGGCGCGTCTCGGACGGCCGGACCGGCGGCTTTCTTCGGGGAAAAGGAATTCCAGGCTTGACATCCCGCCGGGCCAATCTAGAATCCCGCTTGAGACGAAGGGGTTCAGTTGATTTTCTCCGAGATATCATCCGTTTCCGAAAAAAGGGCATCCTACATGATTTACACCCATGTCCTGGATAAAGGGGGCCACAGTGTGCGAAGCCCGGTCGATAGGCTTTGACCCGGTTTATACAGTCCGTATTTCAAGAATTATACAAACTGTATAATCATTGTTGGGCACACATAGAAAGGAGAAATGGCGTTATGAAACTGTTGGGAATCGTTGTATTGGTGTTGGTCGTCGGAGTTCTTGCGGTGAGGGGTTTTGTTGCAGAAGGTCAGAAAGCGATGACACCCGGGACGGTCTCCATGGTGAAACCGAACTGGAAGGAATTGAAGCGCGCAGACTATGGGTTCAAGATCAATCACCCACAGGATTGGCTTGTTGAGTATGCCAACCAAGGTGTGGAACTTCTGCCCAAAGACAATCCGAAGGTCTTTGACGCCGATCTAAAGCGCGAAGTCGCCAGTCCAGGCGTCAACATCAAACTGGTTGATTTACCAGATGAGAACGCTGACGCGGTAACTCAGTTCATCCAATTCCGCCCTGATGGATACAACGGCTACAAGCAAATCAAGAAGTACCCATGCACTATTCCGAATTCAACGCATGCTACCGCTTACGAGTTCCAGTACGATGCAGGAACCATTCGATTCATAGCATTGTCGCTGATTGTGCAGAACGGGACGCGCATGTTCAATGTGACCGCTTCCGGTCGCTCCGAGGATTTTGAGAAGTTCAGGAGCGACCTTACGGACATAGTCTTCAGCTTCGGCGTCCTGAAGTGACGGGAGAGAATTGTCGGTTGATCAAGAGCGAATCGATCTGCCCAACCAAGGAGTGCATGCGACGCGGTACCCGCGCGCCTAACTCTTGACGTTAGACAGCGACGAGCATTACACGGGAAGATTAGACCGTAAGGGAACGAGAATGCTACAAAACCTAGATCGCTACAAGAAAGACCTTGATTCTCTGCTTACCAAGGGTGCGCAGCTTCATATCGCCATGCAGCGCGAGTGTTTTCCCGAGGAGACTGAAGGCACCGTTAAGAAGCAATTCGGCGACAAGGCAAAGGACATTCTTAAAGCTCTTCCTTCGTTTGGAGAAACCTATCAGTCTTGGTACTCGGAGGCGAAGGTGCTGATCAGGCAACTGCTGCCCGACCGGCTTTCAGATTTCGTTCGCCACTACGAGAAACCTAAACCGCGCAAGGACATCACGTACGAGAATTACACAATCGAGGACCACCTCCAAGGACTGAATGTTACTCGCGGATGGGAGAAGGAGAAGGTCGTTGGGCCCGACGCCGGTATCCCGCACTTCCGCCAGCAGTTAGCTATCCTGAAGTCGGTGAAGGCACGCTTTGAAAGCTCTCTCTTCGATATTCGTCAGCTGGTCCAAGCGGATCTTTTCGACTCCGAACTGGACGCAGCGAAAGAGCTTGCAAAACACAAGTTCACACGAGCTGCGGGCGCCTTGGCCGGAGTGGTTCTTGAACGGCACCTCGCACAGGTGTGCCAGAACCACGGCATAAAGATTGTAAAAAAGGAGCCTGGGATTGCTGATCTCAACAACGCTTTGAAGGAAGCGAATGTCATCGATTTACCGCAATGGAGATTTGTCCAGCATTTGGCAGACATCCGTAACTTGTGCGACCACAACAAGAAATCAGAACCGACTGTTGAGCAAGTTGATGACTTAGTGGCTGGTGTAACGAAGGTCACCAAGATAATGTTCTAACCAGATAATGCGTGCAACCAGTAGGACGCTGCCCAACAACGCGTTGCAGCCGACGCACCCCGCTGCGCGGTGTGCGCGGCTGAACTTGGTCCGTTAGATGGCTGAAAGCCAGGCGGAGCGCATGGTCACCCTCATACTCGGCGCTGGTTTTTCCAAGTGGGCCGCAAATCTGCCCGTAGCGAGGGACCTATTCGACTTCGCGATCGAGCCGTTCGGTGTCCGCGAGGAGAAGAAGCTCTATTCGGTGCGAGAGCTCAAGATATCATGGGACCTGGTGCATCCTACTGACCCAGCGGAAGCCTTCATAGACTTCGCTATGCGCCAGAACCACGAAATGTCGCAATTGGTGGTCTGGTATGTTGTCCGCCGCCTATCAGATCCGTACATCTGGAAAGAATGGCATGCTGGAAAGTGGCGCCGACACGTTCTCATGCTTGACGAGCATCGCAAAGACGAGAGGCCAGGCGTGCAAGAAGCGCGGGCTTTCTTGGTCGGCGTTCTCGGTCCACTTCTCCAAGGCGTCATTACAACCAACTACGATCTATTGATTGAGTATGCATTGGGCACTCAGGGCTTCAACTACGGCGTCCCCGGAGAACCGCTGGTCGGACGTGGTGCCTACCCAGTGTCTACTTGGTTGCATCCAGTCGTCTTGACGGGTCTTGTGCCACTGGCGAAAGTCCATGGTAGTGTCTCATGGGATGCGAGCGTTCACTACACAGATGGCCGACGAGGCTTGACGGGAAACGCCCTGATCCTCGCGCCCGTTCAGGGCAAGACGGCACCGGCGGAGCTCGCGGGACAATGGCTGTTGGCCGCAAACCTCCTCGATAGAGCGGAGCGAATAGTCGTGTTCGGATTTGCCTTTAATGAGTACGATGCTGAGTTGCTGAACCACTTCCGAGCCCACGGCGCAGAGGCCAAGAGCGTTCTGTTGATCGATATCAAACCGAATCTTGTGGCCGCTAGGCGGATGTGGCCAGCCGCGACCATCGCGACTCTTCAGCCGTCGGCGGAGTTCGAGGGCGACATTCGGAAGTGGCTTAGGAGGTCGGCGTGACTTCACCATCTAACAACCGATTGCAGCGGACGGCGCTACGCTCCGCCGCTGAACCGGAACGGTTAGGCGAACCGGAGGTCGCGCGAGCTGAAGAGAGGGCGAGAAGAGATGCGCGTGTTCATCAGTCACTCGTTTGAGAACAAGCCCGAGTTCGACAACATTGTTGACGCGCTTGTTCTGGCTGACGTGCCGTACTGGAACCCGGCCGACGTAAAGCCAGGGGGCTCGCTTCGCGACCAACTACGGGAGGCTGTCGAGCATTGCAGTTTGTGCATCTTCGTCGCGACTCACCGATCCTTGAAGTCGAGCTGGTGTGGCGCCGAGTTAGGTGCCTTCTGGGGTGCGGGGAAGCCCGTTATCGTATATCTCGCCGATTCATCTCTAGCGGACGAGGAGTTGCCACCGATTGTCCAAGGTGACGTGTGGGAACGGAGGATCTCGCGCGTCGCCGCCAGGGCGAAGGAGCTTATCGCGCAATCTGCCGAACCGTCAGGGCAGAACAGCAGGATCGGGACCAGTCCGGTCGGGGACATGACCGTGGACCAACTAGAGAAGCTGATCGTTGGCGCCGTCTCATTGGCCGCTGCAGAAGGCAAGACCGAGGGGCGAGATGCCACCGCTTCGGCGATTGGTCAGGCTGCTAGGAGCGCGGCAGGCCGAGTTCTCGAGGGCATACGAACGACAGGGCGCGCGGCGACTGGAACCACCGACAGCTGGCGTGGACGAATCCTCTGGGTAGACGATCGTCCCGACAACAACACCTATGAGCGACAGGCCTTCGAGGCGATGGGTCTTAGCTTCACGTTGGCGCTTTCAACACAGGAGGCCCTCACGATCTTGGCGAATGAGCGGTTCGCGGCGATAATTTCCGACATGGGTCGGAAAGAGGGACCTAAAGAGGGCTACGCGCTTCTTGACGCGCTTAGGGCCGCTGACGCCCGAACTCCCTTCTTTATTTACGCGGGCTCCAATGCGCCCGAGCACAAACGAGAAGCGAGCCAGCGAGGAGCGCAGGGGAGCACGAACAGGCCGGACGAGTTGTTTGACATGGTCGTTCAAGCTCTACCGCAGCAAGACGCAGCCTAACCCGCCTATGCAGCCGACCGGCTTCGCCGGCGGCTGATGGGCAACGTTAGGCTGCGCGACGTCGCTTTGAGAAGGAGTAGATCATATGAACAGCCAATCGCATCACCGTAACGAACGGGCACCGGCAATCCCGCTTGACTACGTTCTTCTTATTCTCGCTGGCATTCTACTGCTCCTTGGAGTAGTGCTTTTCGCCATCCTTCCACCCAACGTGCCAATTAGTTCCTACCGTACGCCCGTACTCTCCTTCCTCGCCGCGTTAGCCGTGGCTGCCATCGGTAACATCATCATCGGTTGGATTCAGAAGGGTGTCAGCCGCGAGGCTGCCCGTGCCCTAAGTCGTCCCATTGGCGACTTAGATTCAGCCGTGGAAAAGCTGCGCCAGATACAGGTCTTCTATGAAGCTGGCGTAGTTGGCGTCTTCGCCAACCGATCCGCTGCGATGCGCCACTTCTTCGCCGAGCTCGAGAGGGAGGATCGCGCCATTGATTTCGTAGGGACCTCTCTCCTCGGCTCGATCGATCCGGCGGAAGAAAACGAGGACAAGCGAGCACTTCAGCATTTGCTCATGAAGAAAAGGCGGAATGGTGTGAGAATAAGAGCACTGCTCATGCACCCGGCGTATGGAGAGTTTAGGGAGCGGGTAGAAAACAGAGAACGTGCTGCAGTGGCGAAAGACATACAGGGCACGCTCCGGTACCTGATTAAGCAAAAACAGCCCAAAGCTGAGCAGGAACCTGACAGGGGTTCGGATGACCGACTGGTCGAGATAGGCGACGTCCGGCTCTATCCGGGGGTAATCACAGCGTATGCCATCTTCACGACGCGGTCGATGCTCGTGAACCTGAGCACACTTCACGGTCCGGTGTACGACAATTCCACCTTGATCCTCGAAGACAAGCCCGATCCAAACTGCATCTTCAAGAAGTTTCGCGCCAATCACTTCGAAGAGCCATGGCGCAGCGAGAAGACTGTCAGGATCGACGAGGATGCCGAGCTTCTCGAGACCTTGTTGAACATCGACTTCGCCAAGACTGAGTTTCGCTTCAAGGAAGGCAATTGGCCTCCAACGATCCAACGGGAAGATAGCGCCTTAACGCAGCCTAACACAGCGCTGCAGCCGACGGGCTCCGCCCGCGGCTAAACGCTACGTTCGGCGGATACAAAGATTGCTCTCCTCTAAGCTTATTGATATAATTTCTTTCGGAGGTTGTGGAAATGATTG
>Ga0315291_10006939_pt1 | contig 14046 bp, 11 predicted proteins | sample YL17G12_20_MG_FD_203070 | JGI IMG/M metagenome (GOLD analysis project Ga0315291, IMG submission 203070) | Sediment microbial communities from Yellowstone Lake, YNP, Wyoming, USA - YL17G12_20 | ecosystem: Environmental > Aquatic > Freshwater > Lake > Sediment | place: USA: Wyoming | collected...
AAGACGAGGAACTTGTCTCAATCGTCGAGAATGATGCCTGCGGTGTGGACGCGTTGCAGTGCCTCACGGGGTGCACATTCGGAAAAGGGAACCTCCTCTTTCGCGACTACGGGAAACAGGTCTACACTGTCTATTCTCGATCTACACGAAAGGGAGTTCGCGTTGCGTTCCACGGGAATGGCGTACCTGCCAGTATCCGAGACGATCGAGAAGCCTTCACCGAGTGGGTTCTCTCCGCACCTCAGAGGAGTATTCTCTCTGTGACCCCCGTCTCTGTCCCAGAGCCTGAACCGGCAAGAATCAGGGAGTCCGTGCCTTGCGCCTTCTGTGGGGAGACCGTGATGGAATCCCGTATCAAGGACTTGGATGGGAAAGCCATCTGCATCCCGTGTTTCGAGAAGCATCGAAAGGTTGAACAAGCTATGGGGGGCGACGCGTGACAGCCTCAATGGCGCCGTTGGGCGACCCGCCCCCGGTGAACGATCCGAGTTGAATGCTGGCAGTCGAGCACCCCTAACGATAGAAGAGACCCGAGTCCGCCCGGTTTGTCAGCCTGACAGGAAGTTCAAGAGTAGCCCCGTAATGGGTACAGAAGAGGCCTTGCAAAGAGCAGTTGCTCGCGAGACCTGACGGGGCGGGTGGCCGCCTGAGTCTCGTCCTGACGGGAATCCGCCCGTCACCTAGGAACTCCAAGCGCGGAACTGGAGTGCTCCTCTATCAACGAGCAGCTTGCACAGCCGTCCAATTCGAATCTTGTAGGTTCCAGAGCAGGATCGGAGGCAACGTTCACGTTCGCGTTCCAGGGGCTCACGGTTTCCGACTGCTTCCCTCACTCCGGGCAACCGCAGTGGCATTTGCATTCCATGGTTCTCGGATGGATCCCCTGGACTCTCGATGACCCACCCATCGGACGCTCGTTCCAGTCGTGACGATCCACCTATTGCGCGTTGTCGGCGTGGCGCACCTGCCAAACGGTCGCAGCGACACCGGCTGCGAACGTCAGTCCCACGACGACCAGACTTCCCGACGCGAGCACCTCGCTCCTCGGGCCAGCCAGGCCAGCCAACATGGGTGCAATCGACCACGGGAACCACTTCCCCCATCCGGTCATGCCCAGCACGTTTCCCATCACCAGCATGAAGATCGTGAAGCCAATCGGCGCCAGGTACCCTCGACCGAGGGTCGCGATCCAGGCCACGATGGGGACGAGAAGGTATCCGACCAGTCCGGCGATCAACACGTTCCCACCCGCCGACACGGCGAGCGAGATCGAGAACCCCGGCAGCCTCAACAGAGCGCCCACTAGCAACCCCTCGGCGATGAGGGATACGGTCAGAATGCCGAACCACACAAGGATTACCGCAAGCTTCGCAACCACAAACCAGTGTCGGGGAACCGGCAACGCGAGCAGGTTCTTCGCGGTCTTCTCGGAGTACTCTCGCCCGAACACGTAGGCCGCGATAATCGCGAGCAGCACCATCCCGCCGACACATGCCACCTGATTGAGCATGGTGAAGTACGACGGCCAGTCGGCAGTGACGCCCGCCAATTGCGCCTTCTGACCCAGGAGTCCGAGCTGCGCGGCGCGCTGCGGCTCCATGACGATCCACATGAATAGGCCACCGGCGAGCGGCATGACCGAGAACGCGAGCCAGGAGAGCCAGGTGATCTTGCTGCGCCGCAACTTCAGGAACTCGGTAGTGAGAACTTGCGCGAACATCACACCTCCCCTCCTGTCAGCCGCATGAAGTGCGTTTCGAGATCCTCTTCCACGCGGCAGAGACGTGAGAGATCGAGACCGCCGCCGACGAGAACCCGCGCGATCTCCGGGCTGCGATCGAGGTAGTCCAACACGTGCAGCCCTCCGTCCGGCGTGCGCTCGACTCGCTTGATCCCCAGTCGTTCCGCCAGCAGCGTCACGGCCCGGTCGGCGTTTGACACGGCAATCTCCAGATAGGCGTGGGACCGGGCGCGCAGCTCATCGTAGCTGAGCTCTTCGACGAGGCGCCCGGCATGCACGATGCCAATACGGTCGGCAAGGTGCGCCACTTCGGCGAGGATGTGGCTCGACAGGAAAACGGTGACGCCGCGCTCGTCGACAAGGCCACGCAGGAGACCGCGGACCTCGACAATGCCGGCAGGGTCGAGCCCGTTGGCCGGCTCGTCCAGCAGCAACACGTCGGGATGGTGTAAGAGTGCACGCGCCAGCGCCAGCCGCTGCTTGTTGCCGAGCGACAGACGTCCGGCGCGGCGGTCTGCGTACTCTCCGAGATGTAGGAGCTCGATGGCCTCGGCGACGGACTCGCGCGGCGAGCGTGTCAGACGTTGCTGTATGTGGAGGTTCTCGCGCACGGTAAGGTTGGCATAGGCGGTCGCATCCTCCACCAAGTACCCAACTCTGGCGAAAAGAGCCTGTCTGCCCGGTCCGACGCACGTGCCGAGCAGCGCCACTTCACCGGCGGTGGGCCGAATGAGGCCGAGCATCATGCGGATCGTCGTGGTCTTTCCGGCACCGTTGCGGCCAAGGAAGCCATAGATCTCCCCGCGGCGGACGTGAAGGTCAATCCCGTCGACGGCACGCACGTCGCCGTAGTGCTTGGCGAGCGCGTGAGTGGCGATGATCATCTCATTCACCATGCCGGCTCCTTGGCCCCCAGGGCATGATCCGATTCCCACGTTATCCTAACCCAGCCCCGCCAAGGCACGCCAATCTCCAACCGGAGTTGAGGAGTAGTCCCGTAGGGGACAGCGCCTGGATGCCTCTATTCATGAGATGTCTGTGATGAGATCCCACGCAGGTCTTGAACTCCCCGGCGCGGCACTCCGTATCTTGCAACGAACCTCAGGCCGAGTATTGCGCGGGCGGGCCTCCGTCGCCCAAGGTGGCCCTCCCAAGAGCGCAATCCGAAGACCGGCTCGACGAGGGGACCGTTCAACGAAACAGGTCAACTTGGCCGCAGCGGCCGAAGGGATGGCGGTCTAGCTCAGGCCGACCTCCAGGATCATCATTAGCACGAACCCCAGCATCGCACCGAAGGTAGCCAGGTGGGTGTCATGTCCGCGTTGGGCTTCGGGGATGACCTCCTCAACCACGACGTAGATCATCGCCCCGGCAGCGAAGGCGAGCGCGTAGGGCAGCATGTTCCTCAGCTGTAGGACGGCGGCCGCGCCGACGACGCCGGCGGCCGGCTCGACCAGGCCAGAGAGCTGGCCGTACCAGAAACTCTTCCATCGACTTAAGCCCTCGCGTCGGAGGGGGACCGAGACAGCCATCCCCTCGGGAAGATTCTGCAGGCCGATCCCGATGGCGAGGGCGACTGCTCCGGCGAGGGAGGCGGCCGGGAGGCCGGCGGCAAGGGCACCGAAGGCGACGCCGACCGCGAGCCCCTCCGGGATGTTGTGCAGGGTAATGGCGAGGACGAGGAGGGCACTCCTCTGCCAGCCCGTTCTGATTCCCTCCGCCTCCTCCGCCGGGAGGCCGGGGTGGAGGTGGGGGAGTACTTTGTCCACGCCCCAGAGGAAACCGCTGCCGAGCAGAAACCCGACGACGGCTGGAACCCAGGCCGGAAGAGGGCCGCCCTTCGCCAGGGCAATCGCCGGGGCGAGGAGGGACCAGTAGGATGTCGCGATCATGACACCGGCGGCAAAGCCGAGCATGGCGTTGAGAAAGCGCCGATCGAAGCACGGGAAGACGAAGACCGAGGCGGCACCAATCGCGGTCAGGGCCCAGGTGAAGGCAGTTGCGAGGAGGGCTTGCAGGATCGGGCTTAGGGACGCGAGCCATTCAGTCATGGGTGCGTGCGCGGCCCTCTTGCCACGCGAGGGGATTCTACGCGGGTCTTCAGCGGATGTCCTTCAGCTACCTGTGGAAGGTGCCTGTTGCCCCTTGTCAGGCCTCCGGTCTTCTCAGCAAGCTACCCTCCCTGCATCCCGGGACTAGCCACCCAACCTATGTCCGCTTGGAGACTTCGCTGAGCGGGATGCCGAGGGCGTTCGCTACCCCCTTCCCGTAGGCTGGATCGGCTTTGAGGCAGTTCCCGATGTGGCGAATCTTGACTTCCCGCGGCGCATCCCCGAGTGCTCGGGCGGTGTTGCCAAACAGAGCCTCGTGCTGCTGGGTACTCATCAGACGGAACAGCAGGCCGGGCTGAGCGAAGTAGTCCTCGTCCTCCCGATGGTTCCAGTGATCGGCGGCTCCCTCTAGCGGAAGTGGCGGCTCCGCGAATTCCGGCTGTTGCTGCCACTCGCCGTAGCTGTTGGGTTCGTATCCAAGCGTGCTTCCGTAGTTCCCGTCCACCCGCATGGCGCCATCTCGATGGTAGCTGTGGACGGGGCAACGAGCCGCATTGACGGGGATCAGGTGGTGGTTTACGCCGAGTCTGTACCGCTGGGCATCACCATACGAGAAGAGACGCCCCTGCAGCATCTTGTCGGGCGAGAAGCCGATGCCGGGCACCACATTAGCTGGGTTGAAGGCCGACTGCTCGACTTCGGCGAAGTAGTTCTCAGGGTTGCGGTTCAGCTCCATCATCCCCACCTCGATGAGCGGGTAATCCTTGTGGAACCACACCTTGGTCAGGTCAAAGGGGTTGTACGGGCTGGTCGCGGCGTCCTTCTCCGGCATCACCTGGATGCAGAGCTTCCACTTCGGGAAGTCCTTCCTCTCAATGCTCTCATAGAGATCTCGTTGGTGGCTCTCTCGGTCCTTGCCGACGAGGACCTCGGCCTCCGCATCAGTCAGGTTCTTGATGCCCTGCTGGCAGACCCAATGGAACTTCACCCAGTGCCGCTCGCCTTTGGCGTTGATGAGACTGAAGGTGTGGCTGCCGAACCCGTGCATGTGCCGGTACGTGGCGGGGATGCCGCGATCGCTCATGGTGATCGTCACCTGGTGCAGGGCCTCGGGCAGAGATGTCCAGAAGTCCCAGTTGTTCTTGGCGCTGCGCAGATTGGTGCGCGGGTCGCGCTTCACTGCGTGGTTGAGGTCAGGGAACTTCAGAGGATCGCGAAGGAAGAAGACCGGGGTGTTGTTCCCCACGAGATCCCAGTTCCCTTCCTCCGTGTAGAACTTGACGGCGAAGCCCCGGATGTCCCGCTCGGCATCAGCCGCGCCACGTTCTCCTGCAACGGTTGAGAATCGAACGAACAGGTCCGTCTTCTTCCCGACGCTCGAGAAGACCTTCGCGCTCGTGTACCTTGTGATGTCGTGAGTGACGGCAAAGGTGCCGTACGCACCGGACCCCTTGGCGTGCATGCGCCGCTCCGGGATGACCTCCCGGTCGAAGTGGCCGAGTTTCTCGAGGTACCAGATATCCTGCAACAGCATCGGGCCGCGACGGCCCGCGGTCATGACGTTCTGGTTATCAGGGACCGGGGCTCCTGCTGCCGTGGTCAGCTTCTTCTTCTCGTTTTTCATGACTTCACTCCTTTCTCCCCTTGTGTTCCGGTCTCGCCGGGCGGTTTCCTGGAGCACGCTCTGCAGATACCTTGAACCTCGACCTGCGTCCTGATGACGCTGCCAAGCTCTTGCACCGCGTCCGGGATCGCGCTCACGCTCACGCTGAGTTCGGGGCCCTCGATGTCCCGCGTCATGCTGCAGCGCATGCAGACGTAGTGGTGGTGGGGCCTGAGGTTAGCGTCAAACCGCACGCTCTCCCGGCGTGGGCCAAGAGCAACGACCAGCCCAAGGTCCTTGAGCAGTGACAGGGTCCGATAGACCGTGTCCAGCGACGTGGTCGGCATACGATCGTGAATCCGCCGGAAGACAGCCTCAGCATCCGGGTGGTCCAGGCTGGCGGCAACCTCACGGAAGATCTCCAGGCGCTGGGGGGTCAGCCTCACCCCCGCCTGCTTGCACGTGGCCTTGAACTGCTCGACTCGGCGTCCGACTTCCGCTTCGTCTAGTCCTGCCTGCACGCCCTCGTTGTGGTTCATTTGCAAGTAGGAGTCTAATGACATCCAGGCCGCCTGTCAACCGACCGAACGGAGCGCTTGGGCGAGCGCCAGAGCTGTTAGCCACTCCCAGGTGAGCCGATCGTGGGTGCTATGTGTCTCCCCAGCTCAGGGGGGGGCGGGAGTTCAAGAGTAGTCCCGTAAGGGGTTGAAGGTGCCACAAAGGCAGCCGAAGCGGGGGCGGCTCTGGCTCAACGACGGTTCGTGTGTGCGCCTGCGTCCCGAGTACACCGACCACGTGTGGGCGTACGACTTCGTGACCGATCGCACGCACGACGGGAAAGCCCTGCGGATGTTGACGGTGGTGGACGAGTACAGCCGGGAGTGCCTGGCCATCGTCCCTGGGAGGATGCTGCGCTCGGACGACGTGATCGAGACGCTGGCTGACCTGTTTGTGGAGAGAGGAGTACCGGACCACATCCGCTCTGACAACGGGCCGGAGTTCTGCTCCAAGGCCGTGCGCGAGTGGTTGAGAGACCTCGGAGTCCAGACGCTGTTCATCGAGCCCGGGAGTCCGTGGGAGAACGGGTACAACGAGAGCTTCAACGGGAAGCTGCGCGATGAGTGTCTCAGTGTGCACTGGTTCGAGAGCCTGGGCGAAGCCCAACGGCTGATCGCGCAGTGGCGGTGCGAGTACAATGAAAGGCGACCGCACTCCAGTCTGGGGAATCGGGCGCCGGCAGCCTACGTTGCAGAGCTGCTGAGTACTGGCTCAAGTCCGCGAGTCACGGAGGCTCGGTTTCCGACATTATGACTGACCCTAAGACGGGGGCAGGTTCAGGCTGGGTTGGACTAGCTTGAGAAGTGGACCGTCAACCGGGGGCGGGTCAGCAGCGGTGGCCGGAACATCGAGGGCAGATCACAGGGAGTGACCAAGAGACGTAGGGCTTGTGGGTTCTGTGCACTGATCGCCACGAAGCCAGGTTAGGAGACACCCCATCCGACAAGCCCTTGATGGCGCTCACGTATCAGATCGTTCTACTCGCGTGGAGCCTCTACTTCCCCCCTAGGGCACGAATCAAGAGCATCGCCAAAGCAATAGCCAGGACTCCGCCAAGGATGATCGGCCACGCCTGCGAAGCAATGCCACCATTGTTACCCAAAGCCGCTGATGACGTAGAAGCGCCAGAGGCCGGAGCCGGTGATGCGGACGGGCCGACACTGGCCAGGGGAGCTGCAGCAGAAGAACTTGCCAACGCGCTCACCTCGTCGGCAGACACGGCCCTGTTGTAGATCCTGAGGTCGTCGATTGCCCCGTTGAGCGGATACCACCAGTCCGGCCCGTACCCTGAACAGGCCTCGCTCGCCAGGTTCCGTTGGATCCCGATATATAGGTCGCTGCCGTTCACCGCGGACAGGTCCGTTGGCTGATACGTGTGGCGAGCCGTTTCCTTACCGTTCCAGTACTCGATGATCTGTCCTGAGGAATAGACGAATGCGAGATGAATCCAGCTCCCCATGGCGTACCCTTGCGAGGCCTGGATGCTCACATTCTGCGGGTCGGCGTACGAGTTGATGCCGAGATTCGCAAGCAGAGAACCCTGCCCAGACGTTGCATACAGGTTTGACCAAGCGCCATTTCGATCGCCCCTCTTGGCAAGAATGCATTGAGGAGCACCATCGACCGCGCTGCCGCTGCAGTCCGCGGAAGTCTGCCCAATTGAGCTATCCAGCCGGACAAAGCAGGCCCAGGTTAGTTGGTTGGTTAAGGTGAACGAGGAGCTGTTTGGTACATGGATGTACCCCACATTGGAGACCCCGCCAAGCTTCACGGCCTGCCCGATCTTGCCCTGGAGGAAACTGACGGCCCCTGAGGAGACGCCATTGTTGCCGTTTCCAGACTTGTCCTTGACATCTCCATCGAATGGGTACCAAGCGACAAGGCCAAGCGAAAGGTTGCTGAGGGCGGTTGATTGAGAAGGGCCGCTCGTGGCCTGAGCAACTAATGACATGAAATGCGACCAGTCGAATGTGCATTTGGCCGCTTTGCCGCAGGGGTCGAATCGGGTCGTGATAGGTGGAGTGCACTTCTGTGCTACTTCGTCGTGACCCAGGATGTAGTCGCGCGTGAGCGGAATGCCGTACTTGTCCGCTAGAGATCTAACCAACTTGGCTGCCGACTCGTACATCTTCTCCGTGCACCATTTGTCCTGGTCCGGGAGTCCGGCCAGTTCGATGCTGATCGTGTTGTAGTTGTGGATTGTCCCCGTGTGTTTGGCCCCAGAAGTCCCAACTGGCCATACGCCAACCCCATAGGCTGTATCTGCGTCATGAACCATCTGGATTATCTGGCCCTCTTTGTACGCCTCGCTATCGGGATATCCCTTCCCGTTTGCGATGACATAGTGCGCACTGGCCCAGTCGTCTGTGCTCGCCTTGGGTGTTTGGTGATCGTTCACAGTCCCGCTGGTTCGCTCCCCATCTGTCGCGTGGATGATGATGTATGACACTGTATAATCCGAACGGCCAGTCAGGTAGTAGAGCGCTGGTTTCCATGAAGCGCCGGGGAAGTCCGCAGCCCCCTGGCCTCTTACAGGAATGGCGGCTGCCACGAAACCAACGACCAAAACAAGTATCAGGATGCCTACTCTTCCCCGACGCATGAGAGCCTCCTCGCTTCCACGGACCAACTCGCTCCGCCCCTGTATTCACTGGACACGTTGGCTACTAAGCTATTCTAGCACTCGTGGATCAGGAGAGCAAACAGTTCTCTCCACATAGAACGTGTGTTCTGGATGGCATTGCTCCTAGCAACGCGCCGTAGTCTCGGCCCAAAGAGGGAGGACGTTGGAGAAGTCGCGGCCCACATGGACGGGAGTTTGGAGGTCTTCCCTGTGTAGAACCGATGATGGGTGGTCAGTCACCTCGGCCACGGGGCTGGCGAGGAGTTCAAGAGTAGTCCCGTAAGGGGTACAGAAGAGGCCTTCTAAAGCGCAGTTGCCCCTAGACCAAACGGGACGGGCTAGCCATCTCAGGCCTTTCTCGCCCGGAATCGCTCCACCGCTCAGGGCGCTCCAGCGTCGCAGTTCGAATCCTGTGCTCTCAACAAGCACGCGTAATGCCATTCTGTTGAGCATTTTCGCATTTCAGGCGCTCGAATCTTGCAGCGTCCGAAAGCTGGATCGTGGGCTTCATACATGATCTAGTTTGTCCAGTTTCGTATTAGTGTTTACAGTCACCGGCTGCTGAAGGCCGGAAGAAGAGCGAGGGTCACCGAGGCGACAATCTCAGGGAACGCTGAAGTGACCTGGGAGGTAGCCCGATGACCCTCGAAGACAAGGTACACGCTTTCCGTCTCCGTGTCCTGCGCCGCGCCACGGAGTTGGGCAACGTCAGCGCGGCGTGTCGCGAAGCAGGGATTTCCCGCACGATGTTCTACCGGTGGCGGAAGCGATTCGTGCTCTACGGCTCCGACGGTCTGCACCCGCGTCAGACCGGGGAGCGCGGAGGGCGTCCGTCACAGCTGTCCGCCACGGACGAGCGGAAGATCGTTGCCGTGGCGTTGGCCTGGCCGACGTGGGGACCGGGGAGGCTGTCGCTGCAGTTGGCGCAACACGGCCTCATCGTCTCGTCGACTACCGTGTGGCGAGCGTTGCGCCGTGTGGGTCTCGGAACTCGTGTGGAGCGCTTCCTGGCACTCGAGGGACACACGGCAGCGAGCGCCGGGCTGCTCACTGAACGAACCCGACGCAGCCTGTCACGAACGCGCACCCGTCATGTGCAGGCGGAGGAGCCCGGTGAGCTGGTGTGCATCGACACGTTCTACATCGGGAAGCTGAAGGGAGTCGGCAAGATGTGGCAGATCACGGCGTGTGATGCGGCCAGTTCGTACGCCCTGGCAAAGGTGGTTGCGGTATGCAATGCGAACGAAGCAGCAGCCTTCCTCACGCAGGCTGTCGCAACGACGCTCGCCGAGGCGGGGTGGAGGCTCCAGCGGGTGCTGACCGACGGCGGGAGTGAGTTCAAAGGCGAGTTCGACACGGCATGTCGTGAGCTGAACGTTCGACATACCCGAACGAAGCCACGGCATGCCTGGACGAACGGGTTCGTCGAGCGGCTGCAGGGGACGATCCTCCACGAGCACTGGCGGATCGCGTTCCGGCGTCGGTACTTCCGCAAGCGGTTCCAGCTGCAGACATCGCTTGACAGCTTCCTTCAGTTCTACAACTTCGAGCGTCCGCACCAGGGCTACCGGACCAAAGGGCGCACCCCAGCCGAGGTCTTCTGGGGTGCAATCCGTCACGAAGTCCGTCAGGAGGTGTGAAGTGTCAACACCCTTCCGAAACTGGACATGTTTTGGCGCTCCGACGGAGGCCATGCCGCAGTCTCTGGAATCGCGAGGACGGTGCTCTTCCTCGTTGATTTGGGCAGGTTCGACCGCTTCGAGCCCGACGTGCTCCTGAGCGACGGACAGGGTCTTGAGGAATACGGGTTCGACGCGAAGGTCCTCCACGTGCCGGGTCACTCCCCTGGATCGATCGGTGTCCTCAGCCACGCGGGGGACCTGTTCTGCGGCGACCTGCCGACGAACACCGACAGGCCACGGCAGAACTCGATGGCCGAGCGCATCTCAGATCTCCACGCGAGCGTCGAGAGGCTGGGGAAACTCGAGATCGAGAGAGTCTACCCAGGACACGGGAAGTCCTTCCCCATCGAGCTCTTGGCACGGGACGGCGCGGCGCGCTCTTCATCCGGGTGTGGATGACCGGAAGCAAGCGAGCGCCCGTCGCGGACGGGCATGCGTCGCACGGCGTGAGAAACGGGTTCCTCGTCCCTCCGCCGGTATAATCGATCGACCGAAAGCGAAGGGAGGAAGGATGCCCAAGTACAAGATCGCGTGGCTCCCGGGAGACGGAGTCGGGGAAGAGGTCCTTGCCGCGGCGAGGGTCGTCTTGGATAAGGTCAAGTTCGACGCCCAGTACACCAAGGGCGACATCGGCTGGGAGTTCTGGAAGTCGGAGGGGAACGCCCTGCCACAGAGGACGATCGACCTGTTGAACTCGACCGACGCCTGCTTGTTCGGGGCGATCACCTCCAAGCCCAAGGACGAGGCGGCGGCGGAGCTTGACCCCAAGCTCCAGGGGAAAGGCTTCAGCTACTCGAGCCCGATCGTGGGCCTCCGGCAGCTGTTCAACCTGCACACGAACCTGCGGCCGTGCAAGGCGTACCCGGGGAACCCGCTCAACCTGCAGGACGACATCGATCTTGTCGTCTTCCGAGAGAACACCGAGGGCCTGTACGCGGGAGTGGAGTTCCATCCGGTCCCGCCAGAAGTCCGGCGCGTCCTGGAGACGCACCCCAAGATGAAGATGTTTTCCGGCGTCTCAAACGAGGACATGGCGATCTCGCTGCGGATCGTCACGCGCAAGGCCTGTCAGACGATCGTGCGCGACGCGTTCGAGTACGCGAAGAAGCACGGCTACAAGGGCGTGACGGTCGTGGAGAAGGCGAACGTCATCCGCGAGACCTCGGGCCTCATGCTGCGCGAGGCGCGCACCGTCGCCGCGGACTATCCGGGGATCCCTCTCTCCGAGACGAACATCGACGCGATGTGCATGTGGCTCGTGAAGAACCCTGAGGACTACGGGGTCATGGTCGCGACGAACCTGTTCGGCGACATCCTGTCCGACCTCGCGGCCCAGCTCGTGGGCGGGCTCGGCTTCGCCGCGGCGGGTAACATCGGGGACAAGTACGCCGTCTTTGAGCCGACGCACGGCTCGGCACCCAAGTACGTCGGCCAGAACAAGGTGAACCCGATCGCCACGATCCGTGCGGCGAAGATGATGCTCGACTACCTGGGCGAGAAGGCGAAGGCCGAGGCGATCGACCGCGCCATCGCAGAGGTCGTCGTCGAGGGACGGGTGCGCACGTACGACATGGGCGGGAGTGCGACCACAACCCAGATGGCCGAAGCCGTCGTCGCAGCGATCCGCTAGGGGGAAGACATGGACTCGATCAGCCGGAAGATGGCGCGGTTCGCTCGCTCTCTCACCTACGACGCGATTCCCGAGAGCGCGCGCACCGAGGCGAAGCGCTTTCTCTTGGACAGCGTGGGTTGCGCGTTGGCGGCTCTCGACCTCCCGGACATGCAGGCGGCGCACCGCTACGTGCGCGAGGTGAGCGGAAAGCGTCAGGCGACGGTGATCGGCCACGGCACCCGCACGGATCTCCCCAACGCGGCCTTCCTGAACTCGCTCCTCATCCGCGCTCTCGACTATAACGACATCTACTGGAAGCAGGATCCGTCTCACCCCTCGGACATCATCCCTGCGGCGCTTGCCGCCGGAGAGCATCGCCTCGCGAGCGGCACGGACCTTCTCGTGGGGATCGTCATCGCCTACGAGCTTGAGATGAGGCTGTGTCTTGCGGCAACGCCCGGCGTGCGCGAGGTCGGCTGGCACCACGCCAGCCTCACTCAATTTGCCAGTCCGCTCGTGGCCGGGAGGATGCTCGGCCTGAGCGAGGACGAGATGGTGGCGGCGGTGGGGATCAGCGGATCCAGCCACTTCACGCTGGGAGGGGTGGTGGCCGGGCACCTGACGAACATGAAGAACACGGCCGATCCCATGGCCACCGAGGCCGGCGTGCGCGCGGCGCTCCTGGCGCAAACCGGCTACACCGGGCCGGTCGAGGTGTTCGAAGGGAAGGAAGGGGTCTTTGCGGTCTTGAAGAACGTCACGTGGAATCCGCAGGCGCTCGTCGACGGACTCGGTGAACGGTTTCTCATCACGGAGTGCGGTTACAAGGCCTTCCCGACCGAGGCCCTCACCCACCAGCCGATCACGGCCGCGATCGACCTCATGCAAAAGAACCGGATCGACCCGCACGACGTGGGGCAGGTACTCGTGAAGACGACCACGCGCGGGGCAGACATCCTCTCCGATCCGAGCAAGTACCAGCCCACGACCAAGGAAACCGCCGACCACTCACTTCCCTACGGGATCGCCGTGGCGGTGGCGAAGGGGCACGTCCTTCCCTCGGACTTCAGCGAGGCGGCTCTGAAGGACCCGCTCGTGTGGGAGCTGCTCCCGCGGATCAAGGTCGTAGCCGACCCACAGATCGACCTTCTCTTTCCCAAGGTGAAGCGGGCGATCGTCACGATCACGACCAAGTCAGGGGAAACCTACACGCAAGAGGAGGATTTCGCCAAGGGGCAGCCTGAGCGTCCTCTTTCTGAGGAGGAGCTCGTCGCCAAGTTCCGCTCCAACTCGAGCGCGGTGATGACGAAGCGCCGCCAGGACCGGGCCATCGAGAAGACCATGGCCTTGGAAGAGGTGAAGAGGGTCGGAGACTACCTGCGGCTCCTCATCCGCGACCGCTAGGCACGTGGCTGGCGAACACGCCGGAAAGAGCGCGCATCGGAGCAAGCCGAACGGGCCCTCGTCCATGTCGATCGGCGCGATCCAGCGCGCGCTCCTCGCCTGGTACGACGCACATCGCCGCGACCTGCCGTGGCGCCGCACGGAGGATCCGTACGCAATCTGGGTCTCCGAGGTGATGCTCCAGCAAACGCAGGTCCGGACGGCCGCTCCCTTCTACGGGCGGTTCCTCGAGCGATTCCCGACCGTCGAGGCTCTCGCTGCGGCGCCGCAGGACGACGTGCTCAAGGCCTGGGAGGGGTTGGGGTACTACGCGCGAGCGAGGAACCTCCACCGGGCGGCCCAGGTGATCGCCTTGGAACACGGAGGCCGGCTCCCCAACACCTTCGATGAACTCGCTCGGCTTCCGGGGATCGGCCGCTACACCGCGGGGGCGATCGCGAGCATGGCCTTCGGCCGCGACGAACCGGTTCTTGACGCGAACGTCACGCGGGTTCTGTCTCGCCTGTTCGCGGTGAGGAGCGATCCGCGGAAGGCTTCGACGCGCCATCGCCTGTGGGAGACCGCCCGTCTTCTTCTCCCTCCGGGAAAGGCGAGTCCTTTCAACCAGGCTCTGATGGACCTCGGGGCCATCGTCTGCACGGCACGAGTCCCGCAGTGTCCGTCGTGTCCTCTTTCTGAGCTCTGCGTTGCCAAGCGCAAGGGCCTGGAGACCGTGCTGCCCAGGCGAGCTCCGCGCAAGAGCATCCCTCACGTCGAGGTGGCGGCGGGCCTG
>Ga0315291_10006940_pt1 | contig 14042 bp, 8 predicted proteins | sample YL17G12_20_MG_FD_203070 | JGI IMG/M metagenome (GOLD analysis project Ga0315291, IMG submission 203070) | Sediment microbial communities from Yellowstone Lake, YNP, Wyoming, USA - YL17G12_20 | ecosystem: Environmental > Aquatic > Freshwater > Lake > Sediment | place: USA: Wyoming | collected...
AGCCCCGGCTCTTTCAGGCCGGGGCTATCAAGTCATTATTCGAGGGTCGTCTCGACGAGCCGCGCCGCCGTCGAACAGGCGGCGCTGGGTGGGGGCCGGCCCAGCCCCGGCTCTTTCAGGCCGGGGCTCTCTTGCAGGCTTTCCTCGCCTCTAGCCAATCGCGTACCGCTGGCCCTGTGCCCCGAGACCATGGGCGCAGTTCTTCGGGCCTCACCAACTTGACCTCCGCCAGTTCCTCCCCAACGACGACCTGCCCTTGCGCCTGCACGTGAAACGCAAAGATCAGTTGGTTCTTCTCGAAGAACGAATAATAGCCCACCAGGCCCGCGATCTGCCCTTCCAGCCCCAGTTCCTCCTTGACTTCGCGGAGGACGGCTGCTTCTGGCGTTTCCCCCTTTTCGAGAAACCCCGCGATGATGGCGTACCTGTTCTCAGGCCACGCTTTGTTGCGTGCCAGAACGACCGAACCATCGAGTTCCACGATAGCGGCGACCACCGGGACCGGATTGTCCCAGAACACGTAATCGCACGTCGCACAGGTACACTTCAGGCGCGCCTTTCCCCCGATCTCGGCCAGCGCCAACTCGTTGCCGCAATAAGGACAGAACTTCACGCTTGATCCTCCGGTCATGGCCCGTGGCCCCTCGCCCCTTCATTCTTCGGGGAACCAGGCGTACCAGTCCAGGCCACACATCTCGACGAAGCCCAGTTTCTGGCAGATGGGGAAAGCCGTCGTGCGCACGGCCTGGATCACCGCCGCCTGGGCACCGTCCCGCTGCGCATCGGCCAGTCGCCGCGCCACCAGGCTGGTGTACACGCCTTTGCCCTGGTATTCTGCGAGCGTGGCCGCGCAAAAGAGCACCACGATTGGCTGATGGGGGACGTAGATCGTGCTGCCATACGCCACCGGCCCGTCTACCCCTTCCAGGAAGGCCAGGTAGACGCGCGTCTGGATCGGCCCTCGCCCGAGCAAGAGCGCCTCGGTCACCACGCGAGCCGCTTCCGGCGTAATGTGCAGGGCGGGGGCCAGCAGGCGGCTGGCCGGGTCTAGATCTTCCGCCGTCGCCTCGCGCACCCGCACGGCCGGGTTCGTCCGCATGGGCGCGTCCAGGTGGGTGTAGACCATGCCGGCCAACTCCATGACCTTCTCCAGCCCGGCTGCCTCGAGCCGGCTGCCCAGGTCGGCCGGTGTGGAACTGGGGCCCACGATCCAGCCGAACTCTTTGTTCTGGGCGGCGAAACGGTCACGGACCTGGCGGATCGTCTCGTCTGCATGGGCGGCGTCGAGCGTGGCTGCGCCCACCAGGTTGGCGAAGAGGTCTGAGGCGGGGGTGATGCGGCCCTGCAGGCCGGGGACGGACAGCCAGTCCACCCGGCCTGGCACTTCGGGCAGCAGGAACAGGCTGGTTTCGATGGCGTCCAGGAGCATGCCGTCAGTCACGGTCATCGTGTCCCTCCGGGTTCATCGGCTTTCTGTTTATCAGCCAATGCAGATTATCTGCATCCACAGTATACCACAAATCCGGATCACGAGTACCACGAAACCTCGCGAAACCCGCGAAAGCAGCGGCCTGTTTCGTGTTTTTTCGCGAGATTTCGTGCCTTTCGTGGTCCAAACGCCCGCCGCCACCCCCCGGTTGCGCTTCTTGTGTTGTGTGATACACTTTACACGTCAATCCCACAAGCGTGGTGCACAGGCTGCACGTAGGAGTGGGGTGAGTGTGGGGGAGGTTGCCGTGGGGCCGACGGGTGATGTGACGCTGGCAGCGAATCGTCTGCCCGCCGATAGCGCCTGGCTGTTCCCGGAATACGACTTTGAGTCCATGGACCTGGAACGCCATAGCGGCGCAATCGTCGAGCGGGTGCTGGAGCGGGGGACCTGGGAGCAGGCGCGCTGGCTGTTCGCTACCTATGGCGAAGGTCGTGTGGCCGCCTGGGTGCGGCGGCACGGCTTTCGCCTGCTTTCGAAGCGCTCGTTCGCCCTCTGGCGGCTGGCCTTGGGGATCACGGACTACGTCGCGCCGGCGTGGGCCGTGGAAGCGCGGAGGATGGAGGCATGGTAAACCTGTATGAAAACGCCATCACACCCGCTTGCCAGCAGGGACTGGACTACCTGCGCCACCAGCCGTTCATCGGCGACTTTTACCTGGCCGGTGGAACGGCGCTCGCCTTGCAAATCGGCCATCGCATCTCGACCGACCTGGACTGGTTCAGCACACAGCGCCGCCTCCTCGCCCCCGAACGGGAGCAGATCGGCCTGGCCTTGGGCGGTAGTGGGCAGTTCGAGGTCGTCTCGGAGCAAGACGGCCTGCTGTTCACTCAACTGTTTGGCACAGACGTGAGTTTCATCTATCAGCATCATCCTCTGCTGGAGCCGACCGTCGAGTACCGGGGAGTACACCTGGCCTCACCTGCCGACATCGGGCTGATGAAACTGGCCGCCATCAACTCGCGCGGCACGCGGCGCGACTTTATTGACGTGTACTGCCTGCGGGAGAGCGTGACGCTGGAGCGTCTGCTGGAACTGGCGCCGGTCAAGTACACCGACCGGCCCAGTTTCCTGGTGGTCGCCGTGCGGGCGCTGGCCTACTTTGAGGATGCCGAAGGGCAGCCCATCCCTGGGCTGCTGAGACCGGTGGAGTGGGCCGACGTGCGGGCCTACTGCGAGTCCGCCGCCCGCCGGTTGGCGCGCCGGTTGAGTGGGTTGGATTGACGTCGGGATGCAGTAACTTCACACCGAGGGCAAGATGGTAGCGGATGAAGTGAGTTTGGATGGACTGTCACAGGTCATCCGCGACGCGGGACGGCCTCTTCACGTCAGCGTGCTGACCCGCGCTGCCGCGCGCGCCTGCCTGCAGGCCGGCGCCATGGAGCGCTGCTACGCCCCTGGCGCCAGTTACCAGGCCAACGAAACGCTCCTCTTCCAGGGCCAGCGCGCCACCGTAGCAGCCGTGCAGTCAGGGCACAACCCCGCGCAAGGAACCTTCTCCGTGTTGACCTTGCTCCTCCCGGACGGCACACAGCGCCTGGTGGCTGCCGCGGTCCCCGCCGCCCCGGCAGAGGACCGCCAACTGGTTACCGAAGCGCACGTAGATGATCTCCTGTGCGCACACGGGACCGAGGTCCACCAGGCTGTCCTCGCCGCGCTGGCCGCCGATCCCCGTTTCGTCTCCTGCCAGACTTCCCAGGGGGACCTGTGGTGCCTGGCGGACGTGCTCCCCCAGGTGCGCTCGGGCGATGTGCAGCGGGCGCTCGTCGTGCTGCCCGACGACCTGGAGGATGGGCAACCCGTCTCCCGCACGACGGAAGAACTCGTCCGCGCCGCCTGGGGCTTCCGAGACGACGGCCGCCCCGCCTACGCCCTGCACGCCTTTGCCCTGGGCCGTGCCCTGCACGACCACAGTGCCGTGGCCAACCTGGGCGGCCGTTGGGCCTCGGCTCACGCCTGGGCGGCCTTTGCCGTGCGCTCGACGCTGGAAGCGCCCCAGGTGGCCACCCAGGTAGCCTGGCCGGAGGGGGTCACACCGGCCACCGCCGCGCAGGTCGAGCAGGAGCAACGGCTGGAAATGGCCGGGGCAGGAGCGGAAGCGGAGCCTGCCGGGCCGGCGGCAGAGGACCTGGAGACCTGGCGGCAAGGCCGTCCCACGCACGCTGTGTTCACCCTGCGCGCCCGCCATTACTACGAGGGCTGGCTGCCGCTGAGTGGGCCGGCGGGGAGATTGTTCCCTCCGCTGGCCTCCGGCCGCCAGGAGGTCGCCTTCCACCACCATTTCGGCGACGAAGCGGAATCCTTCCGCGCCTGGGTGGACTGGCAGCAGGGTTGCATCTGGGTGTCCGGCGCGATGTACGAGACCTTCCGCCGCTGCCGGGTCTACCCCGGTGCGCGGCTGCGGCTGTCTGCCCGCAACGAGCAGGAATATGACCTCGCCACGCGCGAGACGGACCAGGCCGGCCCCATTCACGTCTGGCGCATGTGGCTCGATGAAGATGGGCGGATTCAGTACGAGGACGATGAAGAGCCCCGGCGCTACGACGTGGACGACGACGTCTACGTGGCCGACGTGCGCTTCGAGGACCTGGGAGCGCTGTTCCGCCAGGCTGAGGAGGCGGGTAACAGCATCTTTGGGTTGATGTACCGGCAGGCCTGCGCCTGGTGGGAGGCGGGGGGACGGGCGGACCTGGCCGTCACCGCCGGCCAACTCTTCGCCGCCATCCACCTGAGCGACCAGGGGCGCATGACCAGCCGGGCTACCGTCGCCTGGGAATTGTGGCGGCGGCTGGCCTTCAAGCCGCTGGGCAGCGGGCGCTATCGCTTCCGGCCCGAGTTTGGGGGCCGAGTACGATCTGTCAGGCCCGTTCCATACCATAGCCGTCGCCATCCGCTACTGTCCAAGCCTACCCCCGAGTTTTGGGCCGAGATCGTTCGCCTGGCGGGCCGGGAACTCCACACCCTGGAGGAGGGAGCGATTTTCGATGTGCTGAGCGTTGACGACAAGGCAGCTCGCATCAAGATTGCCTCTACCGAACGAGAAGGCGCCATATATCGTCAAGAACTGGAGGGGATGTGGACGGTCCTGGTACAGCAGGGAGAGTTGCGACAGGTGGCCATGCGAAACCAGTACTCCCAGTTCAAGTCGGCCTACATAGCGGCGTTCCTTGCTGCGCTGCCTGGCGTTACCTATCAAACTAAGCCGGTCCGTCTGATGTACCAATCGCCACCTGATGAGCCGCTGGCTCCAGTACCTGCTATAGAGCACTCCCGAAGTGACCGGCTGGCGGCCCCCGACCTGCTGTCGTCCGGCCCGCTGTTTGAGAAATCCTCTCGCCCGCCGCAACCCCCGCCGCCGGTGCCGGCCTCTACTTGTTGGGCCCGGGTGATGCGCATGGAGGGACGAGAGTTTCACACACTGGACCACCAGCATCCCTTCCGCGTGCTGGAGGTGGGCGACAAGGCGCTCCAGATCCGCGTGGAAACCAGCGGCGAAACCCGCAGGATCGGGCGACGAGAGATCGAAGCCGCCTGGGAACACCTGGTACGTGAGGGTAACATCGCCCGCACGGAGATACATCAGCGCTATTCCGAGTTCAACCCGGCTTACGTGGCGGCCATCCTCGCCGCCTTCCCCGGCGTTACGCACCAGACACGGCCGATCCGGCTGGCGTACGGCGCTCCAGCTGAGGAGCCACCCGCACCAGCCCCATCTCGCCCTGCCCTGGAGTGCACCCGCAGCGGCCAACTGGTGGCCCCCGACCTGCTGCCACCCGGCCCGCGGTTCGAGGTGCCCTCCCAGCCATTGCAACCTTCCTCTTCAGAAGAGATCACTGCCGTCGCGAGGCCTGCCTGGACAGGGGGCTTGGTCCGGGCCGCCATACCGCCGCTTGAACTGGCCGAACCTGGCGTTTCATTCGATGAGCAGAAAGAGATGATCGTGCGTCATCTTCAGGCGCATGGTTTGCCCTTCCGCAAACGCGGCACGATCTACTCTCTGCAGGGTAAGCTGGCTCTGGTCTTTTACTCGTTTCAGCGACAGGATGACCTGTACTGGTTTGGGCCGGCGCCTGGCATGCTTGAGAAAGCCCGGCAACACGGGTCTTACTTCATGTTGCTTATTCTCCACTCGGCCGAGACGGTGTTGGTCGTGCCGGGGAAGATCGTGGATAGGTGGTTATCAAGGAGCGAGCCAAGCTCTGGCCATTATAACATACACGTTGAGCATCGTTCCTCGAAGTACGTTCTGAAAGAGCTAGGTGATTTTGACGCGACATCTTTTCTGAATGCCTATGATTTGATCTTGGAAGCAGCGGGGGTTCCCGCAAATGATCATTCTTCGCCGGATTGCGCTGTGGAGGAGTCAAGCGAAGAGGAACCTCAGTCTGACATTGACGCCGAGTTCCAGCAGTTCCAGGAGGCCATCCAGGCCTCGCTCACGGGCAAGACAATCCGCACACCGGCCCGCAAACCGGATCTGGCAGATGGGCCGGCATCTACAGACATGCAGCCCCCTCCACTACCCGCTCAACCCCGGAGATTCAGCCCATCGGCACTCAAGCGAGGCGCTATGCAAACCAAAGCCCTGTTTTCCCGCCACTACCTGGAGACCCGCCTGCCCGACCACCCCGAGTGGTCCGAGGACCCTCAGCCCGCCTTCGAGGCGGTGCGCGTGCTGTGGGAGAAAGCGTACCAGTACGGCGACTCGTGGAACGAGGCCCAGACCGAGGACGAGTTCGTCCGGCCCGTGCTCGAGGCGCTGGGTTGGTCCTTCATCGTCCAACCCAAAGCGCGCCACGGGGCGCGCGTCACCCGCCCCGATTATGCCCTCTTCGCCGACGAGGCCAGCCGCCTGGCCGCCTATCCCTTCCAGGGGCAAGACGATCCCTTCTACAGCCGCGCCCTGGCCATCGCCGAGGCCAAGTACTGGGGCCGCCCCTTGAGCCAGATGGACGCCAGCGGGCGCAACACCTGGAAGGCCGAGAGCAACCCCAGCCACCAGATGGTCTCCTACCTGGTCGGCACGCGCGCTCCCTGGGGCATCCTGACCAACGGCCGCGTGTGGCGGCTCTACAGCCGCGAGGTCTCCAGCGTCGCCAGCGAGTACTACGAAGTAGACCTGTCGGCCATCTTCGAGCCCTCACCCCCCACGGACCACGCACCACGCACCACGGACCACGAAACACCCCTCACCGCCTTCAAACGCTTCTGGCTCTTCTTCCGCCGCGCTGCCTCCCTGCCTGACTCCCAGGGCCGCTCCTTCCTCCAGCGCGTGCGCGAAGGCTCCGCCACCTACGCCCGCCAGATCAGCGACAAACTCAAGGAACTGGTCTTCGAGCAGGTCATGCCGGAGGTAACGGGCGGCTTCGTCGCTTACCGCTATCACGAACTGGGCGTGCAGGAAGAGAGCGAGGAGAGCCTGCGCGCCATCTACCAGGCCAGCCTCAGCCTGCTCTACAAGTGCCTCTTTATCCTCTACGCCGAAGCGCGCGGCCTGCTGCCGATCGCCAACTCCGGCTACCGCGAGCAGAGCCTGACCGCCCTGGCCCAGTGGGCGGCCGAGCACCTGGAGCGCGACTTGCCCCTCAGCGACGCCACCCACGCCGCCACCAGGTACGACGCGCTGCTGGCCCTCTTTCACCGCATTGACCGGGGCGATCCCAGCCTGGGCATCCCGCGCTACAACGGTGGCTTGTTCAACCCGGCCAGCCCCGAGAACCGTTTCCTGGAGCAGCACAAACTCAGCGACCGCGCCGTGGCGCGCGCCGTGGACACGCTCGTGCGCGACGCGGGGGAGCCGGTGGACTATGCCTACCTCGACGTGCGCAACCTGGGCGCGATATACGAGGGCCTCCTCGAAAACCGCCTGATGATCGTCAACCAACCTCCAGCCTCCAACGTCCAGCTCGTCAACGACAAGGGGGAGCGCAAGGCCACCGGCTCCTACTACACCCCCGACTACATCGTCGAGTACATCGTCCAGCACACCCTGGACCCGCTCCTGGAGGAGCGCGACGGGGCCTTCTGCGCCGCCATGGACCGCTGCGCCGGCCTGCGCCGCAAACTCCGGCGCGTGTCGGACAAGACGGCGATCGGCCTGTTGCGCGAACAACTCGACGGGGCTGAGCGGGACGCCCGCGAAGCCTTCCTGGGCATTAAAGTCCTCGACCCGGCGATGGGTTCGGGGCATTTTCTGGTCAACGCCGTGGACCACCTCACCGACGCCATCATCCTGCGCATGCAGACCTACCACGACGAGCATCCCGGCGTCCTCTGGGAATGGAACCCCATCCAGCAGTTGGTCGAGCGCGTGCGGGAGGACATCCTGGCCGAGATGGAGCACCAGGGCATCCGCGTGGACGCGGAGCGGTTGAACGACACCTCCATCCTGACCCGCCTGGTCATGAAGCGCTGCATCTACGGCGTGGACCTCAACCCCATGGCGGTGGAACTGGCCAAGGTCAGCCTGTGGCTGCACTCGTTCACCGTCGGCGCCCCCTTGAGTTTCCTCGACCACCACCTGCGCTGGGGCAACTCGCTCATCGGCACCAATGTGCGCACGGTGGAGCAGGCACTCCGAGCGTCCGAGCAGACCCAGCGGGTGAGCAGGGAAGCTCGCAACCTGGCCGAGGGGCGTGGCGAAGCGGCGCGCGAAGTGGCCACTGTGTTTCAAGCGGACCTCTTCGGCGGCCCCTTCGCCGGGCTATTGGACCTGACCGGGCTGATGACCGAGGTGGTCGAGCGGGCCGACTCGACGCTGGCCGACGTGCGCCAGAGCGCGGAGGACTTTGACCGGTTCCAGAAGGAACTCACGCCCTACAAGCAGATGCTCGACCTGTGGGTGAGCCAATACTTTGGCAACGGCGCTGCAAAAGAGTTCCTGACGGTACACGGGGCGGATGTGTTGCCCGCGTTGCGCGGCGAAAAGCAGGTGATCGGGCAGTACCAGGAGGCCATCGGGCGGGCGCGGGAGCTGTGGCGAGAGAAGCGCTTCTTCCACTGGGACCTGGAGTTCCCCGAGGTCTTCGTAGACCTGCGCCGCCGCGACTGGGCCCAGAACCCGGGGTTTGATGCGGTGGTGGGGAATCCGCCGTATCTATCGGTTTCCGAACTCCCGTCCCAAGATCGACACTACCTGAAGGTAGCCTACTCCGAAATCTTTACAGGGAATAGTGACATACTGTACTATTTTCTGTCCCTTGCCGATAGGTTGCCTGCGAGAAACGGGTGGTTTGGTGTTATTGCTGCTCGGTACTTCCAAGAGGCTAAGTACGCGCGACTCCTTCGGGCATGGTTAGCGCGGCGAGTCCATTTGCGAAATATGGTGGACTTTGGAAACTTCCAGGTATTTGGAAAACAGGTCAATGTTCTTGCATCCATAGTTATCCTGAACAGGATATCATCGGGTGAACATAATAGCACCGTGGTTTGGAGACTCAAGGATGACCTTGCCTCGACTGAGGCAGTGGCTCAGGCCTTGTTGGGGCAAGATGTGGGTCTATTCGAGCAATTTAGTGCCCCTCTTCCTGAGCCTACGGGAGATGCATGGAGATTCTCTCCCAGGGTAGTAGGCTTGATCAATACGAGTTTAGAATGTCGCTCGATTCCGCTGGGTGAAGTAGCCCAAGTCGTTCAGTCAATGCAGACGGGCAAGAATGCGGTTCTTGCTCCATCGGTTGAGATTATTCGTCAGTATGACATTGAGCCACAATTGCTGCATGTGATAGCGAAAGCCGGCAGTATAGAACGTTACTTCTTCGAGGAACTGGATCACAGACTTATTTGGACTGAAGGGGTTGACCTTGAGGCCTATCCTAATCTCCGGCAATACCTTCTGCCTCATAAGAAGGATTTGGCATCACGGTACGATATTCGAAATCGAGAAGCTAATTGGTGGGAGATAAGCAATCCACGGAACGCTGATCTTTTTCTGAGTGATATTCCTCGTATCCTGGTTCCATTTGTGGCCACAGGCAACAAGTTCTGTGTCGATTATGAACACCATTTAAGTGATGGGGGCGATTTGCGGGCGATTTTCTTCTCAAAGCAAACATCTTGCTCACCGGAGTACGTTTGCTCTCTGCTAAACTCGGTTCTTCTTGAGTTTTACCATCTCAGACATACAAAGCTCAAGAGGGGAGGGTACTACGAGTACTTCGAGAATCAACTCTCGAGACTCCCGATCCGCCGCATCACCTTCACCACCTCACCGGACGAGCGGGCGCGGCTGGTGAAGACTGGAATCACGGAGGCCACGGAGTGGATTGAGCGCACTGAAAAGTCAGCCTCAGTGTCCTCATCCTCCTTCAGTGCCTTCAGTGGTTCTCTCCTCGGCCGCTGGCTCGACGCCCGCCTCACCGCCGATCCCGAGCAGGCGGACGCCATCCACGACCTGCTGGCCCACCTGGCGGAGACCATGATCGCCCTGAACAAGGAAAAGCAGGTCGAGACGCGCGGCTTCCTGGCCTGGCTGGCGCGCGAGATCGGCGCTCCCCTCGACGACCTTACCCACAAGACCCGCCTCCAACACTACCTGGGCGACTATCAGAAAGGGGAAGCCCACCTCACGCTGGATGAACTCCTGGACATCCTGCGCGCCAACCACCGCCGCTTGCAGGCGGACCCGTCCGCGCGCGCCTTCCAGGAGCGCCTGGAACAGGAATACGCGGCCAGCCTGGGCAAACTATTGCCCCTCAAGGCCCGCCTGGCCGCCACCGACCGCTTGATTGACCTGATCGTCTACCGCCTCTATGGGCTCACGGAGGAGGAGGTGGGGATTGTGGAGCATAAAGGGGGCTAGATGATTCTGACAGACGAAGAGATGCAGCAGGTCAGGCAATGCGTTGAGGCGCAGGCCGGACTCGACGAGGAATTGGTGCGCCGGTGTGGGCACCTCATCCGCATGGGCGCGTTCGACGAAGCCGTGCGCAGTGCGTTCGTGCTTCTTGAAGAGCGGTTGCGCAAGGCCGTGAACAAAGAGGGTATGACTGGGTCTCAACTTGCCAACTATGCCTTCAACTCCGAAAAAGGTCCCCTGGCGAAACTCCTGGGTTATGGCCAGTCGGAACAAGACGGCCTGCGCGAGTTGTTTTCAGGCGCGTTCAAGTTGTTCCGTAACCCTACAGCGCACGGCGTCGTCGGCTACAGCCCTGCCGAGGGGAAGGCCATCATCGGGTTGGTGGACCTGATGCTCAAGATGCTGAAGCGGGCCGAGGAAATCCCCCAGCCAGGCCTGTTCCCAGACTACGTAGAAGGGGCACTCGGCGAGATCGAAAAGGTGATCGGGCCGGCGGCTGCGGGCCGCTTGCGTGTGTTCCTGGGCAAATGCCTGAAAGAAGTGGGGCTCAGGCCGGCAACTGGCAAACAGTGGGTGCCTTTCAAAACGCGCGCGTTATATCAGAATCCAGTTTGGGATGAACCCAAGCCTCACCCCATCGCTGTGTTCTATCTCGTAGCAGAGGGCCAGGAGTCCGGCCTGTATTTCTCGACGGGCTACTATTATGCAAACGTGGTCGGTTTCAACGTGGACCGGCTGGTCGAGGAACTGACGGAGTTGGGATTCCAACTGGTGGGTAAAGACCAAGAACCAAGCGTTGATCTCCGGGCCCACAACGGCCAACGGTTTTTCGATGCGCTATTTAGCCTGATAGTACGGATAGGGGGTGAGCTGGAGCACACGCTATATCAGGAATAGCGAGGGATAGAGGAATGCCAGGCCGTATGAGGCCCCCGCCAACGGCGGGGGTCCGTCGCCGCTACGCCAGGGCCGCCCGTGAAATCAGAAAATCAGAAATGAGGCCAGGAGAGCCCCGCCAGCCCGATTGCGCGGGCGCTATTGCGTAGAGGCCGCGAATGAATTCGCGGCCTGATACCGGAAACACGTTGAAACGTGTTCGGTGGCCGTCTGAACCCGTTTGAACGGTTCTCGTATCAGCCGTCGAATTCATTCGACGGCGACATTCGACGGCGACATTCGACGGCGACGGCCCACACGCGATTGTCGAAGGAGAACCATGGAGCCTTATCTGCAACCTCAGGACGATGGCTTGCCTATGCGCCCATGTGGAGGCTGGGCGGCCGAGAAGCTGGATTACCTGGCCCGCTACATAAACGTGTTCGAGACCTCGATGCGGCAGAAATGGCCTGTTCGGAACTACGTTGACCTTTTGGCCGGCCCAGGCAAGAACCAGGATCGCGATACCGGCCAAATCCTGTTGGGATCTCCCCTGCTGGCCCTGACCACCACGTACCCTTTCACCGGCTACTTCTTCGTTGACATTGAGGAACAGAACACGCAGGTGCTCTGGCAGCGATGCGCTGCCTCACCTGACTTACAGCGGGTAGATATTCGTACAGGCGACTGTAACGACCTCGTTGATAGCATTGTCGCTCGCATCAAACAAGAGGATTGGCGCTCTCTCAACCTGGCCTTTCTTGACCCTGAAGGCATGGAGTTGCGTTGGGAAACTGTGGCAAAACTGGCCACAGTACGACGAATGGACTTGATCATCAATTATCCCCAAGGTGGTCTGAATCGCATTATGCGCCAGGCATTTGAGACGGGTAACCAGACCTCCGTTGACTACTTCTTCGGCGACCGCGAGTGGCGTACGATCTACCAGAAGTGTCAAAGCAGCAGGACCCTTGGGCTCCACCGACAGTTGATAGACTTTTACAAGGATAGGCTGCAAGCCTTAGGGTACAGGGAGGTCTTCCGGGACGACCAGGTCGGGGATGAACCGCTGATCCGCAATGCGAAGAGACAGGCACCTCTCTACCGGCTGCTGTTTGCCAGCAAGCATGAGTTAGGCCACGATTTCTGGCAGAAGATAACGCGCAGAGATGTTCACGGCCAGGCTCGCCTCTTTTGAGAGTTTTCAATATCGAACACTTGTGCTATAATTCCGAGTTGTTGGTCGAATGTCCACCTGAAAGGAGAATGAACGATGGGTGTCCGTACAAGCATCGAGTGGACAGAATCCACCTGGAACCCCGTCACAGGGTGCACTCAAGTCAGCCCGGGCTGTAAGCACTGCTATGCCGAACGTATGGCGTTGCGCCTGCAGGCCATGGGGCAGCCTAACTATGTCAATGGCTTCAGATTGACACTCCACGAGCGCGTGCTGGAATTGCCGTTGGGTTGGAAAAGGCCGCAGATGATTTTCGTCAACTCCATGAGCGATCTCTTCCACGAGGATATGCCACTGGAATTCATCCAGAAGGTGTTTGACGTCATGCGCCGCGCCTCCTGGCATACCTTCCAGGTGCTCACCAAACGTTCCGCCCGCTTGCTCGAACTGAACCCAGAGATAGATTGGCCGGCCAACGTGTGGATGGGTGTCAGCGTTGAGAACGGCAGATACACATTCCGCATTGACCACCTCCGGCGGACAGATGCCCCGGTCAAGTTTCTCTCCCTCGAACCCCTGCTTGGGCCGCTGCCCAACCTTGACCTGTGCGGGGTACACTGGGTCATCGTCGGCGGCGAGTCCGGGCCGGGAGCGAGGCCGATCCAGGAAGAATGGGTCCTCGACATCCGGGATCAGTGCCTGGCCGCCCGCGTGCCCTTCTTCTTCAAGCAATGGGGCGGCTTGCACAAGAAACGTGCCGGACGGACCCTCGACGGCCGCACGTGGAATGAGATGCCAGGGCTGGCGGCACAGGGTGCAGCCTGACGCGCACAGAGGAAGCACCATGACCGACCCATCCTCCGACCACTACTGGCTCTCCGAATTCCATATCACCCAGGCCGACCTGGAGCGCATCGCCACCCACATCCGCGATACCGGCCAGGCCCACGACCTGACCGCCCTGGCCCGGCGCGTCGTGCGCGGCCGCCTGCGCCACGGCCACGAAACCAGCGCCCCCGCCCAACCCGCCTGGGCCGCCGATCCTTCCGTCCGCCTGTGGGACCCGGCCGGGAAATGGAAGGTAGGCGATCATGCTATCGTGGCCGTGACCTTTCAGAAGGGCAGCGATAGGTGGTATGAGCCCTTCGTAGGGGAGGTTGTTAACGTTGAGGTCAATCGGGTGACGGTGCAGATAGACGCACTGGGACAGCCCAAAACGTATTCCACGCAGGCCGGGCATCCGGATGATCTGCAGAAGTGGCACCGGTTGGTCGAAGAATTGGTGGAAGCCCGGCGCGGTGCCCAAGATCTAGAGGCCCAGATTGAATACGTGATCCTCCAGCATGGCGAACGGGTCGTCAGCCAACTCCTGGACGCCCTGCGCGCCGACGAACGCTTCCTCCGCCTGGCCGGCCGCTATTTTCTGCGGGAACTGGCCGTCCCTCCCTCCGACTTCCAACTGGCCGCCCTGGCCTGGGCCTTGGCCGGCCAGGATGCGCCACAGCCCACCGAAGCCCTGGCTCCACTGGTTCAGCCCCCGCTGGCCGCGGGCGACCCCGGCCTGTTCGGCCTCTACCTGGGGCTGCGCGAGCGGTCCGACCTGTTCGAAAACGCCGATCCCGGCCAGCGCCCCCGCTGGGTGCTGGCCGGGCCACCGCCGGGCTCCTGCACCCCTGCGCACGCCGCCTACGACCCCCACACCT
>Ga0315291_10006942_pt1 | contig 14041 bp, 15 predicted proteins | sample YL17G12_20_MG_FD_203070 | JGI IMG/M metagenome (GOLD analysis project Ga0315291, IMG submission 203070) | Sediment microbial communities from Yellowstone Lake, YNP, Wyoming, USA - YL17G12_20 | ecosystem: Environmental > Aquatic > Freshwater > Lake > Sediment | place: USA: Wyoming | collected...
CGGCCGTCCTTTTAGTTTAAACAGCGTACACGCTTGGTACGTTTTTGTGATCGTAGGGACGCTAATTTTGCATAAATGCAGCCAAATGTCAATGTTTTATTGTTTTATGCCTGTCCATTCAGGTCCGCGGAGTGGTCAGGTAACTAGTCGTTTTCATTTGATTAGATGGATTTTTTTGGGGTTCATTTTCGGCTTGAATGTGGCGTCGTCCGTCGCCCTTGCTGAACCGCTCCCTGCGGAGTCGGCGGCGATATCTCCCCTTGTAGAAGATGCAGCCGTCGTGGCCGAGCCGATCTCGCCGGACACGGTGCAGCGGTACCCGCATTTACAGCCATTCATCGGCAATATATTGCTCGGGACCCCAAACCTGCAGGTGGTCTTGACGGGAGTTCCGGCGGTGGTTGACGAGTCGCCCTGGCAGCGGGCGATTGAGGCGGTTTTTGTTTGGCAAAGTGGCAGCTGGCAACGGCAATCGGCCTTTCCAGGCCTTGACCTGCAAGGATCAAAGCCGGTGAAACGGCGGTCCAAGGCGGCCCGTGGGGAGGCTGCACTGCCCTCCCCTACCTCACTGCAGGCGCTCTCGGTTGATATCGGCAAGACGCGGGATCCGGCGGCCGCCTATGCTAGCTTTATTTATCGCTACGCCGGAGCTCCTCAGCAACAGCTCATCACCTGGCGACTCAGTGCAGCGGGAGACCGCCTTAGCGTGAGCTATGGTGACCAGGGACCGCCCGCGTTACCCGCGCGTTCTGGGACGAGCCCTGCGCGCGAGGGATTTGTTTTGCAGCTGCGCTTGCATGGCCAGGCCCCGTTGCTGATGCTAGGACCAAGCCTCAATGCGGTCAGTGACTCGGGTGGATTCGCATTGCGTCATGTGGCTGGGGCTAGCGCCGCTATTCTTGGCTACCAGAATCTGGTGCTGGCTGCAGGCAGCGATCCGGTACTTACCATGCAGGCAGAGGCGGGCCCCCCTGTTCTTAGTGGCTTTGAGTTCCTGTTGACGCCAACCGCAGTGGCCACGGCGTGGTCGCGCGCCGCCTTCCTGCGAAGCTGCCTATATGGGGTCGATCAGCCGCGGCGTCTGCCCAGCGCTGCAGCCACGCTTGATTGGCTCGAGGCTTGCAACCCAGAGCCTAAGACCGGGGCGCTGGCGTTGGTGCTGGCTGAGCCGCCTTCGCGCCTGGTGCTGCCGACTTATATCTTCTCAGCTAAGGGCCAATTGATGCAGGTCTTGCTGCTTGGCGCTGACCAGCGTGAATTAGTCGTGAGTTTACCGCCAGGCAGCGGTTATCAACTGGGAGACACTCCATTTGGGCGTCGGCTTGCCTCTACCGTTCCGTTTACAGTGACCGCAGGTGCGACAACCGCAGTGACCTTGGCACCGCGATTGCGTGGGCAGCTTGAAGTGACATGGCCGCACGCGCGGCCCGCCGCCGCCCTATTGCAGATCGAAGCGACCACCGGCGACGATGCTAATGACCATGTGCTGGATGAACTAGGCAGCGAACCGCCTCTGAGCCAGAGTGGTCAAGGCGTGCCCACTCGCATCCGCTTGTCGCCGCACTCTTGGCTTGTCAGTTTGCCACCCATGCGGGCGACATTGCTCGCAGGACACTACCGAATCACGGTGATCAGCCGTGCTAGGATCATCTGCCGGCAGACTATCGAGGTCGCAGCGGACCACTTATTTACGCTTAATTGCCCCGCCATAAAGCCTTCGCCTTTGCCTCCTGCCCTGGTGTTCGCAGATCTATCGCAGCGCGACTCCACCCCCCTTGGTGGCTTGGGTGAGGCGAAGCAAATGTTAGCGCAGGCACTAGGCATCGACTTAATCTCTGCCGATGCCGGCTTCACTGCGGTGATCAAGTCCGACGCCGGCAAGGCTGCCGCGGCTCAGGCGATGCCTTTACTCGGCGTCACCCACGCCGGTCAATCGTTATATTTTTGGCCCGCGACCACCGCATTAGCCAAACGCTGGGAGCTTGCACTGCAGCAATCACCCGCTGATCCCGTGCGGCGGCTTGCGCGGTTTTTGCATGATGAGCAGGCCAGCGGAGTGATTGAATTGGGCTGCCCTCGTGCGGGCGCCACGCAGCGTGAATATAAGGCGCAGGTCGATCTGCTCAAACCAACGGCACTGCGCCTGATCGGCTGCCGCTCAGAAACGGCAACACCTGAGGAATGGCTGGCGTTGTGGGCGCAGCTGGCTCAGGGTGCAGTACCACCGCTGTTGCTAACCACGGATGCCAACGCCGCGCTGGCGGATGGCCAAGCCTTCACGCCAAGGCTTAGTTTCGAGGGAGCGCTAGCTCCTGGTCGTCCGGGCTTGGTCGAGGCTCTACTGAAGCGTCCTTTCAATGTCAGCTTCGGGGCCGCACTGACATTGCGAAAGTTGCAGCCGGCGTCCCGCAACGCCGGTAAGAACCAGGGCCAGGCCGCTGGCGGGTTTGATTTGAGTTTTTCAATGACCCTGGCAAGGCCGTCTCAAGTAATTGAAATTATAGTATTTACTGAGCGCGGCAAGCTCAAAAGAGCGCTGCTTCCGGCCAGTTCAGAGGGCAACCAGCTGGTCAGCGTGACCAACCTCAATACTGGCAGCGCCACTTGGCTGCGCATCGAGGTTCGTGGTATGTCAGCAGGACTTTTAGCCGCTCCTGCCGGGAGAGCCGCGGGCAATACGCTGCTTGCGGCAAGTCAATTTGTCAGCATCGCATCGCTGCGAGGAGAATCTCCCTAATGCAGGTTAGATCACGGCCGCCCCAGGAGATCATCCGGCGCAAGCGCGATGGCTACGCGCTGACCGAGCCGGAGCTCAGAGAATTCTTTGGTGGCTTCATGGGCGGCGCGGTTGCCGACTATCAGATGAGTGCGATGCTGATGGCGATTGCACTGCGCGGTATGACGCCGGCAGAGACCAGTGCCCTGACCAGTCTGATGCGTGACTCGGGTCAGGTACTTAAATGGCCCTATCCTCGGCACCTGCTCGTGGACAAACATAGCACTGGTGGCATCGGCGACAAGACTTCGCTAGTCCTGTTGCCATTGGTTATCCTAGCTGGCCTCAAGGTGCCGATGATGGCGGGACGCGGGCTGGGACATACCGGCGGCACCCTGGATAAACTTGAAGCGATTGGCTGGCGGGTTTCTTTTGATGAGAGCGAGGCGCGCGCTCAGATGGAGTCCTTAGGCGGCATCATTATGGGCCAGACCGCTGCAGTCGCGCCGCTCGATCGCCGGCTCTATGCACTGCGCGACGTCACTGCGACCGTTGAGTCCATTCCGTTGATCGTTGGTTCGATCCTGTCGAAAAAATTGGCCTCAGGGATCAGCGGACTGGTGATGGACGTAAAGTATGGCTCAGGAGCCTTCATGAGCGAGGTTGCCGACGCGCGTGCCTTGGCCCTGCAGTTGAGCCGAGTCGGGCGAGAATGTGGCTTAGCCGTCCGCTGCGTGTTGTCCGATATGGGTTCTCCGCTTGGGACCCATGCAGGTCATGCCCTTGAAATCTACGAGACCATCCAGGTTTTGCAAGGCGGCGGACCAGCGGATACCCGCGAACTGACGTTGGTACTGGCGGCCGAGATGGTCCAGTTAGCACAACCTAGCCGCACCATATTAGACATACGCCGGCAGCTTGAGGGCTACCTGAATGATGGGTCGGCATGGCAGATGTTTTTGCGTATTGCCCAAGCTCAGGGTGGAGATCTGCGGCTGCTCGAGCAACCGCAGACGCTGCTCAGAGCTCCTGTACAGCGTCCAGTGTTGTTGCCGGGTGCGGCTGCGATCGCAGCGATCGACGTCCGCCAACTCGGCATCGCCATTTTGGAACTGGGGGGTGGGCGCCGCTTGGTCACTGATAAGATCGACCCTTGGGTGGGACTATCTAGTCTCAAGCGGGTTGGTGCGTCCCTAAGTCCGGGCGAACCCGTGGCGATCATTCACGCGCGGACCGAGGCGGAGGCCGAAGTTGCGCACAAAATCGTGGCTGCTGCCTATAGCGGCAGCATTGGCGAGGTCATAAGCCCGACCCTAATTTTGGAGACGATGTGAAGGTAGTTGCTTCTGAGTTTACGGCGTCGCTATTGGCGACAGTTAAGTTTCTGCAACAACGTACCGGGCGCGCCAGGTTGCCTGCAACCTTGGTCGTGCTTGGTTCCGGGTTTAAGGGCTTCACAGCTCACGTTGATTGTAGCGCCAGCATTAAAATGGAGGAGATTCCACATTTTCCGGTGCCTACGGTCGAAGGCCATGGCGGAGCGTTGTTGATTGGAACCTGTCATGGTCATGAAGTTGCAGTTTTGACCGGTCGGGTACATCTCTACGAAGGCTTTACTCCGAATCAAGTCGTGTATCCCATACGGGCCTTGGCGGCCTTTGGCGTTGAGCGTGTGCTGTTGACCAATGCATCGGGGTCTCTCGATGAGGCCTTACCCCCCGGTCAGGTGGTGGTGGTACGAGATCAGATCAATGCAACCGGTACCAGCTGCTTGATGGGCGGCGCCGGACGTGCCTTCGGACCACTCTTCGTCGATATGGGGCAAGCCTTTGATGCAGGCTGGGCCCAGGCTATCAAAGCGCTGGCTCCGAAGGTCAAGGAGGGTACTTACGTCGGCGTCCTCGGGCCATCTTATGAAACACCTGCCGAGGCGCGGATGCTGGCCGGGTTAGGTGCGCAGGTGGTCGGCATGAGCACTGTGCAAGAGGTGCTAGCTGCCCGCCAGCTAGGCTTGAAAGTCGCCTGCTTGTCATTTGTCACCAATATGTCCGGCGGGCTTGGTACGCCCTTACTCCATGCCGATGTGTTGGCCTTAGCAGAGCATCATAAACCTGAACTTTCGGCGTTGTTAAGCCAAGCAGTAGGAGTCTAATCATGAAGAATCCGGTCAACTATGAGCCCCTGTTCGACACTAAGACCATTGCTGCAAGGGTCGCAGCCCTAGGCGTCCAAATCACCCGCGACTATCAGGGCGAGCCGCTAGTTTGCGTCGGCGTGCTTAAGGGGGCATTTATATTCTTGGCCGATTTGGTGCGAGCGATCGACCTGCCTGTCACCGTCGAATTCATCGGTGTCGCCAGCTATAGTGGCGCTCATTCTACCGGTCACGTGCGGTTGACCTATGATTTAGCGGCCGATATCCAGGATAAACACGTTCTAGTGATCGAAGATATCATTGATACCGGCCATACCATCGACTACCTGATTGAGACGTTGAAGGTGCGCGCACCTAAAAGCCTAAAAATCGCGGCATTTCTTTCGAAGCCCGAGGCGCATCAGATGCATCATAAAATCGACTATGTTGGTTTTGAGATCAGTCGGGAGTTTGTCATCGGTTATGGCCTGGATTTGGACCAATTTTACCGCAATCTACCCATGCTGGCGCAGGTTAAGAGTTAGGGCCTGTCAGCTGGCCCAAATGTGCGAGCTTAGGGCTTGTCAGGACTCTTAAATCTTTGAGCGCGACGAAGATGTAGCCGGAACGCTCTCGCCATCTGCGGACATCTTCTTTAGGTCAGCCATTAGGCGATTGATTTTTTCTAGGCTGGAGCGGATCCGCTGCAAGCGATCACCGAAGTCTGGCGACGGAGCCTCGCTTCCCTCAGCTTTGCCGCTGACCTTGCCGGTCAAATGACTGACGTAGAGTGGGTTGCGGCCCCCTTTAGTCAGTTCAACGGCGATCTCTTTTTTCTTGCGGAAGGCTGCAAGGTCGACAACTTCAGGGGGCGTACCAGCTTTTTGATCGATCTTCATGTAGTCACTCACTTTCAACAGGGTCAGCAGCAGTTATAGGCAATTTCAACAGGAGCATCTAGACAAACAGTCACTGTAAGAGCACAGAAAAAATCAATGTTTGATCCGATAAGAACGGAGGACCGATTTATTAGCATTGGCGCGTTCTTTGGCGACGCGTTCGGCATTTTTGGCATTTTTTGACATGATGTCACCGAGGGCCACTAGGGCCTCGGCATCGGCGGTGGGCTCCTGGCCTGTAGCCTCGACCTTGTCACGGTTACCGAATAACGACACAACGTTCTGTTTTGGGGTATCCTGACCTTGCATCTTAATGTCCTCCAATGCGGTAGCAGCTTACGTTATATCCACGACAACCCGGGGCTTCCCCCATGAGAACTACAAAGCAAGTCTCATGCCAGGCGATTGCATCCGGGGTGATGGTAGGAATCCAACAGCTTCTCCTGTAATTACCCCGTCCGCGACCAGGCGGATGGGTCATACTGAAATCACTTAAGCGAAGGGGCGGGGAAGTCTTAACACAACTGACTAAACGATAGACAGTAGCGGCCGAGCAAAACCGCCCTTAATATAGCTCACAGTACAAAAGACTACCAAAGCATTCGAAGTTCCCCTGTGATTATTAGTAGCTAAGCGATGTTAAGGCGCAGCTAAGTTTGGCGGGTCTGCTGATTAATATCCGTTGATACGGAGAAGAGGATGGATCATCAGGAGCTTAGGAACAAAGACCTGGAGCGCTTTCATGAGGCCTTTCAGCAGCGCTGTGATATGAGTCGACTGCTTGACCTAAATTCTAGGAATGTCAGTCAGTTGAACGATCGTCATGAGCGGATTGGTGAGGGCGGGCATTTCACGGCATGGAGGTTACATGAGCCGGCCAGCCAGCAGCAGACGCGGCACGGATTGATGCCGCTGGTTTATAAGCGTGCCCACTCGGGGTTTGGCCAGGCTGGGGGTGTCGGTCAGCGGCATTGGCTAGAAGCCATGCACCTCCTAAAGGCTCCATTGGCCATGGTTTCGCCTTTTCTGGCGGGCTCGGTTGCTGGCGGCGAAGCTTGTCTGTTGATGCCATTTGGTGGCACGCCCTTGGCAGCGGCCAGTGAGCACTGGCTGCCTTTAGATCACCATACGCAAAAGCTGCGTGCGGCGTTGAGCGCACGCAGCTTGGCCTGGTCAGATGTGGTTCAAGGCCGCTGCTGGGCCGGAGTCCCTTTTATTTTTGACTGGTCAGAGCTACGTCTAGCCCAGTCGAGTCTGAGTATGACTAAGGCCGCAGGTTTAACCGGGCCCTAACGCGCAGCGATGGTGCTGTCGATCAGGCTTTGAAAGCCGCTCATCATGCCACTGAGATTCGCCTTGGTGATCTGGTCGACGATCCGGCCAGGGACTAATCCAGAAAAGCCGATGTCCAAAGTGTAGATCGCCTTGGTTTTATCCTTGCCCATGGAGGTCAATTCCCATGAACCACTGCTGCGCTTCATCAAGTTTGAAGCAGCGAGGTCCCACCACATCCGAGTTGGCTTTTCCTCATACATGTCTAGGGTATAATAAAACGACTTGATCAATTTCAGCTCATAGTTGACCTGGCAGACCGAGCCAGGCGCCTTTGGCGGCAGAACCTGCACGGCAGTCACCCCCGGCAAAAACTCCGGATACCTGGCATATTGACCGAGTCCGGCATAGACCTGGTCGATGTTGCCGTTGAAAACCTGTTCCGTTGTTAGCTCAGCCACTGATTGTCTCCTTTTCTTGTCGACCAATATCTTATAAACTTTCTTGGTGGGAAGTACAGGCGAGCTCTGCCTGGCCATGGAGCGGTTGATAGTTGAATTCCCTTTGCATACGGAAGTGAGCCATGAGCGAATCTGACGTTACCATGAAGGACCTGGTAGAATTTATTGCCAAGGCACTTGTTGACGAAGTAGACCGCATCGAGATCAGCGAAATCTCGGGCAATCAGACCAATATTATTGAATTAAAGGTAGCCAAGGAGGATATCGGTAAGGTCATTGGTCGCCAGGGCCGGACCGCCGACGCCATTCGCACTATTTTGAATTGCGCTGCGGCTAAGCATTCAAGACGTTACATTCTGCAGATTATCGACGAGTGATGGAGGGGCATGGCGTTGCGTGACGATGCTGCTAGCCTCCTGGTTTGCGCCGTCGAAGGGACTGCACTGACGCTGGCCGAGGCGCGCTTCTACGAGCGGCTGCCAGTGTCGGGCGTTACCCTTTTTACGCGAAATGTACCAGCAGTACAGACGGAGTTGGTCGAGCTGACGTCCAGCCTGCAGCGGCTGCGCCCAGCTGGAGACCCTCCATTGATCATCGCCATCGACCAGGAAGGCGGGCGGGTAGCCAGGCTAAAGGCACCTTTTCCCAATGCTGGCCCGGCCCTTGCTCTGGCTGGCGGAGCCGCCGATGCCCCGGCATTGGAGCAGGTGCGCCGTGTCGCCGAAGACATGGGCCAAAGACTCAGGGCGCTAGGCATCAACGTAAACTTTGCTCCCTGCTGCGATGTGCTGACGCAGCCGAATAATACCGCAATCGGTGATCGCGCCTTTGGCATCGAGCCTATACCAGCCAGCAAACGCGCCAGCGCTTTCCTGGGCGGCTTGATCGCGGCAGGAGTAGAAGGCTGCTTAAAGCATTTTCCCGGCCAGGGTGCTGCCTCTAGCGATACCCATCTTGGTGGCGCAGTGATCGACCGGTCGCTGGCGGAGTTATTAGAAACTGAGTTGGTGCCATTTCAAGCTCTCCTGGGCCGGGCCTCAATGGTCATGATCTCTCACTGTACCTATCCGCAACTAGCGCCAGAAGCAGCGAGCCGTTCAGTGTGGATGATGCAGGGACTGTTGCGAGAGCAGTTGGGTTTTACCGGCGTGGTCGTTAGCGACGACATGAACATGGGCGCCATCCCCCAGGAGCCCGCAGCCTGGCAAGACGCCATCGTGCAAGCCGTCCTTGCGGGGGCTGATTTGTTGCTGGTTTGCCGCCACCTCGAGCGCTACGAGCTGGCATACGCCGCCCTAACCAAAGCGGCCGAGCATAGCCCAGTATTCAGGACGCGGCTCGAACAAGCTGCGCAGCGCGTCTTATCATTGCGAGCCAAACTCCGATGACGGCTAGTGGCCTGCGGAGCCCTTTTCCCCGGCATCGAGGATGAGCGAAACGCGCACCCGGCGGATGCGTTGCCGTTCTACCTCAGTGACTTCAACGTTTAGCGGTCCAATGCGCAGGGTCGCACCGACCTGCGGCAGCTCGCCGAGTTGAGAGAATATCCAGCCCGCGATGGTGTCGGTGCCTTCGTCGGGCTTGTCCGTTAGCGATTGCTCCTCGAGTTTAAAGTACTCGAGGAATTCATCGATGTTGCAGGAGCCGGCGACGTCATAGATGCCGCTGTCGAGTTCGACGATTTCGGCCTCTTCGGTATCGTACTCATCTTGAATCTCGCCAACGATCTGCTCGAGGATATCCTCCATAGTCACCAGGCCGGCGGTCCCGCCGTGCTCATCAATGACCACGGCAATGTGGTTTTTGCTGTTTTTAAGCTCTTTAAACACATCCATGACCTGCTTCGATTCCGGCACGAAGAAGGGGGCACGCATGATTTTGACTAAATTGAAGCCAGCGCCGCTAGCGTGATCCCTAGCGACCTTCAGTAGGTCTTTGACGAGTAGGATACCCACTACATGATCGATGCCCGAGGCCTCACAGATGGGGATCCGCGACATGCCGGTCTCAACCGCCAGGGTCAGCGCAGCGTTTAGGTCGCTGTCGATGGTCAGCCACTTGACGTCGGGGCGTGGTGTCATGACTTCGCGCACCTTGATTTCGTCGAAATCAAAAACGCCGACGAGCATGTCCTTTTTCGTCTCTTCCAGGATGCCGGCACGCTCGCCGACGTTGACCAGATATTCGAGTTCTTCTTCGGTAATCGGTGGGCCTTCTTTGCGCACGCCGCCGAGCAGCCGCACCACCCGCGAGGCGCCTTCAGCAAACATCCACACCACCGGCGCGACACAAATATAGAGGGAATAGATCACCTGCAGCGTCGGCGGAGCCAAGCGCTCTGAGTGTGTCTTAGCAAATGACTTCGGGACGATTTCAACAAAAATCAACACTAGCAGCGTCATGACACCGGTGGCGATGGTGATGGCATTACTTTGGAAGTGACGAGATGCAAAATTGGTTGCAACTGCAGAGGCCAAAATATGAAACACGTTGTTGAAAATCAGGATCGTCGTCAACACCCTGCCTGGGTGGGAGAGCCAGAGGGCCAGAGGTTTTTGTCGCTTGTTGCCCTGATCGAGCATCTGCTTGGCTTTGAGCGTGCCGAGGCTGGTGATGGCGGTCTCGCAGCCAGAGAAAAAGGCCGCAAAAAACAAAGAGATCGTGATGGTTAATAAGTCAACAGTATCGGTGTGCGACAGAAATTCCAGATCAGTGGGCATGGGTCCGCCGTAGCTTGCGCGGCTTCACGCTGCCGGTCCACAGCGGCTTAGTGCCGCCGGAGTTCGTGAGTGTACGCATCAAAACACGTTGAACTCTGCGCATCTGTTGCTCGTCGCGGTTGTTTAGATGATCGTATCCGCATAGATGCAGAATGCCGTGGACAAGGAGAAAGCCCAGCTCCCGGTCTAGCGGCTGGCCGATGCGTTTAGCATTGCCGGCTGCATCAGGTAGCGAGATAACCAAATCACCCAGTACATCAGTCGGTAGGGTGCTGGGCGCAATCGTGGCGGGCGTACCTTTACTCTCCTTGCGAAGCGGTGCCGGTGCGGCCCAAGTGAGCTGAGGAAAGGACAGCACATCCGTAGCCTTGTCGACCTGGCGAAAGTCACGGTTTAAGCGGCGAATCGTCGTCGATCCAACCAGGCGGATGGCTAGCTCATAACGGTCAACACCCAAACGGGCGCAAATCAAGCCGGCCATCGCCTTGATCTTCGGCGCGTTAATTTGGAAGCGGCGCGTCGTGCAGACCACGTTGGCTGTGGTCTGTGCCGTACACGGAGTTGGCGCGGTCGCATTCATGTAGGCGTCTTTTTGGCTGGCTTAGGCACGAAGGAACTGACTATAGCGGCAGGGGGCTGATGGTTATTAGCGGCGCGAAGCGACAGTGCCGAGGTCTTGCTGCGAACGCTTGGGGTTGCCTGCAGTGCCTGCAATGTAGAAATCTGCGCCGTGCGAGGCAGCTTTTGGCTAGCTTCATCGAAGGCTAGAAGTGCACCAACTTGCTGCTGCAGCTGCTCCGCGGTTAACGCGTGCACCGGCATAGCATCGCCGCCTTCAGCGACAGCAAGAATCTTTTTAGATGCTGAAATGTTCGGATCTCGACGGGCCATACGTTCATCGTACCACATACGCCAATTAACGGGTCGCGAAAAAATATACGGTCATTCATAAATCTCGAAATTATTGGCAATTAATTAATGGTTTTAACCACTTGGAGCCATAGGTCGGAAGCCCTTGCGCCTGGAATCTTTGCTCAAAAACGCTGCTGAAGTCGACTCCCAGCGGCTCTGGTGTTGCCGCTGGGAGCGGTGCAAAGGCGGCCTCGGCGAGGGCTGCGTTGGCCCGCTCAAAGTACGGCAGATGATCGGTCTTCAGCCAACAAAAGCCGCCCGGTGCCAATCGGCTGTGCAAGCGTTGGCAAAACAACGGGCCAACCAGGCGGTGCTTCGCCTGTTTGGCCTTGCGGATCCATGGGTCAGGAAAGAAGATCAAACAGCCGTCGAGTTCACCTGGTGCAAACAATTGATCGACAGCGATGGCATTGGCCATGGCGCAATAGGCATTCTTAAGGCCGTGCGCCGACAGCCGCTGCGCCGTCGTCACCACTCGTTTGAAGGTGATATCGATGCCAATAAAAGCGGTGTCGGGCCAAGCTTTACTCAATTCTAAAAGGGTCTGCCCTTTGTAGCAGCCAATCTCCACAACGAGGCGCTTTGGTGGTGTCTGCAGACCGTGATACGCGGCGATATGCTCGCGCCAACGACCGCTTAAGCTCTGCAGCGTCGGACCAAAGGCCAGAGGCAAAGCACCAGAGGCCGTTGCTTCGCGCAGTAGACCTACGTACGGATTGACGCCAGCATCCATTGCGGCGGTGGCATTTAGAAAAGGATCAGGACTTTTTTGTGGCATAGCTTGGGGCCTGTGAAAGAGCCGAAAAGGGTGAGTGGAGGCCGTTGCATGGATCCGCTGTAAGCCGGATTTTGTCCGGAGCCGTTAATCTTCCTTGCGGAAATTTCAGCCCGCGGCTGTCATTTATCTGGGACGACTGTTGCCAGTCGCCTCGAGCGACCTACCCAGGAACTCGTCGGGCCGACGCTGCCGTGGCTCCCTTCGCCCTTGCGAGGTCGGGGAGGCCGTCGGCTGTTCCTCTATTTGGTCTTGCTTCGGATGGGGTTTACCAAACGGTCTTGTTGCCAAGCCGTTAGTGAGCTCTTACCTCACTGTTTCACCCTTACCTACCTTAACCCTCGCAAGCGATGGCCTCAGTCGGCGGTTTATTCTCTGTTGCACTTTCCGTCGGGTTGCCCCGCCTGGCCGTTAGCCAGCATCCTGCCCTGCGAAGTCCGGACTTTCCTCTAGCCCCCGCCGAAGCGCGAACCAGCGACAGCCCACAGATCCATACCATGTCCCACTCACCCTCTTCGGGTCGCGGCAATATACGGACGATGCCACTAGAAGTCAAGTAATCCAGTAACTTAATCTATCATCCCAGGATGTTGAAGAGAATTAAAGGCGCAGGATACGGGCATAGTCATCGGCGCTCTCGCTATCTTCGTGGGCGGCGATGTTGCGGGTGATCTGCGCGCAACGACGGCAGCGAAAGACCAGCACAAGCCCCTTCTTGCCGCTTAGTTCATAAGCAATAGCATCCATGATCCCTTGGCAGGGATTGGCCCGATCACCCGGATTGATATCGACGTGCAGGGAGACCAGGCAGTGTGGACAGTGATTGCGGCAACCACTGGCACGGGGTGGAACCGAGCTGCCGCAGTCGATGCAGGTGAAGGCTTGGTTGATATGGGTAAATCGTGAGGTTGTCATGGCTTGTCTATGGCTTGGCCAGGGTCTGCTGCACGGGCTGTAGGCTAGGACGCCCGCGTAAAGATCCGTGTCGTTAAAGATTGCCCCACCAGCTGCCGAAAAGGGATGTGAGTAGAGGAGGATGTCTGCAAACGCCGCATAAGAACATAGGGGCCATGTTGTTGTCCATAGCGAGCTTGCTGAGCTTGCCCCTGACAATTCTAGCATTGAGTGCCTGTGGTAACACGGGGCAGTCGAGCAGCGAGGCCTGCTCGCTTTGCGGCGTTCTTAATGACCTCCGCGGGGCGTTGTCAACCAAGACCGGTAGCCAGGCTCAGATGAGTGGTTGGCTGGTGGCCACGTTTGAGCACCGCAGCGGCATCGCCCGGGTTGGTGAGATCGATGATGCCGGCATTTATAACCTCAGCCGTGTCCGCACTGAAAAAGCGCAAACGATGGCGCTGTTCTCGCCTGACTTCATCCTCCAAGCCGTTTTGTCGATCCCGGGCACGGTGGACAAAACCATTAAGCAGTTTGTCAGCTTTCGCAAAGGCCAGATCCCACGCCTGGTCAATAATGGTCCGGTACTTACTTTTGAGAATCTCACAGGCCTCACCGTCCAGCCCTTCACCGCCGGGGCCCAGGCTGGCGACGGTACCCCCGACGGTGCGGCAAAATTCACCGCTTCATCGATCAAACTCACCGACGAGCCGGAAGTTACCCCCCAAAAAACCGTCTCTGCACCATTGGCCTTACTCGCTGGCGTCACCTCACCTCTGGACCGAAATGGCATCGCTAACAATCTAAGCCCCGACGGTGATGGCGATGGCCTGATCAATTGGCTCGATGCTGACGACAATGGTAACGGTATCCTGGATATCTTCGACCTAGATCAAAACGGCGACTTAATCAACGACCTCACGCCGGCCGGCCAGAATACCGATCAGTGGTTCACAGCCGGAATCGAGTCGCTCGCCGTAAGCTTCGAGCTGACGCCTAAAGAGGATGCCAGCAGCGGCAATCTAACGACCATGTCATTCACGACCAAAATTCGTAATGACGTAGCGCCGATCGCCATCCAAGTCCGTGGCGCATCCGCTCTATTCAACGCATCTACTGTGTCGGGCAAAGACTCCGCCGGCAACATCGTGACCCAGGCCTGGGACGGTAAGCTCAATGACGACGGCAGCGGCCAAAGCGTTTATTCTCGGACGGTGAACCTGGCCAACGGCGCCGCGCCGCGTGCCTATCAAGCCGT
>Ga0315291_10006945_pt1 | contig 14037 bp, 12 predicted proteins | sample YL17G12_20_MG_FD_203070 | JGI IMG/M metagenome (GOLD analysis project Ga0315291, IMG submission 203070) | Sediment microbial communities from Yellowstone Lake, YNP, Wyoming, USA - YL17G12_20 | ecosystem: Environmental > Aquatic > Freshwater > Lake > Sediment | place: USA: Wyoming | collected...
GCTCCGGCACATACCCCTTCTCATCCTCTTCCATCTGCCTGACTAACGTCTTCGGAACCTTGCTCGCCAAGAAATCACGAGCAGACTTCCATAGCATTTCTTGTTCTTCGCTTAACGCTAGATCCATCTTCGTCCCCTTTCTTTCGATCTACTTCTTGGGCGCCGGCTTGGGCTCTCTGGGGAGTCCCAGGGCACCAGCGGCGGCATTCCGCGCCACCTCGGTAGTGCCGGCAGCGATCGTATTGCAGATAGTGCTTAGGTAAAGGTGCTTCATGCGACCATTCAGCCTGGCCCACTTGTCCTTCGTCGGGTCCATCTGTCTCCAGTTGCCACCCACGGGTCCGAGTTGTCCATAAAGCCCCATGATCTGCATGCCCACCTGAGCCACACGCTGAGTCGTGATGCCGCCCAGGATCTTGACGGCGTTGGCCGTGCTGACCACGTTCCCGCCGGTCAGCGCCAGGTGGTTCAGCTTGAAGCCCATGTTCCGGGCGACTTCCTGCTGAATGGCCACGTCCGCCAGTCTGTTTCGGATCAGCTTGTTCTTCGACAGCGGCACGCCGTCGGCGTCCTTGGTTTCCTTGCAGTACTCGACCAGGAGGTCGATGTCCCGCCTGATGTTGATCAGGAGCATCACGCCGTAGGCCCTCTCATGGCTGAGAGCCGCCATGACGATCTTCCAGCCCCCGTTGATCTCGCCCAGCAGGTTCTCCTTGGGGACTTTGACGTTGTCATAGAAGACCTCGTTGAATGCTTTCAGGCCGCTCATCATCTCCAGTGGCCGCATAGTGATCCCGGGGGTCTTCTTGAGCTCCACCAGGATAATGCTGATGCCCCGGTGCTTGGCCAGACTCTGGTCTGTCCGAACGTAGATCGGTGCCAGGTCAGCCTTATGAGCCGCACTCTGCCACGTCTTCTGGCCGTTCAGTATGAAGTAGTCACCCTGCAGTTCGGCCTTCAACTGGATGTTGGCCAGGTCAGAGCCGGCATTGGGCTCGCTCATGCCGGTGGCGCCCTTGATCTCGCCGCGGACCATCATCGGCAAGTACTTCTGTTTCTGAGCTTCAGAGCCGAAGTCCAGCAGCAGGTCGCCCATGCCGCCCACGAACTGGTAGGGATCCAGGCCGGGAGAACCACGATAGGTCAGCTCCTCTTCTAGAATGATTTGCTTCCAGAGAGGCTGCTCGTGACCACCGTATTTCTTGGGCCAGGTCAACCCCAGCCATCCCTTGCCGGCGAGCTTCAATTGCATCGCCACACTGATCTCGTGGATGTTGTCGAAGGCATCCTCGTGGTACAAGTCCGGATCCACGCCGAGCCAGTCCTTCGGCAGCTCTTTGTCGAGGAATTCCTTCACCTCTTTTCGGAAGGCCTCTTCCTCTGGAGTAATGCGAAAGTCCATCAAACCCTCCTTTCCATTGGGTTTAGAGTCCCAATTCCTTAGCCACTACTTCACCGTGATAGGCGCTCGTTCCGAAGAAAGCTTCTCCCACCACAGCCTGTTTGAAGTAGAGGTGCATATCGTGATCATGCTGGAACGCGATGGCTCCGTGAATCTCATGGCCCAGGCAGGTGATCCGGTGGCAAGCCTGGCCCATCCAGGCCTTCGCCAGGGACACCTCCATGGCACACGGCAAATCTTCGCTCACCAGCCAGGCCGCCCTGCGGGTCACGCAGCGGCACCCGTCAATGTCATTCAACATGTTGGCACAGTGGTGCTGGATAGCTTGATAAGAGCCGATGGCCTTTCCAAAAGCTATCCTGTCCTTGGCATACTGCACGCTGATCTCCAGGACCTGCTCTGCGCCACCCAGCATCTCGGAGCACTTGGCCGCGGCGGCTCTTTGCATCACCTTGTCCAGGTATTCCGTAGCACGGTTCACGCCGCCCAGCATGTCAGCTTTGGTCAGCTTGACTCCGTCGAATTTGACTTCGCACTGTCTCTCACCGGCCATCGCCGGCAGCAACTTGCAGCTGACGCCGTGGCTCTTGGCATCCACCAGGAAGAAAGTGGCCCCGCCCTTGGTCTTCGCGGCCACGATTATGTAGTCGGCCACATGAGCGTCGGTGACAAAGAGCTTTGTGCCGCTGATGGTGTAGTGGTGACCCACGTGCTTGGCCTCCACCTCAAAGAAGTCGCTGCGGTAGATAGCATGAGGCTCGGCAATGGCCATCGTCACGACGATTTCGCCCTTCGCCACCTTCGGCAGAATAGCCTTCTTTTGCTCCTCAGTGCCGAGATCCATGACCGTCAGTGCACCCAGAACCACGGTGGAGAAGAAAGGTCCGGGAAGGCAAGCCCGCCCCATTTCCTCCATCAGAATGGTGAGGTCCAGGAAGCTGGCGCCTGATCCGCCGTACTGCTCCGGAAGAACCAGCCCCACCCATCCCAGATCCGCCATCTTCTTCCACAACTCGGGCGGATAGCCCTTCGGGTCCTTGGCAATCTCTTTGACTAGCGTCTTGGGCAGCTCGGTCTTAAAGAAATCCCTGGCGGTCTTTTTCAGCATCTCCTGCTGTTCGCTAAGGCCAAAGTCCATTTCGTACTCCTTCTTTCCACAACTGAACCGGGATTACTTCCGGGGCAATCCCAGCCCTGCGGTGGCCACGGTGTTTCTGGCGATCTCTGAAGTGCCTCCCGCCAGACTGTCACCAGCGGTCCAGAGGTACCACCGCCGCATGTTCTTCCTGAGAGATGCCCACTTGTCGGCGTCGCCCGCGTAGGCGTAGGGCCCCAATATCTGCATGCCCCTGTCGAAGAAGCGCAGGCCCATGTCATCCGCGAGCACCTTGGACGCCGACGCTTCGTAGGTAAGAGGCATTCCCTTGTCCATCTTCCAGCCGATGCTCCAGAGCACCTGCCGGCAGGCCTCGATTTCGATGGCGCTGTCAACCAGCTTGGCTCTGACGCTGGGGTCCTGAGAAAGAAGCACCCCATCCCGCCTCGTTTCCTTCGCATACTGCACCAGATCCTGTGTAATCCTCTGGCAGAACCGCGGCTTGGGGAAGCGAGCCCAGAACCGGTCAAACTCCAGCGTTTTGTTGAGATGAAGGACGGCCTGGTTCTTCTGACCCAGGAGGAATTTCTTCGGTACGCGCACGTTGTCCATGAAGACTTCAGTGTGGAAATAGTCTCCTAACATGCTGACCATTGGCTGCACCGTGACGCCCGGAAGTTTCTTGTCCAAGAGGAGGACGCTGATGGAGGCCCACTTCGGCGTCTTCGGGTCAGTCTCCGTCCGGGCAAAAAGGAATCCATAATCGGACACGTGGGCCAGAGAGCTCCATACTTTCTGGCCGTTCACCAGGAAGCAGTCGTCCTGCTCGATGGCCGTGGTCCGCAGGGCGAGAAGGTCAGAGCCGGCATCCGGTTCGCTCATGGCCAGCCAGAGGATGGTCTCGCCTTTCGCGATGCCGGGCAAGAACTCCTGCTTCAACTCCTCGCTGCCCATCTCGAGGACCATATTGGCCATGGACCAGCAGATGGCGCCCGCCGCCCAGGGAACTCTGGCCCAGGCCAGTTCTTCAAACAGCATCATCAGGTCCAAATTGGGCCGCTCGGAGCCGCCATACTTCTTTGGCCAGGTCAGAGATATCCAGCCCTTCTGACCAAGAAGGCGCACGAACTCGTAGGAGAACGCACCATGTCCCCATGAGTCCTCGCCTGATTGTGTGGGATACTTTTCAGGGGGAGTATCTTTCAGGAAATCCTGTATTTCTCGACGCCATGCCTCTTGCTCGGCAGTGAAACCAAACTCCATGTAGCCTCCTTAGGGGACTCTGCCCGAAAGATCAAGACTCTTCAAGACAGCCACACTGGCTGATTTGACCGAACCACCCGGCAGACCTGAAGTCTGCCCACACACCCCACCGCAGTACTAACTTGCCCTGTGTGGGGGCAGTCATGACTGCCCCCACACTAGCGAATCTCACTAGTCAGCGTGTCGTGCTAGTTGGCGCCGGGGCCAATCAGCGTAATCGCCGCCTGGAACATGCCCGGCGTGCCGCCCTGGGAGTGGGCCAAACCAATCTTCGGGTTCTTCAGCTGGCGCTTGTCAGCTCTGCCAAGCTGCTGGTTGTACAACTCGTACACCATGCGAAGTCCGCTGGCGCCCACCGGGTGACCAAAGGACTTCAGGCCGCCGTCCGTGTTGACCGGCAGATCACCGGTCAGTTCAAAGGAACCCTTTTCCACTTCCGCGGGGGCAGTGCCGCGCGGGCAGAACCCCAGGGACTCGTATATGATGAGCTCAGTGATGGTAAAGCAGTCGTGGACCTCGGCCGAGCCGATCTCCTTGCGCGGGTCCTTGATCCCGGCCTGCGCGTATACCTGCTGCGCCGCCACCCAAGTCTCATCCCAGAAGGTGATGTCGACGTCGGAGCGGAACTTGCCCTTGAACGGGTCAATGCGTCCGACCGACAGGCCCAGGCCCTTGATCAGTGCGTAGGGTTTCTTCGAGGCCTTGGCTGTAGCCGCGCTGGTGATGATGGCACAAGCCCCGCCGTCGGTCACCGGGCAGCAGTCGAACAAGCCCAGAGGCCAAGCAATCATGGGAGCATTCATAGCCGTCTCCAACGTTATCGCCCGGCGGAAGTGGGCCTTGGGACTAAGGGCCCCATTGGCATGGTTCTTCACCGCAATCTTGGCCAGCATCTCCTTCCCTTTGTCGAAGGGGATCTTGTACTTCTCAAAGTACTGCACTGCCGATTTGGCAAACGAGCCTGGTGCTGAGCCGACCACTGTGATCGGATGCAGGCCGCCCGGCATTTCCAGGGCGCCGCTGCCGTAGTCCTTCAGCTTTTCGAAACCAACGCAGAGCACGGTGTCATACATGCCGGCTGCGACAGAAAACGCGCCGACCCTGAGTGCTTCGGCTCCGCTGGCACAGTTGTTCTCCAGCCTGGTGGCCGGTATCTTGTCGAGCTGTAGCGCCTCTGTCACGGTGGCGCCGGTCCACATGCTGGAAGAAACGTTCCCCACGAACACCGCCTCGATGTCCTTGGGGCCTACTTTCGCATCCTCGTATGCCTCATAGGCGGAGTTGATGATCAAGTCGGCCACACCCATCTTCCAGAGGTCACCAAAGGGGGTGCAACCCATTCCGATGATGGCAACTTTGTCTTTTATCGATCCCATTTCTTCACTCCTCCTTACCGAACTGGCTTGCACTTCCAAGCGTAGGCAGCGACGTCTCCCTGCCTCTCCAGCCTCCTGAAGGTCATCTCCATGGGCTGACCGACCTTTAAGTCTTGGATGTTGCCAAAGTCCGTCATTTCAAGCTCCAACCTGGCGCCGTTCTCGAAGTCGATGATGGCCCTGCCCTGCGGCGGGTCCGTAACCTCAGGAATGGTGGGGATGGTGTCCGTGCTGAAGCTATACAGCTTTACCTTCTCCGGCAGAAGCCTAACCTGCTCGTAGTTGTCCTTGGAGTAGCACTTCGGGCAGATTCGGCGGATCGGGAAATCCAGCCAGCCGCACTGTTTGCACTTGCTGGCATGCAGCTTGTACAAAGAATCCCTCTCTCTCCAGAGCTGGGCCAAGCCCGGAGTGATTCCCGTAATCCTGGTGGCTTCCATGAAGAAGAGGTGGCGCAATCTGAGGTACTTCAAGTAGCCAGGCAGCATCTTCTTGGACTTGAGATAGCCGAGGACGCCATGCCGGTCCTTCATCTTTTCAATCGCGTCCGTGACCTTGAGGAGCATCACGTCGACGCCATCGCCCCAGGCAGCCACCAGTATGGTGTCACCGGGCTTCGCCTGTTGCAGAGCCGCCACCAGCAGCATCAGCGGTTGAGCTGTGCCGGTGTTGCCCATGACGCCGAACAGGCCATCCTGCACCTGGGTCTTGGGGTCGAACTTCAGTGCGCCGGCTATGCCCGCATGCGTCCTGGCATCCGGCCCGCTGTAGACGAGCTTGGAGATGCCCTTGACGTCAACCCCAAACTTCTTCATGGCAGCCGCGATGGCCGACTGCATCATAGGCGTGTAGCCTTCCGGACCGGTGAACCGGTCGCTCCAAACATGGACGAACTTGTCACCATTCGGTCTCCACGTGTCAGTGAAATCCGTGGAGAAAGAGTGGAAACCCTCGATGGTGGCGATGACATCCTTGTCTCCCACCAGCAGAGCTGCAGCACCGTCGCCTGAATTCGACTCCAGGGCCGAAAGCGGAGCACCGAGGCGGCAATCGGCCGCCGAGACCAGCATCTTCTTCGCCGAGCCGGCCTTCACGGCGTCCATGGCCAGCCTCACAGCAGTAAGGCCGCCTCTGAGCGAGTTGCCGATGTCCGCCGTGAGGATATTGTCACCAAAGTCGAGCGCAGCCGCGGCAGCTGCGGCCAGCTGCTTCTCGTCAAACGGCGAGGACGTTGAGGCGTTGATCAGACCGTCGATCGACCCATGGTCCTTCCCCTTCGTGCAATCGAGGATGGCATCAACCGCCATTGTCAGAGCGTCTTCGTCAGCACCCGCTACGGACCGCTCTCCAGCGCCCCCCTTGCCCTCGAGAACCATCATCTCGCGGGCCAATCTGTAAAGGGGTACATACGCGCCATAGGAACAGATACCTACCATTTTCCCTCCTTCATAGTTGGTCTTACTCGCCATAGAGCATCGTGGTTTATTAATGCCCGGCATGTACCGTTATCTATGCTTGTCAACAACATCATGAATTGCACCGAAGGTTGAAATGCAGCGGGGTCCGGTCGCCGCTGGGGCCAGACGCAGGCCAGCAGGCATGCCCCGCGGGATCAATGGGTTGGTGCTTGATACCAAGAGATACAGATAGGTCAAAGGACAAGGATCGTGCGGGATGCTGCGGAAGCACCCCGAATTGTTCACTCTCTCGGTGCCACCCCACAAAAGGTAATTATAGCGCTTCCAATTGACCGTGTAAAACTTGGTCGCTCAGTCGAGCCCCTGATTCTCCCAGACGGCATACTACGTTGGGGTTAATGCCTGTCGGAGATCCTCGTCTTTGGCATCAGTCCGTGTCAATAGCACCTGCTCCTGGCGAAGCATGGGGCAGAAGCGCGCCGCCTTCCTTCCCCTTCCGTGGCTTGGCCGGCAAAGCGCGAATGGCCTGTGACTGCCTGGTCAGTACGTCCAGAGACTGCCGTCCTAGAACCTCGATGACTATCCCGATGACCCCGACTGCCCACAGCGACCGAGTTTCAGTCTCCGACAATTCCCCACCGGGAACAACCAGCACCGGCTTCTCCGTCAACTTGCTCAGCCATTGACAGGCCATTATGTCAGAGATCGCCAGTTCACTGCCCTTCTTCACGTCCAATACCACAGCATCTATGGGCAAATCACCGATGGTGCCCAGAAGACTCCTCTCCAAAGACAATTCCACCTTCAGCACTTTGCCAACCCCATCCTCCTGGAGCAGTGCTGCCGGCGCGCCAGGCGAATCAAAGGCCAGGAAGTCACCACCCACACCCTTGAAGTCCATAAGCCAGTTTGCATTGGTTTCTTCAACCCACGCACCCCAGGGAATATCCCGCAACCCGCTGGCGACTTGCTTCAATGAGGCAACATCCGCCACATCTTCTGCAGGCAGTAGCACCGCATCCACCTCGGCTAGTTTCAGCTCGGACATCACCCCGATCCCAGCCGAAGACAGTGAAGCTACGAGCGCCATCTGCCGGCTCGGCTTAGCTGCCGGGGCCTTGAACCCCATCGTCGGGGTCAATCCTTCGGAAACCTGACGGAGTCTCTTAGCCAGCTTGCTCATCTCTACCTCCGGACCGTCCTCTGTTCAGCGTAGTCCAAGTCGCCTTCAAACTCACAAGCAGCCCCCTCGCCTCCCTCCCCCTAACCTGGCGGCGGCCGCCGCCAGGGGCGCCACTACCAGCCACGCCGCAATCGTGATGAGCATGGCCATCGGGTAGCCGATGGTAGGCCCACCCAGTCTGGGCGCCACAATCCCCCAGAAGATCATGGTCAGCCAGGCGCTGAAGAAGAAAAGTGCCCCGGCAGCCGGTATAGCACTGAAACCCATCTAACGCACCTCCTCGTGTTCTCCAAGGAAAGACAATCGGTCACTGCCTGCCATCGGGTGTCTGGTGAACCCGGTTGCGAGATGTTGTCCGCGTCATTATAGCATTCCTAATCTCGTTTCCATGTGCTTCCACCGTCGTCGACAATCCGCCGCCGAAAGCCATTGGTGTTGGCAAAACTTGCGGTACCGCAGTATAATTCGCAACGGTGGTTCTAAGTCTAGGTTACCAAAGCTGCGACCAAATCACGTCCAAAGGCTATGGGTGACCCAGGTTGAGCCAACCATATCTAATGAGGAAAGGAGGTCATCCATAGGCACGGCGGACAAGACACTAACATGCTCCGACTGCGGGGCCAGTTTCACCTTCACGGCGAGCGAACAGGAGATGTTCGCATCGAGGGGCTACACGAATGAGCCCAAGCGATGTCTCACCTGCCGCGAGGCAAAGAGATCATCCCGCGAGAGTTCCGGCGACAGCGGTGGGATGAGGCCCAGGCGCCAGATGTTTCCCACGATTTGCGCCCAGTGCGGCAAGGAAACTCAGGTGCCGTTCCAACCGAGAGGCGATCGGCCAGTTTATTGCAGCGATTGCTACAACAAGATGAGACCGGCGGGCGGGCGGTAGACACTGATCGGAATGCAGAAAGGGGCTGGATTTGGATCCAGCCCCTTTCAGTTTCGCCGGCAAGCCCTAACGTGACCCGACTGGCAGGTTCATCATAGCTGGGCCATTTGCGGGTGGCGAATGGTCCCAGCTCGACCTGAACCGACTACGCCTCTCCCTTGAGAATCTTCTCCTTTAGTGTTTCCCACTGCTCTGTCGTCAGCACGCAGAGATTCCCTTCCTCCCCGATTTCAACCTGGTTGTCCCCAATCTTCACCACCGGACAACACGAACCAGCATTGCAGAGTGTTACTAGCTTCATTTCTTTGACATCCTCCTTCCTGCTTGAGAACCCATAATACCAAGATATGACACCACCCGCAAACAAACACAATATATCTTGCAGCCGCAGCCGCGTATGCGACTTCGGTCTCATTGCCGAACGGCGACATGGTGTCCCTGTTTGCCACAAGATCCGCCACCGCCTTCGCCCGCTAGAACGCCAGCGCCTTCTGGACACCACAGCATCCTTTAGGATAGCCTTGTTTGGCTTCGGCAGCCTCCTTCTTACCCGGCTTCGCTCGCGCCGGACAGATGGGCTTGAAATCGCAGCGGCGACACAGCAGGCTTGGTTGGGGGCGAAACCTTCTCTCACCACCTATGGTTCGCGCTGTGAGAAGCAGTTCCCATCTGGCCCGGTCCAGAACAGCCTCCCCAATCACGGTAGTATCCACCGAGCTTGAAGACAAGTAAATGAAAGAGGCCTTGGACACGGGGTAGGGCGTCTTCCGAGACAGGACCAGGGCATTGAGATAAAGCTGCGTCCAGTCACTGGCCTCAGGAGTATTCCCGGTCTTGTAGTCGATGATGTGGAGGGTCCGATCCGCCTGGAGATCAACTCGGTCTATTCTGCCCTGCAAGACGAGGCCCGGGGTGATCTCAGTCTCAAACCAGGCTTCCACCAGGTACGGCCTGATCCGGGTGTCATGGCTGGTAACAAAGGAACTCAACTGTTTGAGAGCCTTCTCCGCCCAACGCCGTTCGTCTTCCTGGCCCCTGAACCCCACCCGGTAGCGGCGCCAGTTCTTCCTCAGAAGCTTCACCATGGTCTCCATGTTGCGCTGCTCCTGCGGCACTTTGGTCAGGAATTCCTTCAAGGTATCGTGCACGTGGTTTCCCATGGTGAAGTAGGGTCTTGGCCCACCGTACTCGTCACCGAGGCGGTCAATGTAACGGAACTTGTATTGCTGGGGGCACTGACGGAAGCAGGCCACAGCGGTGGGAGAGAGCCTCAATGATGTTGGAACCGGGCTTTTCCCGACTTGTGCCGGAGCCTCAATGAGACTGAAGCTGGTGTCGTCCTGCCTGACTATTCCCGCCAATCTCTCCTCTTCACTAGCCGTCAGCCCGGCTCAGCCTTAACGCCATCCGGCTGCCATAGGATAGGTGCCTGGCTGCATATGGTTCCGCCAGGGGGATAGAAACGCCCGGAGCAGATGCCTATCAGCATTTCATCCACGCTCCAAGCCGTCGTCATAATTGGCAGCAATTCTACCATAAGCTGCGAGCAGCGTGATCCCTGCACCTCACTTTGTCCGGGGGCGGTACCCCTCGCTACTCCACGCGCTGAAAAGCCGCCCACAACGCGCACGGGCCAGCCAGCACCACCCTTTCTAGATTCCAGTCACTTCGACCTGCTATAATCGCCATACCCGATCTGGTTGGCAGCCTAGGTCAAACACAGCGCGTCGTTCCACGGCAACGGCAGGTCGCTTGGCTGGTTTGTTGCCAAAGGAGGCTAGGGGTTGGCCGTAATAGACAAACTCATGCAGGGTCTCGGTAGCAGCCGATGGGAAGCTCGCCGCGCGGCGAGCGAGGCTCTGGTCAACATGGGCTCGCCCGCCATCAGCCCGCTGATCGATGCGCTCAAAGACAATAACCCTGATGTCCGCTGGGCGGCGATCAGGGCGCTGGGCAGGTTGGGGGATCCGAGCGCGGTCAAGCCGATCATCAAGGCCCTCCGCGACGACGATTCCGGAGTACGCAAGACTGCCGCCGAGGCATTGGGGAAGATAGGCGATGCCAGAGCGACAGTCGCTCTGATCGCTGCCGTCGACGATGAAGACTGGAGCGTGCGCCAGGCAGCAGTGGAGTCCTTGGGCAAGATGGGGCGCGCAAGGGCCGTGGATGCTGTTGTCAATGCCCTCCGCGACGGATACTCCGACGTCCGTCAGGCTGCAGTGGCGGCTGCGGTTCAGATCGGCAAACCAGCCATTCCCCCTCTCATCAGAGCACTGAGTGATGACAACCCAGACACCCGACGATGCTCAGCGGAGGCACTGGGCAGAATGAAGGATCACAGCAGCGTTTCAGCGCTGATCGAGAGGCTCAAAGACGGAAACATCGGGGTCCGGCAGTCCGCCGTGGAGGCACTCGGCAAGATCGGAGACGGCGGCGCCACTGTTCAGCTTGTCGCCACGCTCAAGGACGATAACTCCAGCGTGCGATGGGCAGCAGCCAGAGCTTTGGGGGACATAGGCGACCTCGAGACAATCGGCCCCCTGACCGTTGCCTTCAAAGACGCCAACTCCGGCGTCCGTTGGGCGGCCTACAAGGCGGCCGACAGCATCTGCCGGCGATTCAACACGCAGGATCGGCCGCCGAGAGTGTACTGACGCTCGCTCCAGTTGGCTGTTCGCGCGCTCATCTTCCGTACCTTGTGTTCTGGAACCATTTCCTTCATAGTGAGACACGGGAGGGCAGTTGACATGGCAACAAGAGGACATCGCCCCGACAGGATCAGCCCATTCGCCAAGCTGGCAGGTCTGAGTTTTCCGGAAACTGGCGGACCCCAGTGTGAGATGAAGATCGAAGAGAAGGTGCTCAACGTGTACGGGACCGTGCATGGGGGAGCTATCAGTACTTTGGCAGACGTCAGCATGGGCTATGCCCTTTTTGACCATCTGCGTGAAGACGAAAGGCTAGCCACTGTGGAAATGAAGATCAACTATCTCGCGGCTGTCTCGTCTGGTACTCTCACTGCTGAAGCGAAGTTAGTCAGTAGGAGCCGGAATCTGGCCGTTCTTGAATCCCGCGTGGAATGCGGCGGAAATCTCGTTGCCAAAGCGATGGGAACGTTCTACATATCGAAGAGGACGTCCAAGGGGAATCCCTGAAGCCGTACGCATCAGCGATAGGGCGTCGGCTCTAGCGTCGTTTCGACCTTCGACGCCGAGGTCTTACCTTGGCCTTCAAGGCCCTCCCCACTCTCGTGGTGGCCCGGGCCGTCTTTACAGCCCTTCTAGAGGTGTCCATTATCCCCAGAGCCGTCCCGACACCAGGAACAAGCCCAAGAGCTGCCACCAAAGTGCCGGCGGCCTCTTTCCCGACCTTGGAGAGACTCGTGCCTACACGCCCTTTTCTTCTTCGTCCCTTCACCGATGACTTCCTTGGCTGACTTGGTTCACTAGGCCTTGCTGTCCGATTCTAGAACGCGCCTTTGGTCTTGGCAAGCCTTCTTGCGGAGGCAACGCGACGGAACCGTGGAACGAGCTGTCGAGTGCAATGTGCGGAGCCCTGTCGTCGCCATCGCTCCTACAAAACGGAGCCAGCGAGAGGATTCGAACCCCCGACCCGCGGTTTACGAAACCGCCGCTCTACCCCTGAGCTACGCTGGCTCTTCGGCCCATAATTATAGCAACGTGGACTGCTTTTAACCAGCGTCAGTGCCGTGATCGAGGCAATCATGAGAGACTCCTTGTGTCCGCTAAACACGGAGCCGCAGGGAATCTCGTCTCAGGCACTCCACGGAGGGTTGAAATCCCTCGCTGTGAAGAGGGGGAGACTGGCCTTCAAACCAAACCGAGGGGGGAAGCTGTTGTTGAGAAGTCCAGGGTCCGGCAGGGGCAGCTGCAGGATCCCATCTGTGACTGATCTGAGAGAGACTCTTTCGTGAGCTTGCTCAGCGTGGTCGCTAACCCCCCAAGAAGTCCTCATCGTAAGTGACGGAGGTCGGCAAAGCCTTGATGGTGTGACGGCCGCGGCCTTCTTCGGACTCCTCCATGAACTCGATGTGCTTTATCTGCTCATATGGCAAGAACTTGATCGAGGTCTTGCCATTATGGCCATAGGCTTCCACCACAACATATGTCTTCTTCGGTCGCAATCGGGCCAGTTTGAACGAAGAGCCATCCAGACAATGGATTTCCACCACAGGCGCTGGAATCTTCCTCTGTCTGGTGAAGTTAACCAGGCCGGTGCGCCAAGTGCGAGAGAGAAAGAACTCGTGATTGAACATCAGGCGCCTCCTTTCAGCTGCCCCGGAAAGGTCATCCTGGCCAAAACGACGAAGGTGCCCATGTGACAACAGCCACCATGAAAACGGCATTCATACCATTGACGGGCCGAGCACTGGGTCATGTAATCCCAAGCCCCTGATCGGTATCTCTAGCCCTGAGTGTCTTCAGGGCACGTTTGGCTTCCTTCCGAACATCTTCGTCTCTGTCCTTGGTGGCCTGAACGAGGAGCTCCACGGCTCTGTCGCCGTCCACTCTGGCCAGAGACCTAGCTGCCTCATGTCGAACACTTGGGCTGCTATCGTTAGCCAGAGCGTCACCAAGAGGCTCCACTGCCCTCTCGTCGCCAATAGTCCCCAGGGTCCAGGCGGCAATCTGTCTGGAGATTATGTGCGATTTCTTGTGGTTGAGTGTCAAGACATGGAAAAGAGCCTCCACCGCGGGCGGGCCCACAATAACCAGAGCATCTGCTGCTTCCCGCTTCACGTTCTCGTCCCTCCGGTGTATAAGCGCATGAATGAGAGGTGCCACCGCCGCGAGTCCATTCTCCTGGAGAGTGCCCACCGCCTCATCCCGGACCAGAGGATCCTCATGCTTCAGCGAAGCCAGGATGGCGTCTGCTACTGCCCCCGGGTCTCCGATTCTTCCCAAGGCTGCTGCCGCCTCTTGTTTGACAACGGGGTCCTCATCTCTTAGGGTTCTGGCTAGTGGCTTGGCCGCCCTGGCATCTCCTAGGGTTCCGAGAATCCTGGCGGCCTGCTTCCGAACATACCAGTCTTCATCGCCGAGAGCCCTGACGAGGAGCCCCACCGATTCCGGGTTCTTCAGATTGCAGAGGGATGTCGCAGCTTGTTTCCGAACGTACCAGTCTTCATCACCGAGAGCTTCGACGAGAGGCTCCACCGCTCTTTCGTCACCGATCTCGCCAAGAGCCCAAGTCGCCTCCAACCTGACATCAGCGTCATCATAGTCCATAGACTCGAGGAGAGGATCCATCGCCGGCGTCCCAATCTTGGTCAGTGCGAGCGCTGCGTTATACTTCACCAAGCCATCCTGCGCGTGCTTGAGTGCTTGAACCAGGGGCGCCACAGCCAGTATGCCCAATTCAACGAATGAATCCGTAATGTCCTCGC
>Ga0315291_10006946_pt1 | contig 14037 bp, 10 predicted proteins | sample YL17G12_20_MG_FD_203070 | JGI IMG/M metagenome (GOLD analysis project Ga0315291, IMG submission 203070) | Sediment microbial communities from Yellowstone Lake, YNP, Wyoming, USA - YL17G12_20 | ecosystem: Environmental > Aquatic > Freshwater > Lake > Sediment | place: USA: Wyoming | collected...
GCCTCAGGTATTCCCCTGCCTCCCGGAACGGATGGGTGGGCACGTTCTCGGCGGCCCACACCAGACGGCACAAGAACGGAACGTTAGCCGCCGCGGCCAGCGGCCGGTCATCAATGGAGCAGCACGCCAACGTCAGCCCGCCCCCGCCGCTGGTGCCCGCCACGACCAGACGGCGCGCATCGACTTGGTCGCGCGATTCCAGGAAATCCAAGCCCCGCAGGGCATCCGCGTACGCGCCGCGCAGGCCGCAGTTCCACAGATCCTCAGGCTGGTGCGTGAGCTTACCGCGCTCCATCGGGTACGCAGCCGCGCTCTGCCCCTGGCCGCGCGGATCCAATGCGAGGCACGCGTATCCGAGACTCGCTTCCTCCACGGGCGGGCACACCGCGCCGCCGTAGCCGGGGAAGGTCAGAAGCCCCGGGAATTCCCCCGGATCGTCGGACGTCGGGTGAGTGAAGTACCCGCTGACGCGAACTGCACCGAGGCTGGCGAAGCTCACGCGATAGGACTGAAGGTGGGCGGTCGTATACTCGGGCAGAAGATCGAGTTGCGCGTCGAGGGCCACCGCCGCCAGCTCGCGCTTGGTCTGATCCCAAAATTCCCACAACGATAAAGCGGTCGCGCCTGACATCATGTCTCCTGTGATCCCTGTCCCGCGCCTTCGCTACCCGCCTGAACGAATCGGTCGACCGGTCTCCTCGTCATCAAACGAATGCCACGCCGCGCATCGGGCACGCCTCTGCCTGACCGCGGGATGGTAGATGAACAGATGGCTGACGCGGTCGCTCTCGCCGAGGTAGATCTCACCGAAACGACCGGTCACGGCTGCGCCGAACTCATACCCGTGCCAATAGCGTTCACTGGTCGCCATAGGTATGCCGAGGTCGCGCAGGTCGCGCGTAGACGGATCGTAGCAGAAGAGGTGCGCCATGCCGCCCTTGTCGCCGCCGATGCCAAAGACGCGGCCATCGTGAGCCACGGTGAGCGCCGGCATGCCCGGTTGGGCCACGGGCTTGCCCAGAACGATGAACGACAAGTCGTCGGCGTTCATGGAGAACAGCAGCCCATCGTTGGTGCCGCCGTAAACGACTCCGGTGACAGGATCCGCGGCCGCCGAATGCAGACGGTTGTACAGCTCCAGCCCGGCCAGGCTAGGGATGAACACGTCAAGGCGCTCCAGCCCCCCCGTGTTCTGATCGAACCGGAACACGCGCCCCTGTTCTACGACGCCGTACACCGCGGAATTCGTCACTATGAGCGGCGACGAAACGGCTCCTGCCTCTGTGGCCGCGCCGACTTTCGTCACGTGGCCCGCGGCCGGGTCGTACGAGAAGAACACCCCCGATTTCGCGCCGATACCGTAGAGCCTCTCGCGGGCCGCGTCGATCGCAATGCCGGCGATGGGCTCGCCGTCGAGCGGCTCGCAGAGCATCTCGATGGGACTGCGGCCGTAGCCGTAATCGCCGACACTGTCGCGGCTCGTGTCATAGCGGAAGAGCCAGCCGCGGACGGGCTCGGGCGCGGGCGGTTGAGCGACCATGCCGGGCATATCCGCAGGACGAGGCGGCGGGGGCGGCTCGGCCCGGCCGGTGGCGCCATAGATGAACTTGTCGTGCACGACCAGACCCGTGACGGCCCGTTCCTCACCGACCGGACCCATGCGCATGACACAGTCGCCCATCGGCCCGGGGTCGTAGCGGAACAGGTGTGCTCGTCGGCCGCAGGTGGCGCCGTAGATACGGCCCATCGGGCCCAGCACGAGTGCCGTGATGGCGCATTCGCCAGGCGGGATGGGCCGCGCGAGGCCCTTGCGCCCCAGCGGCCGCACCTGGACCGTTCCCTCGTGAACGTAAACGTCGCGCGAGTAATCAGGCACTATAGCATCCTTTCAACGATCCTAACCACAGAGATCACAGAGATCACGGAGATCACGGAGAAGCCAAAGAGTAGAAGGACGGACAGCGGGGGCAAATCCTCCACTACCCCGTTCTCCTCTGTGCTCTCTGCGTGCTCTGTGGTTCAAACAGCCCCTGTTCGCTCATCCCCACGGCCGCAGTTCGGCCCAGCGCTCCTCCTCCGTCCGCGCGGCCAGGACCTCCGGCCGGTACTGCCATGTAAGCGTCGGCGTCTTGCCGCATTCAGCGAAGTACAATGCGCCATCGAAGTCCTTCGCTGCCTTTGCGATGTACGTGCTCTGGTACTCGCCGTCGGTGATGGCCCCGATCTCCTCGCGCGCCTCCGTCTTCGGATCGAGGCGGACGAGGTACATCCCGTGCGGCTCTTTCCACCACACCGAGGCGCAGAAGTAGAGCTTGCCATCATCGCCGAACACCATGCCGCCCGCATGAGTGGCATGATCGAACTTATCCCAGTCGTCGTGTTCCGGCCCGTAAGCGCGGCCGAGGTCATGCATGGAGGCCGGGTTGCGCGGGTCATCCATGTCATAGCGGAACAAACGCATGTCGAAGCTCCAGCTCACGCCGTAGATTGCGTTCGCGCCGGGCGCGGGCGCGACATCATACACGGTGTTATATGTGCCGTCGCGGAACGGGGCATTGGGGGTGCGGACGTCGAGGTGCTCCAACTCATCGGTCTCGGCGTCGCAGCGGATAATGTAGCCGAGGTCGTCAACCGTGTAGCCGTTACCCGCGGAATCAACCCACACCGCCTGCGGGTTGATGTCGCCAAAGCGGCCGAGGTCGAGGTAGCGATCCTCGTCCATGTAATGGACGTAGAAGTGATTGCGCGGGTAGGTTGCGCCGTAGAGCTTGCGGCGGCGGCGGTCCATCGCCATCGCACGCGACCCCTCCCGCACGCCCTTGACGCCGAAGTCGCGGAACTCGCCGCTCGCCGGATTGTACGCGAAGATGTGGAAGCCGCCGAAATCCTTCTTGGGATGCATCCAGCAGTTCCACGGGCGCCAGGTGGGATCGCCGATCGGCGCGCCGGTGCAGTGGGTGGCGCCCCACAGGATGCCGTCATCATCGGGAATCAGGCAGTAGTGGATCTTGCTGTGCGTCGGGCGGCCGTTGTCCGGCGGCTCGCCCAGTGCGCGCGCGATGTCGACCAGGTACTCCTTCTGATCAGTCGCGGGGTTGTACCGAGCGAGATGAACGCTCAGCCCCCCGGTCTTCTCGCCGCACAACCCGACGTAGATGTTGCCGTCGCGGCCGGTGGTGATGCCCCAGGTCGTATCCTGAAGCGGCCGCTCGTCGAACACGAGCGGGCGGAAGCACGGGGCGACGTTGGGCGCCGCAGCTTTGGTGGCACCGGGCCGAGCCGATGAGGAAGGTGTCTTGCGGGGCACGATAGCCTCCTATGGGTGGCGTAACTGCCGATATGCGTGCGGGAGCCGCGCGTCGCGATAGCTGTGACGCGTCGGTGACTCGCTCGCGCGTCGGGAGCAACCGCCAATCGCCGCAGCCTGGATCCGAGCGCAGAGGGGATTCGTCGCGTAGGCGCCTTAGCCCTTCATCCCGGTGAGGGCGATGCCGCGGATGAAGGTGCGCTGGGCGAAGAAGAAGATGACGATGATGGGGGCGATGACGACGGCGCCGGCGGCCATGAGCCCGCTCCAGTCGGCCCCGTGGCGGCCGAGGAACGCGGCGAGGCCGAGCGCCAGCGTGTACATGTTCTCGTCGTTGAGGTACACCAGGGGGCCCATGAAGTCGAGCCAGGCCCAGATGAAGGTAAGCAGCGCGACGGTGGCGAGCGCGGGCTTGCTGAGGGGTATAATGATGCGCCAGAGGATGCCGAGCTCGGAGCACCCGTCAATGCGCGCCGCGTCGGAGAGTTCGCCGGGCAACGTCAGGAAGAACTGGCGCAGCAAGAAAATGTCGAATGCGGTACCGAAGAACGCCGGGACCACGAGCGGCTTGAAGCTTCCAATCCAGCCCATGTGGCGGAACATGATGAAGCGCGGCAGCACCAGCGCCTGATCCGGCAGCATCATCGTCGCGAGCACCAGGATGAACATGATGTCGCGGCCCGGCCACCTGACCCGCGAGAAGCCGTACGCGACGATGCTCGCCGACAGCAGCGTTCCGAGGACGCACAGCACCGCGATGTAGAGCGTGTTGCGCGCGTAAAGCAGGAACGGGAACGTCTTGAGCGCGCGCGGGTAGTTCTCCCACCGGAAGAAGATGTGGCGCACCGGCTCCAAGAGTTCGGGCGCGACAGTCATCTCCTCGCCGGCGCGCGTCTGTGGCTCGAGTACACGGACGCGTGCGCCCTGTGGGCTCTCAGCCAGTCGCACGACCTTGACCGTCTCGCCTTGCTGTCTAAACGTAAACAGGCCGCGCGGCTTGCCATCGACCTTGATGCGCTCTTTGCGCGAGGGGATCCAGTATGGCGGGAACTCGAAGACCGCGTCATCGGCCTTCAGCGACGTGCTCACGAGCCACACGAACGGCAGCGCGAACACGAAGCCGAACCCGAGCAGCATGGCGTAGACGACGACCATGGTGACTCTTCGCTTGACGGTCTTGCTTTTCATGCTCTGCAGTCAAGTCTAGTAGCGCAGGTTTGAAACCTGTGCACTGCTGCGCCGCATACCGGGGCGCCACAGGATGCAGCCCTGGGCTGCCGGTCCGCGCCTACCGCGACTCCTCGTAGTAGACCCAGCGCCGCGACGTCTTCAGAATCACCACCGTCGCCCCGAGGATGACGACGAACAGGATCCACGCCATGGCGCAGGCATAGCCCATGCGGAAATACTCGAACCCGTTCTGGAAGAGGTACAGGGCGTAGAACAGGGTCGAATACTCGGGCCCGCCGCGGGGCGTGGTCATGATCCAGGCCTGGGTGAAGTACTGGAAAAGGCCGATCGTGCCCATGATGATCATGAAGAGCATGACCGGGCTGATGGACGGCAGGATGACGTGAATGAGCTTCTGCCACGCGCCGGCGCCGTCCAACTCCGCGGCCTCGAATAGATGCTCGGGCACTCCTTGGAGCGCGGCGAGGTAGATGATCATGCCGCCGCCGATGCCCCACAGATCCATGAGGATGAACGACGGTTTCGATGTCCGCGGATCCACGAGCCATCGCAGCCCGGGCAGATGGAGCTTGGCTAGCATCACGTTCGCGAGTCCGTATTCGGGGTTGTAGATCCACAGCCAGAGCATGGCGCTCGCAACGACCGGCACAATGGCGGGCAGATAGAACACCGTGCGGAAGAACGGCATGCCCCGGACGCCCTGATTGAGGAGCAGAGCCAGCGCCAGGCCGAGCACCACCATCAGCGGCAGCTCGATGAACATGAACGCTGTGTTGCCGAGCGCTTTCCAGAAGTATTCGTCATGGATGATGCGCGCGTAATTGCCGAAGCCAATGAACTCCGGCGGCCTCAGCACCGGGTAGCGGCAGAGGCTGTAGTAGAGCGATGAGACCATGGGGTAGAGCAGGAACAGAAAGAACCCTACGATCCAGGGGGAGATGAAGAGGAGCCCAACCGCCAGGCGCTTCTTGTCGCCCGGGCTCATGCCGCCACGTGGTTCGGCCTTTGATGTTGCCGCTGCGTCAGCCATGGTGTCTCGAATTGCCGACGGGCACCCCGACGGTGTCATTCTGAACGGAGCCGACTACTCGCGGCGCGAGCAGGCGGCACAGTGAAGAATCTCGGCTCGGATTGCACACCAATATACCGAATTCCTGGTTCCGCGGCTCGCCCGGCTCACCGCTGCAATCGGAATGACAGCCCGCGATCAATAATACGTATCCAGTTCCTTCTGCACCCGCTTCTGCACATCTTGCAGCGCCCGCTCCGGCGTCTTCGCACCGCGGCTAGCGAGCTGGGCCGCGGTTATCAACTCCGCCATGTACATGATGTTGACCGGCGTCGCCGGAAAGAAGCGCGCCTTGGGGTTGCCCGCGATCTTGCAGACCACCCCGAACGCCTCGTTGTGCCGGCTTCCCGTTACCAACACCGGATCGTTGAGCACCGCTTTGATGTCCGGCACCCCGTGCATATCCTTGGCGAACAACTGCTGCCCCTGGAACGTCTGCGCCCAGCGCATGAACGCCCATGCGCCCTCGGGGTGCTTCGACTCGCGTGGTATGCAGCAGAAGTTCCCCCCGAGGTACGTCACTCCCTTCTGCTCTGGGTATTGGTCGGGGTAGGGGATAGGCCCGACGCCGTAATCCATGTGCGGCGCGAAGCGCTCGATGAAGCCGGGCCACCACTGCCCGCTGATCATCATCGCCACCTTACCGACGAAGAACTGATTGTTGGGGCTCGCGTATTCGCCGAAGCCCTGGGTGAAGGACTCGATGTTGATCGCGCCACCCTGCACCGCCATCATGTGGGCGTACCACTTCAAGGCTTCTGCGTTGCGCGGGTCGTCCGCAGTGATGCGCCTCGTCTTGGCATCGTAGAACTTACCGCCGAACCAGACAATGGGATGGAAGATGTCCGGGAGTTGGAAACCCAGGCGCTGGACGTTCTTACTCTTGTCACGCTTGGTGAGCCTCAGGGCGTAGCGCTCCAGCTCTTTGAGCGTCCGCGGCGGCCGCTCCGGGTCAAGGCCGACCTCACGGAAGGCGTCCTTATCCCAGAATAGCGCGTAGGCATCAACCAGGTACGGCAGCGAGTAGTGCTTGCCTTCCCACAGGCCCTGGCCTATCGAACCCGGGATGAACTTGTCCAGCTTGGGGCCGGCACGAGCCAGGTATGGATCCAATGGCTGAACCGCACCGTTGGCCGCCAGTTGACCGACGTATGCGGGCTCCCAGACAAAGAAAAGATCCGGCGGCACACCGGCCGTGAGCGCCCGAATCGTCTTCGTGTCATCGGCCTCGATGGTCATGTTGCGCACTTTGTACGTATCCTGCTTGCGGTTGAAGGCTGCGACCACGCCGTCGAAGATGTCCTTCTCCTTGCCCGTCCACCCGGACCAGATGCTGAGCACCGTGCGGCGGTGAGGCGTCTTCCCGCGCGTGACGGCGCAGCCCGCGCAGGCCACGACCGCGGCGAGCAGCAGCGATAGGAGCAGGTATCGCGTGGACTGATGCCAAGGGGGGCGCTTGGCGCGAAGGCGGCGCCTATCCACGAATCGCTCTCCGGCCTCACATCCCACGGTACGGCTCCATGTAGACCTCGAGCCGCCGCTGCACCTGGTCGAGCGCCTCGCGCGGCGTGACGGCATGGCGCACTACTCGCTGCGCCGCCATCTGCAATTCCTCCACGTAGGCCACGTTCACCGGCGTCGGCGGAAAGACCTCGCCTTTGCCGAGTGCGACGATACGGCAGACCTCCCCGAACGCTTCCTTCTCTCGATTGCCGCGCGTCAATTCCGGCGCCAGCAGAGCGGAGCGTACATTCGGCACGTTGTGCATCACCCTCGAGAAGGCAACCTGGGCCTGTCGCGTCTGCATCCACCGCATGAATGCCCACGCCGCATCCGGGTGCTTGCACTCCGTCGCGATACAAGCGAAGTTGCCCCCGAGGAAGGTCGAGCCCCTCATCTCGGGATGCTTGCCGGGATAAGGGATCTGCACCACCCCGTAGTCGGTGGTCGGGCTGTATCGCGTCACATAGCCCGGCCACCATTCGCCGCTGAACATCATCGCGACCTTGCCCACGAAGAACTGATGATTGGGGCTGTCGAATTGCCCAAAGCCCTGCTGGAACCCGTCGATGCGCAGCCCGCCGCCCTGCGCGTCGAACATGCGCTGGTACCACTCGAGGCCCTCTATGTTGCGCGGATCGTTTGCCGTGATCCGGCCGGTCGCGGGATCGGCGAAGCGTCCCCCGAACAGGCCCATGACCTCGTGCACCACCGGAGGTTGAAAGCCAAGGCGCACCAGGTTGCCGCGCGCGTCTCGCTTCGTCAATTTCACCGCCAGCGGGATCAGTTCCTCCAGCGTCCGCGGCGGGCGATCAGGATCCACTCCCGCTTCGGCGAAAACGTCGCGGTTCCAGTAGAACGCCGAGGCGTCAATGAGGAACGGCACGCCATAGAGCTTGCCGCGATAGGTGGCCTGCTCGAGCGCGCCGTGGACGAAATCCTGCTCGCGCATGCCCGAGCGACGGAACATGTCATCCAGGGGGCGAATCGCGCCGTTGGCGGCGAGAGCGCCGATATACGCGGTCTGCCACAGGAAGAAGACGTCGGGCGGCGTACCTGCGGTGATGGCGCGGAAGATCCGGGTGTCGTCCTCGACGGTGCTGCGGTTCTCGAAGAAGTAGCGATCCTGGCTCGCGTTGAACATGGCCACGAGGCGCTCGAAGGCCTCCTGCTCGGCGCCCACCCAGCCCGACCACACAACCGCGTGAAGGCGATGGGCCGGCCCTCTGGTCCGGTGGGCGCATCCTGGCAACAGAAGCAGCAGAAGGGTAGCCAGCGCGGCGGCGACTCGCGAGAACAGGCTAACCTTGACGCATAGCACCATGATAGGGTGGACCACGCGCGACGACGCACGCGCGGGTATCTCCAAGAGGGATTATAGGGCCGTCGCGCACGCCGGTCAACATCGCGTGCAAAGTTGCTCTCGATGGCGGGCCGTGGATCGCCGCCGGAGGGAATACGGCAGGATGCACGTTGCTGAGGACGAACTCTGACAGCGGCGGCAACGGATAGGAGAAACGAATGGACATATTTGAGGCTATCGAAAAGCGCGCATCGGTACGGGAACTGAAGCCGGCGCACATTCCGGACGCGGATCTCAACCGGATCCTCGATGCCGGCCGGCGAGCGCCGTCCGGCTACAATCGCCAGCCGTTCGAATTCATCGTCATTCGCGACCCTAATTCGTTGCGCGTCTTCGCAGAGTGCCAGGCTTGTATCGCGGATGTCAACACCGCGATCGCGGTCGTCGCCGACCCCGAGATATCCAAGTTCTGGCTCGAAGACCTTTCAGCGGCGACCGAGAACATGCTCCTCGCGATCACTGCGCTTGGGTACGCCACGGTTTGGATTGAGGGTCGCATCTTGCCGCGCGAGGAGGAGCTCAAGCAGATGCTCGGCGTGCCCGCGAAGCTGCGGCTGATGGTGATTCTGCCGGTGGGCACGGCCGCTGGCGCCGCGGCGCAGAAGGAGAAGCGTCCGCTCGACCAGGTCGTCCACCGCGAGCGGTACGGCGCGCGCTGAACCTGCCACAGCAAGCGAGGGACGAAGATGGCCATCGGCGACATCACGAAGATTGACTTCACGACTGCACGCGATCCCGACACCGGCATCGAGGTGACGCGGGCGACTGATGACCGCGGCGACGCCGTTTTCCCTTACTTCACCCAGGTCGTGTTCACCGATGCCGGGCGCGGCCTGCTGGTGACCAGCAACCGCACCGGCGCCTGGCAGGCGTACGTTCTGGATGTCGAAAGCGGCGAGCTGCGCCAGCTCTCTGACGAACCCGATGGAATCAACCCGCATAGCTCGACTGTTCTGCCCGCGAAAGGGGCGGTTGCTTTTGAGGCAGGACGCGTGGTCAAGCGCGTGAATCTCGATGGCTCCGACACGCGGTCCCTCTATGAGGCACCTCAGGGCTTCCGGCCCTCGATTCTGGCGCCGGCGCCTGACGGATCATCGGTGACATTCGCGTACAGCGAACAGCTCCAGCTCTCGACCGCGACGGGCCGCATCTACTCGACCATGGCGGAGCACCTGTACCGCCGGCCAACCAGTGTCATTATGCGCGTTGATACGGAATCCGGCGCCGCGGCGGCGCTGTGGGGCGAGCGCGAATGGATCAGCCATGTCAACGTGAGTCCGGTCGACGGCGACATCGTCGTGTTCTGCCACGAGGGATCGTGGCACCTCGTGCAGCGGATGTGGACGCTGCGCGCGAGCACGGGTGAGGTGTGGCCGCTGGTCGAACAGAGGCGATGGCTCGAGCGTTCGGGGCACGAGTTTTTCACCCGCACTGGGCGCGTGGTGACGCAGTACTCGTGGCGATTTCATGCCGGGGCCGGGGACTGGGTGCCGCTGGATGTGTTCATCAACCCCGACGGCAGCGGCCCGCAGAGCTTCCGCTACCTCTACGGCCGTCCGTCGCACATCCAGATCGCGGGTGATGAGACGTTGGGCGTCGGCGATCACGCCTTGCCGCGCGAGGGATTCAGCGAGGGGCGCAACTTCATCGGACTCATCCGCTATCAGGACGAGCGCGCGACGGTCACCGCGCTGTGCCGCCACGATACGTCGTGGCTGACGCAGCATTCGCACCCGCATCCCGTGTTCAGCCCCGACGACCGGTTCGTCTATTTCAACAGCGACCGCGGCGGCCGGTGCAACGTGTACCGGGCGCTGGTGAACGTCGGTTAACGCGCGTACTTCCGCCGGGCTTGGGGGATTCGGCGCTGCGCCGGTGTGGCGCGCGAAAGCCCTTGCTACAAGCGGGGTTGGCGTTGCTCGCTCAGGTCCGGTCAGCGAATGAAACGCGGGCTGACGCACCTATCAATCCGGGAAGTGACATCCGATCACGGCCTGCGCGAAGCCGCGCGGGTCATTCGGGCGTCATTCCGCACCGTGGCAGACGAGTTCGGTCTGACCGAGAGAAACTGTCCCGCGCATCCCGCTTTCATCACCGATGACCGACTACGACAGACGGTGGCGGAGGGTCTTCGCTTGTTCGCGCTATACGACGCCGACGAGATAGCCGGCCTGGTGGGCACGAAGCCCATGGACGGCAAGCGGCACACGCTCGAGAAGCTCTGCGTACTGCCCGAACATCGCTGCCACGGCCACGGTAGGCGCCTGGTCGATTTCGTCTGTGAGGCGGTGAAGGCCGCAGGGGGTCAGACTGTGGAGATCGGCACCATTGACGAAAACGAGGCGCTCAAGCGCTGGTATGCCGATCAAGGCTTCGTGGCCACGGCCACGAAGCGATTCGAGCATTTCCCCTTTGCGGTGTGCCTGATGGAAAAGCGGGTGTGACCCATACTACTAACCCGCAAGTCGTTCGTCCTTTGCGCAAGACTTGATGCTGGTCTTTTTGCGGGTTAGTAGTACAAGTGTTTCCTAGCGCACCGTTGGGTCATTGATCTAAGTGATGTCCGGTTCCATCCGATTCTGGCTGCGGCCCTACGGGGCCGCGCTAAGTCACTGGGGGTAGAAAGCCCAACCCGAAGGCGTCACGTAGAGTCGGTCGCTGCGATAGGTGCCGCTGAGCACCTGCTCGATTCGGCCGGGCGGCCCGTAGGCGTGATAATCGCCTGCGGAGCTGTAGAGCAGATAGTCGAACCGCAGCCTCATCGTGGCTGTTACCTTGAGCGAGAACCGATCGTCGGCCGCTGCGTATTGGAACTCAGGGTACGCGGCGAGGCCGGTCGCAGGGATCTGCTTCAGGTACCTGGGTACCACTGCATACACATCAGGCGGATATTGGCCGTGGTCCGACTTGTACCTCTCCAACGCTGAGATCAGACGTTGAGCCCGTGCCGGCACTCTCAGCACCCGCCTGACCCGCACCCCGTACGCCCACCGCGTGGCTACGGGCATCACGAGGAAGCCTGCCACCAGCCCGATCAGCACCGCGAGCCCCGGCGCTCGCCAGCGCTGACGCAGGAGCATGGCGAGAAGCACGGCCATCGCGCTCAGCGGGTACATGATGAACACTGCGAAGTAGATGGCCTCGGCGTCTCTCTGCACGCAGACAAACGGAGGCGTCGGAGCGGTTACCGGAAGCACGAAGCCCGCGATCGCGGAGAGCGGCAGCGCCGACAATGCCGCCGCGCCGAGGATCGCGCTGGTGGTCCACGAGGGACGGCTTATAGGCGGCAATCGTCCGATGCGGCCGCGCGTTGTGGCGTCTATACGTGGGCCTCTCATTCGCTTCCCCCGGACTCATGAAAGGTCGGTTCGTGCAGCCCAGCCCCGATATTCTCGCACGAACCGAGCGCCCGCGCAAGATGCGGTCTCCCGACGAGCCGGCTCTCGCTGGCCCGTGCCCGGGAATGGTTCGCGTGAAGGGCAGATGCGCCTACCCTGCATCATTCATACTACCCAAAGCGTCGGCGGGACGGCAGGTGCATCGGCGACACGTGATTGCGCGCGGATAATTCATGACGTTCGCAGTCGGCAGCTTGCACGCAACCGGAAGTCGTCATGAATAATCCGGGCTATCGCAGACCGCCCGACGGAAACAAGGCGTGCCCGCGCAGCCCGGTGAAAGCGTCCACGATCAGCCAGAGCGCGATGCCGCTGAACTCGCCGACGATGAGCCCGATGAAAAACGGCCGAATCTTGCGATAGATATGCAGCGTCGAATAGCGCGTGATGAGGGTGCTGACGAGCCATCCCACGAAGAACGACGCCGCAATCTGCTCCAGCGCCGGGCTCCAACCCATGAGGTAGCCCACCGGGCTCAGCCGCCACCACAGGAAGCTCCGCTGCAGCCATACCAGCGCCAGCATCACGCCCGCGCCGAAGAAGTTCCACCACACGAAGTACCAGTTCGGGTGCTGCTGCGTTATCCAGCGGTCAGCGAGGCGGCCGAAGTTCCACGTCGGGATGTGGCGGCTGCTCATGTCCCACAGGCCGACCGCGCCGTGACGGTAGAAAATGGTCAGGCCGATGACATACGACACCAGCACTGCGGTGATCGCGCTCAGCATCATCGCCCCGCAGAGCCGGATCACCGGCATGCGTTCGGCGCTCCCGATCTTGAGCGCGTCGGTGATGAAGGGCATGGTGATGGTGCGGCGGTCATTGAGGAAGATGGACTGGTGCAGGTAGATGATGATAGAGGCTGACTTGCCCAGCGCGCCCATGCCGAGGGGATAGGCGAGCATGTCGCCCGGCAGAAACTCCGCCGACCACGCCGCAAAAAACACCCCGGCCTGCGCTACCAGCCTCGCGATGACGAAGGCGATGACCAGGTAGAGAAGAATCGCAGCGAGCGCGAGGCCCGGCGTCATGCCCGCCGCGACGCACCACGCCCACATCAGGGTCAGCCCCGCCCCGAGGCCGTAGACGCCCCAGCGCACTTCGCGTAGTTCCTGCGGCGAGTCGTCAGAAGTTGGCCGATGCAGCAATGCGGCAGCAACCCTCCGACGCACCTCCCACAGCATGAGTAGCGCCATGATGTAGAACGCCCCGACCTGCTGCCCCCGCGAGAAGATCTGCATGCTCCACATGTCGCTGACGCTGCCGGCCGCGGTGCCGTAGTAGCCGATGACGTAGAGCTCGATCTTGCTGATGAGCCAGAACAGCCAGATGCTCAATCCAACCTCGCTGCTCAGCAGGAACCCGATGCCGATGGCAGATGGATAGAGGTGCAGACCGGTTCCTTCGAGGTTGAGCATCGGCAACCGGGTCGCGCCGCGCACCAACGGAATGTCGGTGATCTGAATCACGGGCAGCGCAGGAATGTAACGCTGCGCGCCCAGAATGACGTGGAACGCGAGAGCCGCGAAGAACCCGATCCAGAGCGCGCGCGCGCGCAGTGTCTCAGTAAGACCGTGCGGCGTGCCTTCGCGGGCAACAAGCTCGAGCGGCACCTGCGCCAGTGGGAAGGTGAGGCGCTCATCCTGCACCCAGCGCTTGCGCACGACGAGGGCGAGAGCCATGCTGGTAGCCACAAAGAGCAGGAAGAAAAGGCCCCACGCAACCATCGGCACGACCCACTCGCCCCAGGGGATGCCCCGCCCCGGCGGCAGGCCCTCGAAGAAGTACGTGATCGCGCGGTGACTGCGCGGCGCCAACCAGGGCTTCATGTATGGAAGCACGAGGTCGCGCCACTTGTTCTCGGGTGTCGCGTAGTAGAACCCGCCGGCAGGAACGGTCAGAACATAGGCGAGGAACGCGCGCGCCGGAATGGCGGACGCAGTGAGCATCATCACATAGACGAGGAGCAGTTCTCCGCGTGACAGCCCCCATCGCTCCCGGAACCGAATGAGCGCCGCATTCATGGGCACCATGAGCAGCAAGAAGATCACCAGGGCGCCGGCCGGGAGATGGTTTGCCGCGATTTCGCTGCCCTGCATGACGAGGTAGGTGTAGGGCGTGACGATGCTGAGGACGATGACGCAGGCCAAGCCCAGCAGCAGCGCACGGGCGGTGAAGACGCGGCCGCTGGCGGCCTCCGGCGTCAACGCCG
>Ga0315291_10006947_pt1 | contig 14037 bp, 11 predicted proteins | sample YL17G12_20_MG_FD_203070 | JGI IMG/M metagenome (GOLD analysis project Ga0315291, IMG submission 203070) | Sediment microbial communities from Yellowstone Lake, YNP, Wyoming, USA - YL17G12_20 | ecosystem: Environmental > Aquatic > Freshwater > Lake > Sediment | place: USA: Wyoming | collected...
CTTTACTTAAAGTAGGTATTTTAAAAACTTTTGAACGCTTCAATCCCGATATCTTCAAAATCATTTTTGATCACTCAGAAGAGATATTATCTACACTCAAGGATCAAATTATAGAATTCTATTTAGAATCTTGTAGCGATTCCAGAGAAATCATGGAAGATTCTTTATCTAAATGGGAAACAGGCATCGATGAGAGTATTAAAGCCGATGCACTAGTTAAAATGTCAGGCTCTATTGAGAAAATTAATCTTGAATTTATGTTAAAATATCTTTACCAATCATATAGTCTTACTGCTTTTAATAAATTACTCAAATCCTTCAAAATAGATGAACAAGATTTTGAAAGTCTTTTTACTGGTGGGGTAGAAGTTTCTTCAAAATTTTTCAAAAATAGGGCACCCGAAGGACCCGCTGAAATTGAAGAACCCTCCCCTGAAACTGAAGAAATACCTGCTGAAATTGAAGCACCCTCCCCTGAAACTGAAGAAGGACCCGCTGAAATTGAAGAACCCTCCCCTGAAATTGAAGAAGGACCCGTTGAAATTGAAGAAGGACCCGTTGAAATTGAAGAAGGACCCGTTGAAATTGAAGAAACTCCCCCTGAAATTGAAGAAGAACCTGCTATAATTGAAGAAGAACCCGCAGTAATTAAAGAAGAACAGAAAATATCAAAACAATCACCAGGTCATATACAGGAACTAACTAACTTTTTTCAAAAAATGAGAGAAGAAGCAGAAGAAGAGCAAGAAAAAAGTAAATCAAAGAAAAAACAGAAAAAATAAATCCATTCATTGCTTGAATAGAAAAGGATTTTACTTAATTTAATTTAAACTAAAATCTAAAACGGTTATATAGTAAAATTGAGTTTTTAAAAAAAGGATTATTAGAAAATTACTTATCCTTTTAGAAATACAACACCAGTTCCACCCGTTGGATAGGAAAAATCAATTGCTCCGATATCGCAAACTGAGTAACAAGCGGCACACTCAAGACACTTCTGCTTATAATCGGGTTTAAGTTGTGCCTTCCCACCACGAAGTAACCAAAGATTTACTATGCATACAAGCGCACATTGCCCACACCCGTTACATTTTGCAATATTAAGCTTGATAAAATCTCCTGTTTCCCCAACATGCTGACTGAGCTTTTTCAGATCAATATCCATTCATTTCACCTGCCTATTTTTTCTTCCTCGGGCGCATGCCCTCCATAAATTTTAATAATTGCGGAAATATCGACACATCTTCTTGCATGATATCTGAGAGCAATGGCATTACATATTTTGACATGAATTCCGTGGCTTGAGGTAAATATTCTTGGATTTTTTTCACCATCTGGCGAAATCGCACTATGTGGGGCTCGCTCCAATCATATTGACCTCCTCGAATCTCGTGCCAAAGCGGAATGAACCACTCCATATTATTTTTTGCAGACTGCGTACTAAAGAACAAGTTCCTCCAGAGTGTTTGCAGAGATTCGCCCGCTTCGAATTCAATACCCACTGAGGCTTTCTTCCACTTCTCTTCATAGAGGTTTAATGCCTGTTTAGAAGTATCTCCATCGGCTATGCACTTAACTGCTGTTTCAGCCGCAAGCTTTCCCGTTTCCATCGCTGGAAAAACACCCTCCGCTTCTAAAGGACAGGGAAATGCCCCTGCATCACCGATTAGCATCACATTATCCGTAAAGGTTTTAATTGGCTCATGATTCCACGGTAATAAATGCGCCTGCACCTCCCGTGGCTTTGCATCAATGGCTTTTATCATTCGCTGGAACGGCTTACAGGATATCAGTGCATTGAGATGACTTAACGGATTTTTGGTCCATTGCCCCATCCATGAACCAAGCCCAATATGGAACCCGTCACCGAAAATAACTTGATAGGCTGCCGGAAAATGAACTCCCCACCAAACGGCATCCGCTGCATCGGCTAGTAAGCCCTCAGGGCCGAACATTTGATCAATTTTTTCGGGCGGCGCTGCAAAATCGTATTGAGGTACTAAAGTAATTTGATTTGGATGCCATCGAGGGTTGAGCCCCGACCGAATCGCCACTGTGGAAATCACTCCATCCGCCCCAATTACTATGTTTCCCAAAACTTTTTCGCCTTTATCTGTCTGAACGCCAATCACTTTGCCTTTCTCATCCTTCACTAAATCTTTAATTAAAACGGATGTACGGAGCTCCGCTCCTGCCTCTACAGCAAATCCCGCGATCCAGGGATCAAATTCGGATCGATAGCAATTCATGGTGATAAATTGCTTCGCTGGTTCATAGGTGACAGATTCGGTTGGATGATACATCTCAATTGCGATTTCTTCCATATCCTTATTCAAATAATGATTCACAACGCATCCCGCTTTCCGCAAATTGGGGGCGACCTCGGGCGTCAATTGGCTCATTAAATCTGGGAATTCGCGCCACATGCGCGGTCCTAAGCCACACCCCGAAGAATTTTTTTCTCCTGGCTTTCTGCCTCGCTCGAAAAAAACGGTTTTTAATCCATTCTCTGCAGTTGTTTTCGCCGCTATAGAACCGCCAGGTCCAGCACCCACAACTATTATGTCATATTCAGTCATATTACCACATCTTTTATTAAATTTCATTTTCTTTAATTCTAAAGATCAATTAGTCTAATGCTATATCAAAATATGTCATAATTAATATTAATAAAATAGAAATAGCTATAGTTAGATTGATGAATCTTCAAGAAACTGAAAATTTAGGACAGAAAATATTTTCAGAAAAATCCGAAGTCTTATTTGCTTATCTTTATGGTTCTTTTTTAAAGACCAAATTCTACGAGGATATAGACATCGGGATCATTATTAAAGATGATTTTAAACCCAATGTATTCTATGAGGCAAAAATTGCTAAGCAATTTGAGGCAGCCTTCAAAAAAAATTTTGATATCAGAATATTGAATGAAATGCCTTTAAGATTTTTATATGTATTGCTTAAGAACTCAAAACTGCTTTTTTCAAGAGATGACAACCAAAGAGTAAAATTCGAAAGCAGAGTGCTTACGGAATATCTAGATCTCAAACCACATCATGATCGATACGAAAGGATGAGGAAGTTAAAATATGGAATTGGATAAAGAATCCATTCAAGGTCGAATCGATATTATAGATAGAAATCTAGAATTCTTAAATTCCTACCAGAAAATTGATAAAAAGAGTTATATAACTAGTTATAAAGATGTCCAAGCCGTTAAATACTCCCTTTTTGAAATAATTGAAGCATGTATTGATATCGCCTCTCATATAATTTCTGAAAAAGGATTTGAGAGCGCGGAAAGTTACTCTGAGATGTTCATTACATTAGGTAGAGAGAATATAATTGATTCCGAATTAGCCGAAAGCTAATCAGAAATGGCAAAATTTAGAAATGTCCTAATACATAGTTATTCAAAGGGCGATAATCTTAAAGTCTTTGAATTTATTAAAAATGAATTGCAGGATATAAAACAATTCCCCAAAAGAATTCTAGAATTACTCTAAATTATATTGAAAAATTCGGTAGTCAAATAGGTGGTAAAAATCACTCAGTATATTTTAACGAATGACTTTTTGAGGGTTCTCATAGAAGAAACTCCCGATGGAACCTTCGAACGAATAGAACTCCAGTCCGATGACAATTGGATTGCACTATTGAGCAGTTTATTTACATTTAGCACCTTAGTTTTTCATGATGAGAAAAAAGTCCATTCGATCGCTTTATCCTTTAAGGAAAAAAAGGAAAACAAATTGATTTTCCAATTAATTGATGAAAAAATCAACATAACCTTAGAAATTAGTCTTGTAGATCGTGGTTTAGTCCATTTTCAATACGATATTATGAATAAAGCTAAATTTCGCTTATCAAAATTAATGGCGATTTACAATATTTTATTAGGAGATAAACCTACATTCAAATGGGTTCCACATCTCCGCCCCAAAGAAAATTATGTCATTGGGGATCATGTTTTCCGTTCTCCTGCGATTATTTATAATAAAGATCGATACAGCTTTACGCTCATTCCTGATTTGGACCTCCTAGCCAAGAATCGCCCATTTCAAACAATGATGGATTTCAATTTGAAAGCCGAGAAACTTGACGGATTCCCACAAATTGCCTATGGGTTTGGGAACTACAGACCCGATTCTCATATCTTTTTTAAACATAATCCCAAAAAATACATGAAGATAAAAAAGGGGACCGACCTTTCCTTTGGATATTATATTAAAATCTTCAAGGACACTCCTGTTACTCAAGTATTAGAGCAGATTAATGGATTTTTATGGGAGACCTATGGCCGGGTCCTCTTATATGCGAACCTCAATCCGCAAGTGCTCCCCTACGATAAAAACGCCGAGGAGGGCTTCAAAGTCATGCTGGAACGGCATAAGTATTGGGTTGATTTCACTATGAACAATCAAGCGTGTGGCGGTGTGTTCCAAAATACATGGCTGGGGAAACGAAAGCGGAAATTGAAATTCACCGCCCCGAAAGATGCAAAGAAACGAAAAACTGAGAATATAAGCCAAATTGCTGGGCAACAATCAATTGGCAGTAAAATAATTATGCGTCTGGCAAACAGTGCTTGGTGGATCAGGCGGTTTGACTGGTTCACCCGAACCTTCCCAATCATCCGGCGAACTGCCGAGATCTGGAATAACGCGTGGTTTTTGAACATAAGAACTGGCTATGGCTTTCGAGCCTTCGGGGAACTTTGGCAGGATGCCGAATTGGCACACAAAGGAACTAAAATTCTGAACACCGTTTTGAATTTACCGCGAACGCGCGGTGCTTTTCCCAGTGTTATTCTCCCTGCTTCATGGGATGCCACCGAAATTTCGACAATTAATGGCTTGAAAGCATTTGTTTTTTCGGATGACTTTCACCTTGTCGATACGGCTTTAACTATGTATTGGGCTCTCAAATTCTATCAGGATTTTGAGCCCCGCGATGAGATCAAGCAACGAAGCGCCGAATTGCTTGATTTATTTGAGGAAATCCAATTAAAAAATGGCGCCATTCCGACCTATATCAATTTTGAGGCTGATCACAAAACTCCCCTTATTAAAGACACGTTGATTAATTCTGCGAGCACGGGCGCGCCCTTAATGTTCCTTACCGAGTATTACAAGGTTTCCAAAGACGCCCGAATTATTCCAATCGCCGAAAAAATTGCGAAGTACCTCCAGACTGAGATCCTCCCCGAAAATAAATGGCATGATTTCGAGCCCTTCTTCAGCTGTACCCATTTCCCGCTCGACTTTTATGATAACTACACCAAAAGCCACGTTATGAACGCCCTTTGCATCTCCTGGAGCGCGGAGGGGCTCAAGGAGCTGTACAAAATCACGAATAACAGAGAATATCTAGAAGCCGGAGAGCATGTTATGTCGATCTTATCGCTCTTCCAGCAGGTCTGGAAGCAACCTTACATCCATTTCAATACGTTTGGGGGCTTCTGCAGCCAAAATGCTGACGCAGAATTGAGTGATGCCCGCCAAGGCTTGTTTGTCCGTACTTACATGGAATATTACCTCTTGACTGGCAAGCGAGAATATATGGAACGCGCGATCGCCACACTACGAGCCTCTTGGGCAATGCAATTGCTCCGAGAGTATGAGGACCAATGTCCGGGCAATTTAAAGGGGATTAATACATTGGATGGCGTTGATCGAGGCTGCGTTTGTGAGAATTACGGACACTCCGGGCACGACTTACGCATTCCAGGCTATATCATGTTTGATTGGGGCGTTGGGACCTCAATTTCTGCAACCGCCTATACAAAAAAGCATTTTGGGGACTTATTCATAGATTTTGAGCGGCAAATTGCTTGGGGTATTGATGGCATGATCGTGAAATCCTCAGAATTTACAGAAGATGCCGTTAATCTTACTATCGACAAGCTTCCTGCTAAGGACTCTCTTCTTATCAAAGCCCGAGAAGTCCCGCTAAAGGGAATTGAATTGCTTATTAATAGCCACTCCTTTGGTTTAAAGTCCAAAGAAGCCCTTGAATCCGGTTTAACAGCCAAATTTTAACTTATCCATTTGAATTGAATTTCTTTTTTTCTCCATAACATTGTTATACCACAATGTTATAAATTCAAAAGTTGTATATTTAATCAGTTTTGCTAATCAAATACGATTATTATTTTTATCAAAGCTATGAAATGGGTGTAAAAATATGATTGATGAAAAGATAGCGTCTGAATTGATTAAAATTGTTGGTGAAGATTTCGTTAGCACTGATCCTGAGGATCTTTATATATATTCCTACGACATGACAGAAGAACCGAAAGGAAATCCTGAGGCTATCGTCATGCCGAAAACCCCAGAAGAAATCCAGAAGTTACTTAATGTTGCAAACGAAAATAAAATTCCGGTGATCCCTTACATTTCTGCTGCGAACATTGGTGGCTTAACCACCACGCATCGTGGCGGCATGATCGTGGATCTAAAAAGAATGAACCAAATTTTAAGGTTAGATCCGATTTCTAAATATGTTTTGCTCGAGCCAGGGGTGACCTTCGGACATCTGAAAAAATACTTACTTGAAAATTATCCCGATTTTATCTACTCGTATGCGTTTGCTCCTCCATATACCTCCGTTACTGCAAATGCCTTACTGGAAGGGTTAACCGAACTCAGCTTTCGATGGGGTTGTATGGGCGATTGGATTACTGGCTTGGAGGTAGTACTTCCGACAGGTGAAATTACTAAGATTGGATCCTGCGCTACTTCCGATTATTGGAATATGAAGTATCCGTTGCCTGATATGACTGGGCTATTCGTTGGCTGGCAGGGCATGACAGGGATTGTCACGAAATGTGCTGTGAAAGTCGTGCCAAAACCTCCAGAGCGCATTCTGTACGGAGCAGTCACCTTTGGAATGAATGCCGCTGAAGAACTCTTCAAACGACTCTCCAAGATGGATCTGATTCACGGCGATTTCTCCTTCAGCTGGCCCACCATTCTCATGATGAGTGGGTTGAAACATCCCCTGCGGGAAATTCGTGCAGATGAACCTGTTATGATGACGGGCTTAATCCTTTTTGCGAATGATAAAAAGGATCTGAAGAATAAGGAACGGATGCTGGCAGACCTCTCTACTGACATTGCGAAAGATACTGGCGAAAAAATCCAAATCCTTCCTGCTGAAATGGGCGCCCCAAAGAAGGTGTTAGACTATCTCGACCTTCCCGCAAATTTACCACCCTTCTTTGAATTCAGAAGCACTGATAAAAAAGGTGTTGGCATGTCTTGGCTTGGAACCTACATGAATCTAAATAACTGGCGTAAAAGCTATGAGGCAGGCGCTGAAATAATGCAGAATTACGGGTTTGAGCCCCTCATATTCGTCAAAATGATGGATTCTGCACATTTCATCGTCGTTCGTTTCCTAATCCCGTTCAATAAAGCGCTTCCTGGTGAAGCTGACACTGTCCGAAAGATGTTGGAAGAGTTAGTGGATGTCACGCTCCCACTCGGCGCGATTCCCTACAAATGTCCCGCATGGGCTGCTAAAAAGGTAGAAAAAATTTTAGATCCTAACTGGCTCGCTCTCGCTAAAAGAATCCGGAACACGTTGGACCCCAACGGCATTATGAACCCGGATCGCTGGTCTTTACTAGATTAAACGGTGAGAAAAAATGGCATTAGAAAGTTTAAGAGATTGGGTATACGCCTGTGTGCGCTGCAGTACCTGTAAATACACACTGGATGAATATTTCGATTCCTGCCCTGGTGGTAAGCATTTCCAATTGGAGAGTTACTGGCCCTCCGGCAAAGTATGGATCGCGCGAGGGCTTCTTGAGGGGCAACTCCAGTTTTCGGATTCAATAGTCAAGAAAATATTTGCCTGCCCAACTTGTGGAAGCTGCATGGTTCAATGCGAATTAGAAGTTCATGACCATTTGCTTGAAATCATTGAAGCGCTTCGGGCGGAAGCGGTGAACCAAGGCTTTGGTCCACTGGAAAGTCAGAAAGCCTTTGAGGAAAACATTGCTGCCGACCACAACCCCTACAAGGAACTCCACGCCGAACGCACTGCTTGGGTGAAAGATGCTTTTGAACTGAAGGATACAGCAGATGTGCTTTATTTCGTGGGGTGCACCTCATCGTATCGAGAAGCCGAGATTGCTACCAATATGCTTGAATTATTAAAGAAGACGGATACCGATATGACCATCTCAAAAGATGAATGGTGCTGCGGTTCTCCATTACTCCGTACAGGGCAATTAAAACTTGTCAGGGAACTGGCAGAACACAATATGGATATGATTAAGAATAGTGGTGCCAAAACGGTTGTCTTTTCATGTGCAGGTTGCTATCGAACCTTTAAGCAAGACTATCTCCCATTGCTTGGGACCGAACCAGAGTTTGAGCTGTTCCATGTCACCGATTATATCGTGAAGCTCATCAAAGACGGGAAACTCCAATTTAAGGAAGACGCCCCCCCTGTTAAAGTGACCTACCACGACCCCTGTCATATCGGACGACACTGTGGGATTTATGATTCCCCGCGTGAGATTTTACAAAGCATCCCTGGCGTCGAATTGGTTGAAATGAAACGGAATCGAGAATATGCGTGGTGCTGCGGCGCAGGCGGTGGTGTGAAATCTGGTTTCAAAGACTGGGCGATCGAAATCGCTTCCGAACGCATCAAAGAAGCAGAGGAAACTGGTGCCCAAATCCTTATCTCCGCATGCCCCTTCTGCAAACGCAATCTCATGGACGCCATTAAAGCCACCGGGTCGAATCTCGAATTCATGGACATCACCGAATTTGTGAATTCCCGTCTTGCCTAATTTTTTTTTATGAGATGAAACTATGTCTATACTAGATAAAATGTTTGAAGCCTATCAATTACCGAATTCGTGGATAACCGAATGGAAAGAGACTAAAAAAGTGGTAGGGTATCTCTGTTCCTATGTACCTGAAGAAATCTTCTATGCCGCGAACCTTTTACCGATTCGTGTAACCGCGCGTGGGCACAACGAATCAACCTTGGCCGATGCCTGTATGTCCCATTTGAATTGCCCCTTCGCACGCTATTTATTAGACATGGTGCTTAACGGGAAACTCGATTTTTTGGACGGCATCATTGCTTATAATTCCTGCGATCACGTTCGCCGGATGTTTGATAACTGGCGATTACGCCACGAACCTCCTTTCTATCATTTTCTCAGCATTCCACATCGTACCGATGCTTTAGCTATGAGGTGGTTTCGGGGGGAGTTGGTCAGCCTCATAAAACACCTCGAATCCCATTTTCAGGTCACTATCTCTGAGGCGGATCTCACGAATGCAATCAAGGTCCTTAATAATACACGTGATCTTTTAACAGCCCTCTACGACCTTCGCAAAGAGGAGTCCCCCAAAATTAAAGGTTATGAGGTTGCTGCTGTAATGACTGCATCTATGTCGATGCCAAAAGACGAATTCAACCCCCTGCTCACTGAACTACTTGAGGAACTGAAAGGGCGCGATGGCTATGGCGGTCTCCCGCGCATCATGGTGGTAGGAAGCTTAGTTGATAATCCCGAATATATTAAAATAATTGAAGACCTCGGCAGCATTGTCGTCGCTGATAGCCACTGCTTTGGCTCTAAATATTTCATGAACAATGTCAAAGAAGATCAAGCCCCCTTAGACGCCTTAACCGAGCGCTATTTATTAAAGTCTCCATGTCCCCGCATGCTTGACGAAGGTGCAGGCCATGATGTGCGCCTTGAGTTGATCAAACAGATGATCAAAGACTATTATGTCGATGGCGTTGTTTTCGAACGGATGTCTATGTGTGACCTTTGGTCAGGTGAGATTTACATGTTACAGAAAGAGCTGAAAGAATTAGGGGTTCCAACCCTCGCTCTGGAACGGGATTACATTATCTCTGGAATTGGACAAATGAAAACCCGCTCACAAGCATTCATTGAGGTATTGAGGTGATAATATGGTCGAAGTAGAGAAAAAATATCCGATGTGGGATACCATTATTGGATATCTTGACAAGATGGAAGAATTATTCTCGACTATGATGCAGACTGACACTGAACAGATTGTCAATCCACAATTTATACGAATTCTGAATAACTATTTAAAAAATCTCTATAAAGCAGAAGCCGAGGGAAAAACCAAACTCATGTATAATTTTTGTATTCCCCCTGAAGTTATTTACGCGTTAGACGCCTATCCGATGTGCCAAGAAATAGGTTCCGTGGCACTTTCGATTGTAGGAAAACAGCAAGTAAAATACATCGATTTGGCAGAGGAGAATGGAATACCCCCAGAGCAATGCAATGCTCAGAAAGTCTGGATAGGTGCCATTATGGCTAATGAGGTCGCAAAGCCAGATGGAATTGTATATGCTTCACAACCCTGCGATTCTACAAATATTTTATATCAAGTTATTCAGAACTGGTATAAAATTCCTACATATACCTTAGATGTTCCATATTGGGCTCACGATCCGGAATCCACATATTATGATGAACGCACAGTTCCCTATTTTGCAGAACAAGTAAAGGGAATATTTCCCTGGGCTGAAAAGAATTTCGGGCTCAAATATGACCCTGAAAAACTAACGGAAGTTATGAAACTCTCAAATCAGGCTCGGGAAATAACTTTAGATATCAATGAGCTCATGACTGCCGTTCCCGCGCCCTTACCTAGTATGACCACCTTCTCTACCTATGTAACCTTGACATCAGCAGCAGGTACCCAAGATTGCGTTGATTATTGCCAATGGACCCGTGACAAGGCCGCAGATATGGTAAGACGCAAGACGAGCCCTTTACGGGAAATGTACCAAATCGAGGAAAAATTCCGGGTTGTCTGGATTTACATCCCCATCTTCTGGGAATTGTTGATGTACGACTGGATGGAGCGTAAATTCGGTGCAGTCACGGTTATGGATTTAATGGGATACAACTTAGCCCAACCCGTAGACCTCTCCAGCGAAGATAGTATGTTTGAAGGACTGGCGAAAACTATTCTAGACATTCCCATGGGTGCCCAATCCAGAGGTCCAGCAGAATACTATTTGGACTATCTATTTAATATTGTGAAGAAATATAAGGCAGACTGTGCTATTTACGGCGGTCACATGGGGTGCAAGCATTCTTGGGGTATCGCAAACCTTCTCAAAGATGAACTCTATAAGCAAACCGGCGTTCCCACCCTCCTTTTCGAGGTCGATACGATGGATCCCCGGAAAATCAGCTCCAAAGTCGTCAGGGAGAAGATTAAAACTTTCTTCACCGAATTAATGTAAAAAATCTTTATTTATCTTCTTTTTTAACCTCTCTTTTTTTGGGAAATTGTGTGGAATATTAATCGTTTTATAAGAAGTTAATTCCTAAATTCGATATTCTTCTCATAATTGATTACCTATGCATATTTATGCCTACGTAGACTGAACCCCTAACTCATTAGTTTTATAAGATATCTTGAGTATATTCATAGTAACAAATGAGGAATTTAAGAATGACAAGTATTAAAAAAGCCATTACTTCCTTATTGAAAGGGTTACCGGATAATATTACATTAGAAGAATTGATAGAATATATTCGTGAAGATTGGGAGGAAATTTCCAAAAGTAATGCTAATGTTATTACTAAAGACAATGCTAATTCAAAGAAGACACAAGACATAAAATTTAAGCATTTAAAGGATAATTTTGATAAAATAATCGAGAAATATGGTAAAGGTATAGTTGGTTTAGAAGATAATTGGGATGAGGAAGGTAGTAAGGGCTATGATAGTGAAATATGGAGCCGAACAATTGAATTATTAAAACAAATATTGTTTAATCTTTGGGATAAACTGATTGATGTACCGATTCCATCGATCTTACCTTCTCCTGATGGGAGTTTTGATTTAAATTGGGAGACAGATATGTTTGAATTATTAGTTAATATTCCTGCTGATACTCATGAATCAGTCAGTATTTATGGCGAGCGAATTGGGCACAAAGAGGATGAAATAGAATTAAGGTTAAGATATGAATTAGCAATGCCGATGTTAATGCAATGGTTGAGGATGATCCATTAAAATGGGAAACTGAACCAATTGAAAATTTCTTAGATGAACTTTTTTTATTTAGGGGAAAACCGCAAAAAAATAATTCTTTTTTACTTTAAGGTATTAAGTCATAATTTTTTTATTCTCTCTTTTTTACATTGTGAGGTTTATTAAGTTGTGAGTACTTAATTAAAATTAAGGTTAAAACCCTATAAGGATTTTAAAGATGACATCAGAAAAAGAGATATTACCAAAAAAAACTGAAGTAGAGCCATCTACACTTGTGTTAGGAGCAAATCTTAAGGAATATCTTGAAAATGCGCCTGAAAGCAAATGTGACCTCGTGGATGGACAATATTTTCATCATTCTCCCAGTTCAATTAAACATAATAGACTACGCCGATTCCTTGAAATAATTCTGGAAACCTATGTGCGAGAATATGATTTGGGAGCCATAATAAGCGAAAATATTCCCGTAAAATTGGATGAAAGAAATTGGAGGGAACCTGATATTGCCTTTATTTCAAAAGTGCGCGTGGGCGAGTTACAGGAATTCATCTACACCGGCGCACCAGATTTCATAATCGAAATACTTTCTGAAGATTCTCGATTTCGGGATATTGTCAGGAAACGGGCAGAATATGAACAAATTAAGGTAGAAGAATATTGGATTATTGACCCGCTATCCTATACAAATTCGCTCTTTTTGAGGCTTGAAGGCAAAAAATATCAGGAAATTAAATTTGAAAAGAAAAGGCTCGAGCCAGCTTGCATTTCTGGATTTTTCTTTCTTAAGGAGTGGATCTGGCCCAAAAATGATTACCCGGAATTTCATACGGTCTTCCGTGCGCTTGGTTTACTTGATTCTTGGCTTTCAAAAGAATAGAAAGACGAAGATAACTCTAAGTTCATCTTTTAAGGATAAATACAATATTCTTCCATATCTAGAATCGGATTCATTTGCTTCTACAGAAATTCTCGATATATATTGAGCAATTTTTCGCCAAGAACCTGAATATCAAACTGTTTTACTAATGCGGGTCCTTTGGACCCCATCTCCTCAGCTAAGGCGGGATCATCTAATAAGATTTTTATCTTTTCTGATAATTGGTCGAGATTCATGGGATCCACAATAAATCCGTTTCCTTTAATGAAATTTGGCAGGTAGCCGCTGTTATAGACGACTAATGGGCGTCCTGTTGCCATAGCCTCCGCAGCGCACATGCCAAAGGGTTCATATAAAAAGGGATAAACTGCCACATCGGCTGCCGAATATATTTCGTGCATTTTTTCATAGGGCATAACTTCAGAATTAATAATAACGCGGTCTTCCAGCTTATATTTGCGCATGTATTTTTGGATCTGTGCTAGTCCTGAGGGAAATACACTATCTGATGTACAAACGCTCTGTTTCAGATAGAAAATAACATCTTCGGGCAGGTCTTTTAGAATTTGAATGATATCTATAAACCGTTTGCGTTCTAAAAGCCGTCCAATAGACAGTATGACTCGTTTATTCTGTGGTATTCCTAGACGCGAACGCGCCTCAGATTTCGGAATAGGTGCTAATTGTTTAATTACAATAGGGGAATGGACTACTTTAATTTGTGTTGGTTGGATACCGCGTTCTTGTAGGCGTTTCTCCACAAATTCCGATGCAGCTATATACAAATCGACTGTTTCATTCTCGATAAGCCACTGAAGTGCATTCTCCATTCGTGTCCAAAAAGCTCTTTCAATGCTTCGAGGTGGCATAGCCTCTTTTTCTTCTTCCACTAATACTTGATAAGATAAATGGGCTTTTACAGACTCTTTCGCTAAACTACTTGCTACGGAGAACAGTTCCATGTGGGATTGAATGATATCGGGATGTAATCGGGCGATACAACGCCCTATTTGCTTCTGGAAGGGATTGGGAAATGGGAGTTGGACCGAGGCCATCGCAAAAAGTCCAAACTCAACCTGCCCCCACTTCTTAATTTTTTCCAAGTCTAACCGTTTAATCCCTTTAAGTTTA
>Ga0315291_10006949_pt1 | contig 14034 bp, 11 predicted proteins | sample YL17G12_20_MG_FD_203070 | JGI IMG/M metagenome (GOLD analysis project Ga0315291, IMG submission 203070) | Sediment microbial communities from Yellowstone Lake, YNP, Wyoming, USA - YL17G12_20 | ecosystem: Environmental > Aquatic > Freshwater > Lake > Sediment | place: USA: Wyoming | collected...
TTTAGAATAAGAGTAGCGTTCTTTCTCTGCCCCAAGAGACCCACTAGATAACACATCTTAACTATACTAACCATCCGAGCATCAATCTTCTATCATCACTCAACCTAAAACCAAATATTTTCTTCTGTATGAAGGTAGCAGGATAGACTTTTTCTTTTATTTTTAAAAGAAAAGGAGTCGAAGAGGTAAGATACTAAGACTATCCAAACTTTCAGGCCAAAAGGACTGTTACCGGACAGAACTCTGGAGAACTTTATACAAAGAAGCACCGACGGGGCAACTCCTAATTTTTAGGAAAACCCATACAGAGTTTACTAAAAAGAATTATCTCCTAATTTTCTAGGAAGAATCTTTCAGGTAAAAGGACAGAGCAGAAAAGTAATATTATTATTTTTTTTATTCTGTCTTTTTTATTTATACAAAAATATTTTGGGAGAGTGCACGGAAGAGTGATTCAATATATAGAGTTAGTTATGTTAAATATTAAGGAATGGTCTCGTATATTTTAAATTTTATAAGAGGTTAAAATGGGAATAAAAATATTTTATACTGCAGACCTGCATCTGGGAATGCGTTTTGCAGGATACCCGGATATTCAGGATGAACTTATCAATGCGAGGTATGAAACACTTGAAAATATGGTTGAATTAGCCAACCAGGAAAACTGTACTCTTTTTGTTATGGCCGGTGATTTGTTTGACCGGACTACGCTTAATGTCAAAGATATTTCCAGGGCTGCCAGGGCACTCAATGAGTTTAATGGTGAACTGATAATTATACTGCCTGGTAACCACGATTATTACATTCATGACAGCAATTTGTGGAATGAATTCTCCAAACATGCAGGTGACCGTGTTTTAATTCTTAAAAATCCTGATATATATGACCTTAATAAATATAATTTAAAAATTAAGATTTATGCTGCACCATGCAGTGCAAAACACTCGAGTGAGAACATGATCAAGTGGGTTAATTCCCAGAAAAGTTCTGAGGATGATTCAATAAAAATTGGTTTAGCACATGGAAGCCTTGAAGGTGTCTCTCCTGATTTTTATAAAACATATTATCCCATGACCCGAAAGGAACTGGAATCTTCCGGGCTTGACTTGTGGCTGCTTGGCCATACTCATCTGCCGTGGCCTGAAAATCCAGACAAAAACTCCAGAATTCTCATTCCCGGGACTCCGGAACCTGACGGCTTTGACTGCAACCACAAAGGTAGCGCCTTTATTATTGGCCTAGAATCATCTTCGGACATGAAAGTTCAAAAAGTTAGTACAGGGAAATACCGCTTTTCTATCAACCAGGTTTCACTGAATGATGATAACGACATTACTTCAATGAAGCGGAAATATAGTGATGATGAATTCAGCAATGTGGTGTTGCGCCTCATCTTAAAGGGGCGCTTGAGAAAGGAAGAGTTAGACAGGGTCGAAGAAGCCATAGGCTTAATAAATGATAATGTGTTGCTTCTTCAAACAGTTAAAGATGAATTGCATGAGTCAATTACCTCTGATCTTATTAACAGTAAATTTACAGAAAATTCATTTCCGCATCAGCTTCTTTCATCCCTGCTTGAAGAGAAGGAAGAGATATCCTTTAAGTCGCTGCAAAAAGCCTATGATATAATAAGAGAAGTACGCAATGAAACTTAAGAGTATACAGTTAAAACCATTTGCTGGAATTTTAGACAAAAAAGTTGATTTTTATCCGGGGCTTACGGTTATACTTGGCCCTAATGAGGCAGGTAAATCTACTTTATTAAATGCTTTAAAATCTGTACTTTTCACCGAGGTTGAATTAACAAAGGTAAGATTTGACAAATTGATGAAAGAATATATGCCGGTTAAAGGTGGAGATACGATTCGAGTTTCTCTTGAATTTCAAGCAGAAGGGAAAGACTACTTTCTTGAAAAAATATGGAAGCCCGGAAACAAGAAAGGTTCGTCAATTCTCAAAACTCCCGATCAGGGGGAATTTACTATAGATGGAGAAGTATCCAGACTGATAGATGAACTTCTTCCTGCCCATCAGGGTACTGTAAACAATATATTACTAACCTGGCAGTCTACGCTGGATAAAACAATGAATATATTACATGATGAAGATGTAAACATCCGGCCGGATCTGGGAGCTATTCTTAGGTCCTCAATCATGGAAACAGATGGAGTATCAGTAGAAAAATTAAGATTAAGGCTTGACCGTGAATATGAAGATTATTTTCAGCATTGGGATATAGAAAAAGGAGCACCTGAAAATGGTCGGGGTATAAATAATCCTTACAAAAAAGGTGTAGGAAAGATACTAAAGGCCTACTATGGAAAAGAAGGAATTGAAAAAGATTATTATGAAACATATAAGGTAGAAATAGAAATTGATGAAATAAATAAAAAGATTCAGGATGAGGAAAGCAAGCAAAAGAGAAATAAGGATGAATTAAATCAATATAAAGGTATAAAATCTCAAATACAGGAACGTCAGCAGATAGAAAATGATTTGGAAAAGATTGTTCACGGAATAGAAGAGATAAAAGATACCAGCAAAGAATGGCCGATTAAAGAAAATTGGCTGTTAAATGAAGCTGAACCCAGAGTTAAAAAAATAGAAGAAAAGAAGGAAAAACTCGAAAAAGAAGAAAATGAATCCCGTCAGAATCAGGAAAACAAAGAATTTCGCAAATGGTTTAAGAATCTGCATAAGCTTCATAAAAAAATAGAAGATGCTGAAAATAAACTTTCCAAAGTTAAAAAGGTAACAGAAGAAGACATCGAATTACTTAAAAATAAAAAACAGGAAGTAAAATATCTTGAAAATGAAATTAAGGCTTCAAAGCTGACCATATCATTTTTTGCTAAAAACCAGCAAGTTTTGAAACTTAAAGACGTGTCAGAAAAAGAGGAAACTCTTTCCTTGAGACAAGGCGAAAAAATTGAAAAAACTTTCCAGGGCAAATTGACCTTGGAACACGAGGACTGGAAAATGGAAGTCCAGGCCGGCGAAGGTGAAATAGATAGACTGATTTGCGAAAAAGAGGAAAAAATAAAAGAAATCGAAGACGAATTTAAAAGACTTGGAATAGATACTTTTGAAAAAGCTCAATCTACTAATATGGAATACGAGAGACTAAGACGTGAAGTTGAGTATGCTAAGCGTAGTTTTATAGAAGAGCTTGGGGAAGAAAGATATGAAGAATTAGAAGAAAAAAATAAACAGCTGGGGAAAGAAAAGCAAGTACGTCCTTTAGATAAGATATCTGTCGAGCAGGTTCGTCTTGAGCTGGAACTTGAGGATCTTCAAAAGAAAAAAAAGGAAAGTTTAGAGCAGATTAAGAACTGGAAAGAAAAATATGGAAGTCACGATAAAATGATTTCCATGCTTGGGGGCAAACAGCACAGGCAGAATGAATTAAAGAAAAAACTGGAAAATCTTGCCGTGTTGCCGGATGGATTTAATGATTATAAGAGTTTTTATGATTATATTGACAGGCTTAATGATAATGACCGAAAAATTCAGGAAGAGATTTCAAGTTTACGTGAACAAAAGATTACCATAGAAAGTCAAAAACCTGATCAATCTTCTGAGGAACTTAAGATGCAGCTTGGTGAATCAGAGCAGAATTTTCAAAGAATACTTCTTGATGGAAAAGCTTTAGCGCATATAAAAGAAAAGGCAATTGATTTGCTTGAAAAAATGGATATAAAAACTTATGAAGGATTTCAAAATAAATTCGTAAAATATTTTATTCATATGTCAGGAAAATCTTTTTCCAGGGTTGAAATGGAACAGGACCTTCCTGGAAAATTGATAAAAAATGATGGCTCAGAACTTACCTATAATCTGCTTTCATTTGGCACAAAGGACACATTTTCTTTGGCTTTACGGCTTACTATGGCAGAATATTTTCTCCAGGATAAATCAGGCTTTCTTATACTTGATGACCCACTTGTAGATATGGATTCGGATAGACAAGCTCTGACTGCAGAGCAGATTAACGAATTTGCAAAAACCAGACAGGTAATCTTTTTAACCTGCCATCCCCAAACTGCTGAGATGCTAAGTGGCCAATGTATCAAAATAACTTTATAATAAATGGACACATCCCATTTCTTAGATAACTAATATTTTACCTTTAAATAAAATAAATAGGGAAGGTGTTCCAAGTCAATAATTCGGTAACTTTTAGTGGGAAACCTATAGGATCTGAGAAGTTTCTTAACCAGATGGTTGAGGCTTAGGGTGCTCCTATTTAAATTAACGAGAGAAGAAATAAAAGTCGTGGAAGGGAAAATAATTGAATAGAGGAGGATAATTATGAATGTTTATAATTGTCCAAGAGGTTCTGAATGGCGTAAGTGGGATTTGCATGTACATACTCCTATTTCCTACAAAAACCATTTTTCGGGGTGGGATACTTACATAAAAAAACTTAAAGAAAAAGCTATTGATCACGGAATTGAAGTGGTGGGAATCAATGATTATTTCTCCGTTGATGGTTATGAGAAACTTTTGGATGAATGCGAAAAAGAAACAAAAAATACAAACCCTTGCATAAAATTAGACAATGGCAAAATGCTTTATCTATTTCCTGTAGTTGAGTTAAGATTGGAGAATTTTACAAGTAATAATGAATCAGTAAATATCCATGTTGTTTTTTCTCCGGATCTTCTGCCTTCAACAGTTCGAAGTTCATTTTTGGAAAAATTGAGTATAAAATACCAGTCTTATAGTTTAAATTGCAAAGAAGATGATTTAGTTAAAATTGGGTACGCTGAAGAAAACAATGGACGTTTTAATGCAAATCTAGATTTATCTTCTTTTTCTACACAAGATAAAGAACGTCTAATCCATAAAGCACTCAAAGTCATTTCATTTTCTAATTCTATCTTCGAAGATGGCATTGAGAAATTTAGAAATATTTTGAAAGAGTCTGGAATTAAAAATGATAAACATTTAATAATCATTGCAAACAAAGGCACAGGTGGTCTTGATGCTCTTCACTGGCACGATAAACAAAAGTTCTTATCTCGAGCTGGAAATATAAGACAAAATCTATTGAATTTATCTGATGTGTGCTTTTCTAACGATGAGAGCGATATTCAATTCTTGTTGGGACAAAAAAAAGATACACCAAATGATGAAATCCTAAATCGTTTCAGGAGCTGTAAGCCGTGCATTTGGGGTTCAGATGCACACACGGAAGAGAATTTGTTTCATCCATCAAATGGAGATACTAACGATTACACATGGATTAAGGCTGATCCAACTTTTGAAGGATTAAAACAAATAGTTTATGAACCAAAACCTGGGGAGCGTGTTAAAATAAGCCCAGTTAAACCTGATCAAAAAGATGATTACAAAATCATATCGAAGATTCGATTTAATAGTGCAAATGATTTTCCAAGTGAAATTGAATTCAACAAAAATCTCTGTTCAATTATAGGCAGTCGGTCATCAGGCAAATCGGCTTTACTTGCTTATATTGCTCATTCTGTCGATGCAGAGCTAGCAGAAAGAATGGTTGATGGACCCGGTGAAGGAGAAGATTATCACTGGAATAAAATAAAATTTGAATACTCAATTGAGTGGTATAACGGACAGACAAACGATGAAAATCCCGGCAAAATCGTTTATATTCCCCAGAATTACCTATTTGAAAAAAGTAAAGATTCAGACGAAATAAAAGAAAAGATTAAACCGGTGTTGTTTAAAGTACTTCCTGATTTTGAAGTAAAATACGCGCAGGCAGAGAACAATATTGATCTATATAATCAGCAAATTTCAGAACAGGTTGATAATTATTTTGAGTTATCCGAATCTGTTAATTTGCTTGATGAACAATTAAAAAATTTGGGCAACAAAAAGGCTATCGAAAAAGAAAAGGGAGAGATTCAATCAAAAATAAAAAAGTTAAAAGATAAGGATCAATTGAGCGATGATGAGATAAAGCAGTATCAAAAAATAATAGCTGATGTATCAAAAATTGATAGCAAAATTAAGGAAATAGATAAGAAATTCTCACAACTATCTGATGTTTCGGAGGAACGAAATTTTTTTAATGCACTAACGATTAAGCTTTCTCCAGCGTTGGCGAGTTTGCCAAAGGAACTCCAAGATGCAATTAAAGAAAACTTAGAAAAAACAAAGTGTGGAATTCTGGAAGATGTCAATAGGCAAGTTGTTAAGTATAAAAACTCTGTCGAAAAGGAAAGGATAGAAGCTGAGGGGAAAAAATTAAAAATTAAAGATGAAAATAAAGAGCTTATAGAGAAATATCAGAAAAACGTTGAGTTACAAAGCTTTGTAGAAAAAATTAATAAATATATCGAAAACCTGAAAAATATTTTTTACACAGAAAAAGAAATTAAAAATGTACAAGAAAAGTTAGAAAGTTGTGAGGAAATAATCAAAACGAGAATAGATCAAAGAAAATCACTTATTAAAGAGTTGACGACCGATATAAAAAGTGCAGATCAAAGTAAGCTTGTGGGTATTAAATTTGGAGTTGAATACGGATTTGGTGAAAATCTTGAGAAAGTCACACAGAAGATAAATATCAAAGACAAATCGGAATTTATTAAGAAAGGTCGATTGAAGATCGATTATATTAGAGAAAAACCTGGTAAGTTTTTATCTGCTGTTTATTCAGGGAAGCAAAAAGTGATTGCAGGTAACGATAAGAAAGAAGTTGCCCGAAACATTTTATTGTTAGCAGAAAAAGTTCTTTTCACTGCCGAAATGGAAGAAGACAAGATAGGTGGATTCTCTGAATCAACAATGACACCGGGGAAACGAGCATTGTTTCTATTAAGGTTAATACTCGCTGAATCCGACGTTACATGGCCGTTATTGATTGATCAACCAGAAGACGATTTGGATAGCAGGTCCATTTACGACAATATTGTTCCATTTTTGAAAGAAAAGAAAAAAGAGCGACAAATTATTATGGTAAGCCACAATGCAAATCTTGTAATTGGGTCAGATTCTGAGCAGGTTATTATCGCTAATAGACATGGAACTGATAGAGAAAATACCGACGGGAAACAGTTTAATTATCTCACTGGTGGTTTAGAATGTTCTCAAAAAAAGAATAAGGATTGTAAAGATACGCTTAAATCTCAAGGTGTGTGTGAGCATTCGTGTGATATTTTGGATGGAGGAAAGATTGCATTTGAACAAAGGAAAAATAAATACAATATTAATTAATCTATGAGAAAGAATTCGTCATGCTAGAACTTAAACAATTTATCATAAAAATAAACAAGTTGTATTTTCTTTAAGTATGGAGATTGATAAAAATGTGAAGTTGTGAAGCCTGACCTCAAAGGATACATTATGTCATGTGATGAAATAATAGTAATCTATGGTTCTTAAATGTTCTTATGTAAAATGATTAAATGGGAGGGTAAAATTGAAAGACCTTCGTACTTTATTTAAAAAATACAATGGAAAACTTACCATGGAACAAATATCAGAAGGAATTTATTTTTGTATAGAAAATGCAACAAACATATTTGGTGACGCTTATATTTTAATAAAAGCGAACAGATTTCCCAGAGCTTTGTCTTTGCTTTTACTAGCCATACAAGAAGCAGGAAAAGTAAATATATTAAAAAATATGACAATGATATCAACAAAGAATCAAAAACTATGGAAAAAAGAATGGAAAAGTTTTAGAAAACATGAGACTAAAGATTTCTTAGGACACAATATAAAAACTTCTTCTGAGTTCAATGATTCTCCGGGAGAATATTTTTGGCAACAATTGTTTTACAAAACTAATAATTTTGTTCCTGAAAGAGAGAAAGTAAGGCAATTAGGGTTGTATATTGATTATATTCCTAGTGATAAAAAATGGTGGTCTCCTAATGAAATAAATAAAAAAATGGTTAAAATGGCAGAAAGTGAAGTTATTAAAATATTATATAAATTACAAATGGAGAAAGAAATAGGGTTTTTTTCTGCAAAAGCGTTGAAGATTTACCGAGAAGAATTTAATAATTTTCATCCGGAAATAGAGCTTGGTAAAGAATATGAAATTGAAGATTTTGGTAATCGACTTTTTGGATTAAAAGGACCATATAAAAAATATTTGAGTAGATTAATAAAAGAAGGAGTACTAAATAAAATTCCGGATAATCTAACTATCTCTGGAAAGCATTGGAAAGAATTTATTTATGGGCAGGACTAATGGAAACTAAGGAAATTTAAAAATGTGTAAATACAATAAATAAATAGACACATCCCATTTTCTATAAGAATAGTAGTGTATTTTAATAGGTTTTTGCATAGTTATAGTGTCAAACTTTTATCCTTGGTAGCTAATTGAATTATTTTACAACAATAAAAATATGACCTAAAGAATAAAGCATTCTACAAAAAGAGTATTTATAATTTTTGGAGGGAATATATGCCTTTAAGAGGAGGAGTAATTATTATAGGATCTTTATTATGGGATAATAGAAATCGTCAAAAATGGCGAGAAAATGATCTATGCTTAGAAAATCGATTTAAAGTATATGTTCCTATTCGTTATGGGCGTTACTCTTGCACCAGAAAAATATATACAATGGTATTTTCAAATAATTGTTATTTGAAAGGATATGGATTAGGGACTGGATGGATTTTGCCAATGAAAGCTGAAGTAGATTCTTTTAATGAATTAAAAAAAGAAGCTAAGAAAATGGGAAAGGCAGAAGGATTCAACAACGGATTTTCTAGTGATTGGGGTTCAGTTGCTTTACTTTTAAACCCAAATAAAATAATCGATGATTCCATAAAAGAGGAGTGGGGGAAATTTATGTCTGATAAAATACCTGGGTATTTTTTATCAGATAAAAAAATAAAATCAGAGAAATTTCCAATTGACTTTAATGGTTTTTTAACAATACGATGGCCAGAAGAAGTAATACAAAAAAATAATATCGGAAAGTACGATTTTCTTATTGCTACAGTAACAAATCCTACATTGATTGACAATAAGTATCCCACAGTACGCAAAATAGCAAATGCAATGAAAAAAGTAAATGCTTATTCATATTTCGTAAAAAACAGAGAACATGAAATAACTACTTTCCAGGATGAAAGAATTTTAAATATAATTTCTGAAACAAAATGGAAAAATGGTTAGAATAAAACGGAAGCGTGAAATAACGAAGGAGGGTTCTTAAGATCATATTTTAATACTGTTTTTGTTCCACTCCGGGCGCAACCTTTATATATAAATAGGGAAGGTGTGCAAAGTCAATAATTCGGAAAATCTATAGGATCTGAGGAATTTCTTAGCCAGATGATTAAAATTTTAGGTATTACTATAATAGATAGACGTTCTAAAGGAAGGCCTTGTAAAAGGGAAAAGTAAACCATAGAAAAAATAGGATGTATCTCTATTTTCCCATTTTCTAGTTCTTTGTCACTGGTATTACTAAAGTAAGTAACTATTAAATATAATAAAAATTATGAAGTAAATTAAATTTTTAATAATCGGGATAAAAATGAACAAACCAAAAAGGCACCATTACTTGCCACAATTTTATTTGAAAAATTTCTGCAAGAATGGTTTTTTATGGGTATACGATCGTAACAATAACGAATATCGACAACAAACCCCTATTAATACAGCGGTAAAGAAAAAATATTACACTACTACTGGACCTGATGGTAGATCGCACAATGAAATTGAAACAGTTTTAGCTAATATAGAAGGAGAAACAAAACATATCATAGAAAAGATAAATGAAAAAAAAACCATTGATTTAGAAGAGAAATGCATTCTTGCTATTTTTATTGCCTTTTTATATGTAAGAGTACCTGAATTTGAAATGGAAATTAACGAATTAACTGAAAAATTTTTAAAGCGATATAACAAATTGGTCATTCCGAATGAAAAGGAAGCTGAAATAATAATAAAGCAATTTGCAAAGACTGAGGATCAAGAGAGCATATCCCCTAAAAAAATGTTGGATTTTGTAAGAAACGAGGATTATCATATTAAAGTTCCAAGGGAGCATAGCTTAAGATCAATGTATTTTCTTGCAAGAGAATTCCCTTTGATTTTTATTCAAATGGATTGGCAATTTTGGTATTCATCAAAAAATAGCTCGTTTATAACTTCAGACAATCCCTTTGTAGTTAGCCGTCCACAAAATTATAATGGTCCTTATGGCATAGGAACCAAGGGAGCTAAAAAACTTGTACCATTAAATCAAAAAGTATGCTTAGTAATGTGTGATAAAGGAGAAAGTGTAATAAATAGACAGGTATCAAGCAAAGATGTCAGAAATGTTAATGGTCTTATAGCTCTAGAATGTGATAGATTTTTAATCTCTAAAGATAAATCTTTATTAGAAAGGTTAGTAAAAATTAGTAAAATTGATAAATGGAGGAAAAAATCAAGAGTAAAATTATTATAAGATATTACTTATTTAGAAACATACATTGATTAGAAATAGTTGTGCTAGTTCAAAATGTGACAAGGGAAGGTTCTTTATCACATTGTACAACTAGGTATATTAGGAAAATAGGGACACATACTATTTTCTTAGATAATTAATATTTTACTTTTAAATTAGATAAATAGGGAAGGGGTGCCAAGTCAATAATTCGGTAACTTTTTATAATTATTGCAAAGAGTCTGATAAGTGTAGCTTCCCAACATCTTCTAAAATGATTAGAATATGACAGGAAACAGTATTTTATTACGCTTTTATAATATTTTAAGAAAATACAATTAATCCTATATTAAGCAGAGGAAAAATGATATGAAATATTGGTTTTTAGAAATACTAAAAGCTTTCGCGGTACCCATAGTACTTATCATAGTAACAATTATCGTTCTATTGAGATCCATTGACATTAATAACCAAGAAACATCACAGATTATTATAGGCGTAATGCTTGGTGTTGTCCTTGGATTCTCTGCAGATTTAATAAAAAGAGGATTTGACGACTTAACTAAAACACAAAGGTTAAGAAAAATATCATTAAAACTTTTAGAACAAGACGCGGATAGTACCTATAGAGGAATATACCTTTGGGGCTTGTTCCAGAAAGCAGATAATATTCCAATAGAAGATAAAGTACACATACCACCTGAGATTGATTTAAAATACTGGAATTTCTTAAAACAAGACAAGGAATTTCTTATGCTAGGTGCCAATGAACCTTTCAATGAGATTTTTAACATTATGTGGGATTTTGAAAAAATAAACTACCAAATTGAGTTAGCAAAAAGAGGGAATAAAGGGGCTTTTCAGTTAGCAATAGCACTTTATCATTTAACTGTAAAAGATGGAATTCACAAAAAATTATTACTTATGTTTAGGACGGAACAAGAAATAAAAGAAATTGATGATAAATATACAAAACCAAAGGAAGGTTCTGATAAATACAAACAATAACCCTAATCAACCAGAAGGGCAGGGTAGGCAAAATTACTTCTAAACGATTAACAAATAATATAAATTATTTCTTAAAAAGAAAGGATTAATATATAAGTTTGAATAAAGAAAAAGTTAAACCGAAGGTTTGTCCAATTAGAAACATCGAATATTGATATTTCTTCTTTTTTAGAAACGTTAGAATAAAATGTTCTTAAAAACAATAATAATTAAGATAATGTAATTTTAATTTCCTGTAAAATTTGTTCTCTATCTTCCCTCCAGATTCCAGAGGAATTGACTTCGATTTGTTGTACGCATTTTTTTGAATTTTCGCTATAGATAACTATTTTAATTTTAATAAAATAAATGGGGACACATCCCATTTTCTTGGATAATTGATATTTTAATTTTAAATTAGATAAATAGGGAAGGTGTACCAAATTAATAATTCGGTAACTTTTAGCGGAAAACCTATAGGAACTGAGGAGTTTCTTAACCAGATGGTTGAGACTTTAGGTATTACTGTAGATAGACGTCCTAAAGGAAAACCTAATAAAATGGAAGATTAAACTATAGAAAAAATAGGATGTGTCCCTATTTTAATTATAATCATCGAAAGGAGAAAAAAATGAAACCAACTGAATTAATTGAAAAATGCCGTTCGGGAATTGCGCAAATTTCTTTAGAAAATGACAGAGAGTGTATTGGTTCTGGGAGTGCTTTTCTAGTTGATGGTGGTCTTGTTACAAATAGTCACAATCTTAGGCGAATTACGTTCGATACACTTGTAATAAGATTTGAAAATGATATAAGTAACAATTCTAGTAATGAAATACGTTTATCATCACAACATTGCATAGAATCTATAGCTGCAGAATCATCCGAAAATGAAAAAGATTTTGTGTATATCATTTTATCAGAGCCAGAGTGTAATGGAAGACATATTTTTGAGTTGTCTGATTCATCCAGCTTAACTGTAGGGGAACAAATTGTATTTATGGGATATCCGTTCAGTTCACCCCATTTAACAGCCCATGTCGGATATGTATCAAGCTTACATCAAAGTAATGGAGTAGAGATAATTCAAATTGATGGAAGTGTGAATAGTGGAAACTCTGGGGGTCCTCTTCTTGATCTTAAAACAGGTAAAGTTGCAGGAATTGTTACACGAGCAGAACCTGGTTTATTGAAGGAGCAGTTTAATCAATTACTTCAAGCATTAAAAAATAACCATGAAATACTAAAACATCAACAAAGTTTTGCAAAAATTAATATTGCAGGAATAGATCCAATTCAAGCTATGAAAGCATCTCAGGCATCAATGGAACAAATAGTAACACAACTTAGACGGTCAGCCAATGTTGGAATTGGCTTTGCTTTCTCAGCAAAATATGTTAAAGAAGATATAGTCCATTTAAAAAAATAGTAGATTCATTTGTGTGAAGTATTAAGATTTATTTAAAAAAATAGGATGTATCCTTATTTTAATTAAATATATTAGATATTAAAATTTTAACCTGTTTGATTTGTATAGATAGACAGCTTTAGTATTTATCGAGAAAGGGTTATAGTTGTAGGAATAATAAAATAAGAGAATGCCCTAAACTTGAAAAATGCCCAACAAGCTCTTGTTAAATAAAAAAAGTAGAGATGGATAATGAATATATTAAGATAAATATTTGGTAAGAGTATTAAAATATGGAGGTATAAAATGGATAGGGTTAAATTACAAAAATGTTATGGTAGATTAAAGGGATTAAAAGATATTGTTTCTACAGAGGAATATATAATTATTGATTTAATTAGCGACTATAATTCAATAGTCGATGAAACCCAAAAAATTGTAAGTGAAGATTTAGAATCCTTCAAAGTAAAAAAATATAGTCCCTTGCATAGCAATCCTGATGAAACTTGTAGTTATTATTTAAAAGATAAATTACTTCAATTTATTTCATTTTTAGAATATGGGTACAAATTGTCAAAAGAAATAATTGAAATTGGATCTATCTACAATTCAATTAAGGATGAAGAATTAAAAAGCAGATGTGCTGACATTCTTTCAGCTCTAAGTAATTTCGATAGAGTTATTAATCAGGCAACTCAAGTACTTGAGAACAGAATCAGAACAAAATCTGGTTTAGATAGGTCGTTTGTGGGAATAAAATTAATAAATAAAGCTTTAAATTCTGATAGTTCAAAATCAGTTTTAATTGCTTCTGAAAATAATGATGAACATGAAGGTTTTTGCCATATCTGTAGGGGAATTATTCTTGCTTTTAGAAATCCCACCCATCATTATCTTTCTGATTCATTTAAAAGAGAAGATGCTTTAAAATTTACTGCATTTATAGATAATTTATTAAAAATAGTTAATGGATGTAAAATATCGAATCAATCGTAATGAGTTTAACCTTTACATTGGAATAATAGAACCACATCCCATTTTCTCAGATAATTAATATTTTACTTTTTAAATTAGATAAATAGAGAAGGGATATCAGGTCAATAATTCGGCAACTTTTAGCGGGAAACCTATAGAACCTGAGGGGGTTCTTAACCAGAAGGTTGAGGCTTTATGCATTATTATAGATAATCGTCCTAAAGGGAAATCTCGTAAAATGGAAAGCTAAACCATAGAAAAATAGGATGTGGTCTA
>Ga0315291_10006952_pt1 | contig 14029 bp, 14 predicted proteins | sample YL17G12_20_MG_FD_203070 | JGI IMG/M metagenome (GOLD analysis project Ga0315291, IMG submission 203070) | Sediment microbial communities from Yellowstone Lake, YNP, Wyoming, USA - YL17G12_20 | ecosystem: Environmental > Aquatic > Freshwater > Lake > Sediment | place: USA: Wyoming | collected...
CGTATCTCAGATTTCCAAACCGAAAGTGCTTTCCACGCAATAACAACTACAATCAATTACAGTATAATTTCTATAATTCTTAAAACAATTTCATAAGACATAATTTCCTCAACTTCGGGCTAAATTTATTTAATAATAAATCTTCCAGATTTAACTAATTTTATACTGTTATAATCTTTAGGATCTGTGAATTCAAATTGCCAAATAGAATAAACATCTCTGCCTCTTTCTTTGTCGAAAAATAAAGTAACGACTTTCTTTTTTGTTCGGGACTGCCATTGCCGATATGGATAAAAAAGCTGTCTTATTATCACATTTGAAGCATTAAAACTTTTAGCTTCAATCAGCACGATTTGATTCTTTCCTTCATAACCTGCGTCTACTTCCGTTTGTACACTTGAAACTTTTATTAATTTTTTGCCAACATAAAAATCGAAGTCAGGAGTATATTTTCTGCCACGGATTGTCAAAACTAACGAAGAATCTTTAGTGAAAGTCCGAATAAGACTGCTGGCATATGCAAAATCTAAGTGTTGCATCTCCGAATCACCAATTTTCGCAGTATCTAATAAAAAATCAAGTTTAGAAGAATATACCGTAACTTCATCCCTAATCGGAGGAATATCAATATATCCTTCTCCTTTTATAATGTTGTAAAAACCATTCTTAACTGGTAATAAAAATAAATTATTATCTCTAAATATTTTCGGTCGGGATTCCCTGGTATCTTGTTTACATAAAATACGAACCTCTTTTTCTCCAGTTTCTTTGAATTTTTGGCAAGCTCTTTTTATTTGCGCCGCCGACAACAAAAATGGCGATTTGTTAAAATCGTGATCTAAGATTTTATAATCATCGAAAATTTTCTTCCAAGATTTGCTATTTGCCATATTTTAAAGACTAAGTCATTACTAAAACTTTTTTATCGTCAACTTTCATACAAATGTTTGTTTCTCATATTATACTCCAAATCTTCAAATCGTTTAATTGATAAATCCAGGTATTTTTTATCCGTATCAATGCCGATAAAATTTCGTCCAAAAAGACAAGCAGCTATACCGGTTGTCGAGCTTCCGGTGAATGGATCAACAATTAAATCCCCCTTATTGGTGCTAGCAAGCACAATTCTTTTTAATAAGTTCTCCGGTTTCTGCGTCGGATGTTTTCCAAACTTCTTTTCAAAGGATTTTGGCGTTCCCATAGACCAGACCGATCGCATTTGCGTATTGGGCTTTTTAATGGAATCTTCCGGCCAATTACCGTTCTTCATTAAATCATAATTGAAAATGTGTTTTGCTTCTTTGTCTTTCCTCGCCCAAAGTAAAGTCTCATGGCTTGCGGTGAAATAGCGGCAACTTAAATTTGGCGATGCGTTCGGCTTAAACCAAGAAATGTCGTTCAAGATGTGGAATTTAGCGACCTGCAAAGCGAAACCGCATTGATAAATTGAGTGATAAGTTCCACTTACCCAAAGAGTTCCGTTGGGCTTTAAAACACGCCTTACGGCCTTTATCCATTCAAGATGAAACTCAAAATCTTTTTTCAATCCGTTGCTTCTATCCCACTCTCCTTTATTTACGCTCACTCTCTTTCCGGAATGCAGAGAAAAACCGCCATTAGAAAGTAGGTATGGCGGATCGGCAAAAATCATATCAACCGAATTTTCTGGAAGTTCGGCAAGAACGTCTAGGCAATTAGCGTGATACAACTTAAACTTAGACTTCTCGTAATATGGCTTCTTTATTTCTACAATTTCTTTCTTTTGTTCTAAGGCTGGATTTTCTTTCCTCACCATCTTAGCAATCAACTGCATTTCACCGGTAAAAGGAATGTTCTTATATTTCGGATTTTCCGGTTTTAAAAATTTATAAGGCGGTTTATTTTGGGAAATATAACGCTTTACGGTTGTGCCATCTGGGGTTTGGACCAAGACAATATCTCCGGAAACAAAATCATTCGTTTTTTTAAATAGAATTAAATCTCCATCGTTGATATTGGCGTTAATCATTGAATCCCCCATAACGCGGACTACCATTACGTTGTCGGAAATAGTTTCCACGTCTTTTGATAGCGACTGCCAAGCGCCGATTTCTTCTATCGCTTCGGTAAAACCTCCGGCCGAAGTATAACCGACTATCGGAGCTAAGGGAGAAACATCTATTACTCTATATCCTTTTTTGAGAATTTTTATTCCTCGAGCCGAACCTTCTTCACGAGTAATAAAATTTTTCCTTTCCAAAATGGAAAAAATATCCAAAAGAGTTTGGTTTGAAGAAATGTTTAGTTTTTCTTTAAGCTCGCTGAAAGAAGGCGGAAAGCCGGCAAAAATTAAACTATCATAAATATTTTTCAAAACTTCCTTTTGCCTTTTTGTTATAACTTCTTTCTGCATATTAAATAATAATACCCGACCAAATGGTCGGGTGTCAATGAAGTTATCCACAGTTCCCTATTATTTAAGATTTTGAGGGCCTTTTTGAATTAACTTTTCCCGAGGACGTTCGATTTTTGGTAAGGATTTTAGCTTCATATACCCTAGGTAATTCCCCTTGACAGGGTGCTATGGCTTGTTAATATAATAATAGAGTATCGAAAAAGGGCGTCGACCGTTAGGACGATGGCCCTTTTTCATTTGCTTTTAACCTTTTCTTTGCATCTTTATCTATAAAGATATTAAACATATAGTTCTTAAATCCCTCATCTAACTCTAAAAAACATTTACCCTTTAGGCCAATATTTTCTTTAAAATAATCAAGAAATCTTTTTTTGTATTTATCTCCGAAAATTATAACTTTTGAAGCTAATTTTAGATCATAATTAATCGCTCCAATCATAAGATCGGCGAGTTGCAACAAGTCGTTTGATTTAGAATTAAACCGAGCTACTCCAGCTACTGCCAATCTACCAAGCTTGTCATTTATTATACGTTTTACATTGACCTCAAATCTCACATTGTTAGGAACTGTCATATAATCTGCAACTACAATCATTATTTCATTTTGAGGCAGATTCGCCTCTAATGCTCGAATTGAAATACTTTCATATGCTTTCCAAGGATCACCGCCAAATTCTCTATTAAAGTAATCTCCCTGTTTATCGAGCGAATAAGAGCAAAACGATAGGCTATGAGTTGAGAAAAAAGAATCCAATGCAAATTTTGCAAATTCAAAATTATTTTTAGAAAGTTTATTAAATTTCATTTCATCGTGAAAATTTCTTTTTATTCGCTCATATATAATTTTGCTTTGTAAATAATAAGGTTGAGAACATTTAATGAAACCGACCGTAAAGAAGGGGTCTTTCGGGTTGCCTAAACTTCCACTTTCATCAAGAAAATAAAATTTTGTCCATATATTTTTATAATCAGCGAGGGTTAAATTTTTAATATCTTTATTGCCACTAAAGAATTTAATCATATTTTTATTTTATCACGATTTTCGGTTTTTCTCTTTTAAATTTTGCGGGCCCATGCCCCGTAGTGAAACTTGTTTCTACTACTGGGGTTTGGCGATAAGCTTTTCACGAGGACGTTCGATTTTTGGTAAGGATTTTAAGTTCATAAAAATTATTTCATTATATATGCCGAGGACGGGCCTTTTCCAACCTGTTTTATCATGCCAAGTTTTTTAAGTTTTTGCAGATGAAGTTGAGCAGTTCTTTTGGGGCATTTTAATATATCTATAACGTCTTTTACGCTTATTTTCCCAATCTGACCAAGAAAATCTAAAACTTCCATTTGCTCTTTGGTTAAAAAAATTTGGGATTTGATATTTTTATTTATTTTTCTGCCAGAAAGGGCAGCAACCATACCTCTCACGTTATCTATTTCTTCTTTAAATCCTTTGACAAAATATTCCAACCAAGAAGTTAAATCAGTTCTTCTTTTTTTATAATTTTCTCCAATATTAATCGCTTTGTAATATGATTGCCTGTCGTGGTTGTAATAATCCTCTAACGCGAAAAGACGGCGGAAATCATAACCCCGCTTATATAATATTAAAGTTGCCAAAGCTCTGGCGGTCCGACCATTGCCGTCGCTAAACGGATGAATGGCGGCTATTTCTTGATGAACAACCCCCGCCACAATTATCGGATTGATTCCTTTTTTCTCGCTTTCGGTTATCCAATCAAGAAGATTCTTGCAAAGTTCCGGCACCTTTTTCGCTTCCGGGCCAGTATAAACAACTTCATCCGGAAATCCTTGGCGCCGCCTTACCACAAAAACAAGGCTTTTTCTGTAACGACCGCACTGCTCTTTTGAAAGAGTTTTGTTTGTTACTAATTTATGGATATTGAGCAAAACCCTCTCCTTGATAGATTGTTTTGCCTTAACGATTCTTTCTATATACTTTAAAACTTTAAGGTAATTTTGCACTTCGTAAATATCCCTTTGCGGTGCGTCTATTTTCTTACGAGCCAACAAGGCTCCTACTTCGTTGATATTTAATCTGTTCCCTTCTATGGCGGTTGAACTGTGCGTTATTCTCACTAAGGCCTGGCGCCTTAGTTTTAATTCCTGCTGCGGTAAAATTTTGGCGCGCTCAATAACCGCTTTTGATTCAGCGATATCTGTTAGCATTTGGACGATTGAATTAGTGAGTTTGTATTTTGGGTTGAACATACTTATATTATAGCTCCTATTTTATAATCGCGCAATAATCGCGCAATAATCGCGCAGAAATTACGCGATTTATTTTATCTTCCTCACCTAATAACTTTTAAATTTTTCGGCGAGATTTAAAATTTATTTGAATAATTGAGGAGATGCTTTATCGCCCAACATCGTATACCAGGGCCTTTTTGCTTTCAGAATCTCGCCTTCGCCGCTTATTTTATAGTCCGCGTCAACATTCATGGATATAACCCAGAAAAGCTTGAAGGGTTCATTGACTTTAAAGTTGTAAACCGGCTTATTGCTTTCAATTGCGATGTTTATGGTATTGGTGATTTTTCCGCCCGTATTTTCAATTGCGTAATAAATTTCAGGCGGCAAAACGTTTAAAACCTGCTGCTGATTATTTTCCACCACATACAACTGCTTATTTTCCACTTTGAAATCGGATTGAATGGTTGATGTTATTTCTTTTTTCTCCGTTGTGATAAATTTCATCGTCGCTCCGCCGCTCTCGGGTTTTACCTCCAGATTATAAATCGGGGAAACTGCCGTGGACCGCACCGGGATAGTCACTAAAGGAAACGAAGCGCCCCCCGAAAACGCTGATTTGATTTCTTTATAGTTTACCGATTGTTCGTTATTAATAAGCATTTCGTTATTTTTCAGTTTAAATTCCACCGGGGTATCTGTATTTATGCTGAAAAGGGGCTCTACCATCGTTTCTTCCGGATTTTTTATAATAGTAGACGCGCTTTGGGGCGCTTCCAGAGAATAAACCACCATATCGTTTTGCAGTGTGGTATTTACCGTAATGTTAGTCGCCCCGGATAAAACCCGGGTAAAAATTTCTGTCGGCTTTACTTCCAAAGAGTTAACGGCGCTCAAAACGTCCGGCGAAACGGCGCCCGAAGCGCTGGGGATGATAATCACATTGGAAATACCTCCTTCCATTGCTGAACCGATACTGGATTCAATTTCCTGAACCGAGGTCTGGGGCGGAGCGAAAATTACCGACGCACCTCCGGATTCCTCCGACTCTATAATTTTAATAACTTTATTCGGAGTGGCGGTTGCCGAAGATGTTAATGGCGTTGATACCGACGGCTGGCTTTCTGTCTGTTGAGAGTTAACCGTGCCCGTCTGATAACAAAAAATAAAACTGATTAAAATAAACGCTAAATATGCTTTTTTGAAATTTTTTTTCATAAATTTTTTTAATTATTTTTCTCCACTTAATAACTTTTAATTTTTTCGGCGAATTCAACGGCTTTTTTAAAATCTTCCTCGTTGGGACGGCTTCTATTAAATATTCTTGGACCGAAATTACCGACAAGACGACTCCAACCCAAGCAAGAAAAACTATCAATAAAAATAATCCCCTTTTTTTCAAGTTTTTCTTTTATAGTCCTAAAAGTCATTTTATCCCCTCCAATATGCATCGTGCAAAAAGCTGCGGCCTTTTTGCCGGAAAGCTGGGGTAAACTATCTATGAAATCCCCTATTTTTTTAGCGGGTCTAGAGCCATGAACCGGCGTTCCGATGAATATCAAATCGTAATCAATTAATTCATCAGGTTTTACTTCTTCCACTTTTTTAATCTCTCCGGCAATTGCTCCCGCAATTGCCTTTGCCACTTTTTCTGTATTTCCTGTTTCTGAATAATAAATAACTGCGGATTTCATATTGTTTTTATATCTCTTCCTTCAGAATACATTTATTCCTCAACAATTTCAAATTAAAAACCCGCTCCTTATTTGCAAAAAGCAAATTAAGGAGCGGGTTATGTTATTTTAAGTCTCGATTTCCTCCTCTGGATTGAAACGGCGCGGCACGATTACAATACCCGAAGGAGTAATTACGGTTTTTTCCTTTTGCTCTCCTTCGTATTTCATATTGCCCGCCTCGATAATCGAACCTTGCGTGATGATGTTTTTCTTATCGATAATCGCCTTAACTATCCTCGTTCCGGATTCGATTATCGCGCCTTCCATAATCACAGAATTAATCACTTGGGCATCCATGCCTATTTTGACCCCCGGAGAAATAACTGAATTACATATCTCTCCCCTATCGACGATACACCCCTCGCAGATGAACGAGCTTTTTATCCTTTCGTCAAAAACGTATTTAGAGGGTGGCCACTGTTTTCCAAATGTAAGCCATGGCCACTTGTCCTCGTAAATGTTAAATTTTGGCAACAGAGAAACCAGGTCCATTTGCGTTTCATAATAAGCATCTACTGTGCCTATGTCCATCCAATAACCTTTGAACGGGAATGCAAAGACTTTTCTGCCGTCCGCAACCATTTTAGGGATTACGTCTTTGCCGAAGTCGTGCCGACTTTTCGGATTTTTGGCATCTATAGTCAATTCTTCAACCATTACTTTATGGTTGAAAACATAAATCCCCATCGAAATAAGGAAGGTATCTGACTTGCCGGGAATTGATTTCGGATTCTGGGGCTTTTCTTCAAATCCGACGATCTGAAGATTTTCATCCACCAACAGCACACCAGACCTTCTAGCCAATTCCAGATCATTTGTCTCCAAAGTCCCAATTGTTGAATCCGCTCGTTTCTTCTGATGGTAAAAAATCAAATCGCGATAATCCATTTTATAAACATGATCTCCGGCAAGAATCAAATCTAATTCTGGCCTGCATCTAAACACTGAGTAAAGATTTTCGTAAACCGCATCGGCCGTTCCCACGTATGGTTCCAGGTCAGAGGTGGTTCTCCCTTGGGGTTGAACTGCTTTTAAAAATTCACCTCTTTCTATACTAAAGGCATGTTTCCATTCGTCCAAATGATCTGTCAAAGAAAGACTTTTATACTGGGTGGGAACAATAATTCTGCTTAAACCAGAATGCAGGCAGTTTGAGAGCACAAAATCAATAAGCCGATATCTACCCGCAAATGGTACGGCCGGCTTTGCACGATGACCGGTTAACGGGCCCAATCTTTCTCCTTTCCCTCCTGCTAAAATAATCGCTACTGTTTTCTCTGCAATTTCCTTCATCTTTTTCCTTTCATTTCAAAATTTTCAGATTTTAATGAGCGGGGATATAATAACATAATTACAAAAAAAAGACAATGGTCGATCGAGACGATTCCTCTCTTTTTGTTAAAATTCAATCCGTTATGATACACAAGCTGGACTTTAGTTCCTCGTTCATAGATTATACGACTCCTCTATTTTTACCCTTCGACAAGCGCTCAGGGTAAACCGAAACTCAAACAAAAAGCCCGCGGCAGCGGGCTTTTTTACATGTTATTTTATTTATGCTCTTCTTTTTGCTCTTTACCGAATCGTTCAAAAGCCCGTAAAATTTCCAGGGGTACGGCGAAAATAATCTTACTTGCCTTGTCGGAGCTTACATCGTTGATTGCCTGAAGGGTCCTTATATGCAGACCTCCCGTGACTGCCGAAAGAATTTCGGCGGCTTTTGCCGTATTGCTGGCAGCGATAACTTCTCCTTCGGCTCTGATAATTATTGCTCTTTTTTCTCTTTCTGCTTCTGCCTGCTTGCCAATAACTCTTTTCATTTCTTCCGGAAGAGTTATGTCTTTTAATTCCACGCTGAGAACCTGAATTCCCCAGGGATCGGCGGCCTTTTCAATGATGTCTCTGATATTTCCTGAAACCCTGTCCCTCTGGGAAAGAAGTCCGTCTAAATCGACCTGGCCGACGACATTTCTCATTGTTGTCTGAGCAAGCTGGGAAATGGCATAATAAAAATCTTCCACTTCCAGAAACGCCTTATCTGCTTCCTTGACTTTGTAGTAAATCACGGCGTTGACGCTGACTGAGATGTTATCTTTGGTAATCGCTTCCTGATTGGGCACGTCTACAGCTTTCACTCTCAGGTCCACTTTTTTGTAGAACTGGATGATCGGCCAGACCAGTCTCCAGCCGGGCATCATTATGCCCGAATATTTTCCCAGGGTAAACCTAAGCCCTCTTTCATACTGGTTAACCTGCTTGATGGAAATTAAAATAATAAACAGGATTAATCCTAAAATTGCGTATGTCATATTTTTGACTAGCAAAGATATTTTTTAAAAAAAATATCTTTTTTATCTTCGCTTGCCGAGCGAAGGTTAAGAAGAGATTTATCTCTTCGCTTCCGTTTCACGGAAGCTTGACGATTAATTATTAATATTTTCGACCCTTTTTATATCCTCCCTTCTTTCACTCTACCTCCGTTTTTGTGAAAATTCAAATAATGTTGGACGATGGCAGTAAAAAACAACGACGCTTGACATGATTTCTTGATCTGTTATGATGACGGCATACCTCCCCCCCAGGTATATTAACAAACAAACTTATGACAACAAAAAACAAAAAGAAAAAAACTCTTATCAATTTTAAAAAAGCTTCCAGCCTACTTTTAAAAATCATGGGCATGGTGGAAAAAGACCATTACTGCATCGATGTGATGCAGCAGAATCTAGCGGTTATAGGCCTTTTAAGATCCGCTCATGAAATGCTGATGGCTAATCATTTGAATACTTGCTTTAAGTCTGCCATGGCTACTAAAAACGAAAAGAAAAAAAAGCGAATGATAGAAGAAATTTTAAAAGTAATAAATTTATACAATAAATAATATGGAGCGAAAAAAATAATTGCGGTAAAAAGGTCGAAAAAGCCCCATTTAGGGCGATAATTACAAAAATTAACAAAAATAAAAACATGGAAAACAAAAAAGAAAAAACTTGCAATTGTGGATGTAAATGCGGCTGCGGAAAAAAATGCAAATGCGGACCTGATTGCGAGTGCGGATGCAATAAATAATCTTAATATCTGAACTTAAAAAATGTCAGAAAAATGATTAAAAAACCATCAAGCGCTTGATGGTTTTTTATTTTTGCCGTGGTTTCTTTTTATTAATCCCTTGAGAATACCTTAATGATTTGAAAAACGATAAACATCGCAATGGCATAACCGATAACGGCGGAGATAACGGATGTCTCAATCAAATGGCCTTCCCAGTAAATATTGCGGAAAATAAAACTGAAGGGCGAAATTAAAACATCGCTATATTTGTAAATAAGACTGACGACAAGGGTTTGAGGATTGGCTCCTAAAAATTTAAGGAGTAATCTTAAAAGTAAAAATAACTCAAGCAGCCAGAACAGCTTTGAAATTATGGATAAAATCAACGAATATATAAACGAATATATATTAGATAAGATTCTCATATAAATCTACCTTAATTTTGCCAGGTTTTGCGGACCTTTGGCGATGAATTTTTCCCCTCCTTCGCCAAGGCTACGGACGGGCAAGAACGGAGGGACATTCGATTCTCGGTGAGAATTTTAGCTTCATTCTTCAATAGTATTTGCTATTGACACACTTTTATAATCTGATATTATTATAGTATCACCACGAAAAAGACCCTTATGCGGCTGTCCGCATCGGGGGCTTTTTCTTTTACGGCTCTCTTTTTTTAAAAATAGACCTCTTATCATCTAAATACGTTATCGGTACGCCTGTTCTTTTCAAAAGGATTGAACATTTTTCCTTGTTTGCCGGAGATAAAATTACTCTTATTTTATTTTTCTCTTTTAGAAATTTAACCAAACTAGAATAGTCTCCATCGCTGGCTACGACAATCGCTTTTTCCAAGTTGCCTTCGTAATGATCGCAAACTGCTTGGAGAACCAAATCCGCATCACAATTACCTTTTACTTTTCCTTCGCCATCATACGTTGTTTCTTTAAACACCAAAGTGAAACCCGCTTCCTGTAAATGCGTATAAAGATCTTTATATTTCGGCACTAAACCGATGAAGAGGTATGCCCGCCTTACTAAATATTTATCGGTAAGCCAAACTCTAAATCGGGCATAATCAAGTTCCCATCCAAGAGATTTAATACCATTATACAAATTAGCTCCGTCAATGTATGCGATATTATTCGTTTCTGTTTCTTTTTTCATTTTTCTTCTTTCACTCTACCCCCGTTTTTGTGAAAATTCAATTTAAAAAAGCCCGCTATCAGGTTTTTATTTTCATTTCATTTAAACAACTTTCTCTGTCTGAAGGTTTTGGAAGTTTCGAGGGCGATTGTCTTGCCGAGCTTGGTTAAAGAAAAAGAGGTTTTTGGGTCGCCGGAAATTAATTTTCTTTTTCTTAAAGTTCTCAGCCGGCGGTCTAATTTAAGGGAATCCGGCCATTGGGAATATTTTGAAAAACTAAAAGCTTCAGGAAACAAGGTAAAACACTCTTTAATCAGTCTTTCAAAGGTGCATTTTTCTTTGTTTTCGATTATCAAATTGATGCCGAAAATAATAAGGTCGGTAATGCGGGCCTTTTTATACAATTCCCCGTCAAAATTTTTTATTTTCATTTACCAAGGTTTTATTTATAAGTTCGATGAGATAAATCTCATCTTTCGTCTCAACTTATATCTTATCAATTGAACGTCGAAATGAAATATTTATTTCATTAAGCAATCGAAAGTGAAGAAGAGAGCCAACAAGATCTCTTCGCCTATTATTTTCAGAATACCCCTATTTTTGCCAAAATTCAAACACCGAGCTCCGCATAGCGGAACGAAGGTGGAAAAGAGAATATCATTCTCTTTGACCCACACCGAGCTCCGCATAGCGGAACGAAGGTGGAAAAGAGAATATCATTCTCTTTGACCCACACCGAGCTCCGCATAGCGGAACGAAGGTGGAAAAGAAATAATTTTCTTTGACTATATAGCATATAAAAAGCGCTAACTCGTGTTATTGTGTTAGCGCTTGGTTCTGACTTAAGCTAAAGTTTTTTAACGGTAAAGCGAGACATTTTCCGGCAGGTACAATTGGGTCAATGATTCGCCCAAAATGGTGCGCTTTATCGCTTCCGCCAGAAGATTGGCTACGGAAATGACTTTAAACTTATTAGTGCCTATAAGTTTATGACTGACAGGCACGCTGTCGGTGAGTATGAATTTTGAAATCGGAGAATCTTCCAACTTCTTAATTAATGCGCCAACCGGGATTTTTTCGCTGGCCAATATTCCGTGAATGACCAAAAAGATTACGGATAATGCGCCGGCTTCCAACAACATGGTAGAGTCTCCGATCGCGGTGCCACCGGTTAAAATCTCGTCATCAAACAACAAGCAGTTCTTTTTTCTTACGTTCCCGACAACTTTGATGGGAGTGGTTTTCCCGCCGGCCCGTTGCTTGTCGATGTAAGCGGTGGACAGATTCAGAATATGGGCTACTTCGCGGTAGCGATAGGCGGCGCCAGGGTCTGAAAAAACCACAACGCTATTTTTCCTTAGTTCCGGTGTCAGAAATTCCCTCTCCAGATAATCGGTTAAAAGCAGGACCGCTGAAATACCGTTGGCTGTCGGACGGAAATACTCAAGAATATGGTCGTTATGGGGATCCAGTATGATTTTTTTCCTGATACCGAGATTGGAATTGTTGAAAATTTCCGCCAAAAACCTGCTCATTACGGAAATACGGGGCTGGTCTTTTTTGTCCGACCTGGAATATTCGTAATACGGGAATACCGGCATGATTTCTTTGGCATCGGCGTTGACGATGGCATCGATGAGATGAAAAAGCTCGAACAGCTGGGTATGGATTTGCGAGGCATGGGTGCTGATAATCACGACCAGATGATCCCGTACATTCTCGATGTGGGGCAGAATGCATTCGTTGTCGAATTTCTCAAACCCCGAATTACTGAGAGTCAGGCATCCCCCCGGCTGGAATTCTTTGGGCAAACGAGTTTGCAAGGCGTTGCAGATATTCCGGGCCAATTCAATCGAACCGCTGGTAGAAAAAACTTTTATTGGCTGAACCGAATTCATATTTCCCTCCTTTTATTTTGTTTATATCAATGAGCTTTCAGTTTTTCCCTCCGTCTTCACACTACCCCTATTTTCGAGAAAAATCAAAAATAAAGAGACCGTCACTGACGGTCTCTGTTTTTAATAAAAGAATCAATGTCTTTTTGCCTAAATCTTCTAATCCTCTTTTCTCCGATCCTGTAGGTTTTTAATCTTCCCTCATCCCCCCAATTCCTTACGGTGCCAATGGACACATGTAACATTTCCGCCACCTCCCTTACTGTAAATATTTCTTCCTCCCTCAGAGAAGAATTATCAATGTTTAATCCAAGGAAGATTTTAATATCTTCCGGACGAAACCTTCTGTCGCCACGAAGCCCAACCCTGTAGGCCTTTAGTCCCCCATCGTTGCTCCATCTTCTTACCGAATTCCTATGCACACGCAACAGCTTACATACTTCCTCTATTGTTAACATTCCCTCTGTCATTCCCTCTGTCATTTTTTCTCTCTTTCTTTTTGTTTATTTTTCTCGCAACAACCCATCTTCAGTTGTTAATGATACTTTATATTGCCTCCATTTCTATGATTTATATTCTAAAATAAAATTATTAAAATGTCAATGGTAATTTCTCCAAAAATTCAAATAAAAAAGGAGGGCTGCCTAAAAAGGACAGCCCTCTTAACTGATTCGCAATGAACAAGCGTGCTACATGAATCCTGACAACAAGGTTTCCTGGCTGTGCGGACTTAGAAATCGGGGCGGAAAATCAAGCATTGTATAAGCTCCAGCCCCCCGCAGCTTATATAAGCGGAAAGCTGCTCTTGCGCAGGCAACCAGGACGCTCCCCGTGAATTCCGGATTACTTGCCAGTTTCAACTGATAGTTGATCTTCGACAAGTTTCCGTTTCCGGTTCTTCCGAAGGAAAACACCGTGCCGCCATGAGGAAAAGCGGAATGCGAAGCGTCCATTTCTTCTTGGGAGATGAACACCACTTCTGTTTCGTAGCCGGCAAAGTAGTTAGGCATCTCAGTGATTTCTTCGCGTATTCTTTCTTTGTCGGCTCCCTCTTCGGCCACAACGTAGACCAGGCGCCTGTGCAACTGTTTACCGGTAAGCTTCAGGTTTTCAAAATTCATTTCCAGGTCCGCAACGACGTCTTCTTTTGGAAGCGTGTATGACCTGGCATCCAGTACTCCGGAAACCCTCCTGGCTGCTTCCGAGTGGCCTTGGCTGACTCCCGGTCCCCAAACCGTGAAAGACGTGCCGCCCGGCAAGAATGCATTCCCAAGCACTCTTTCCAAAGAGTAGATTCCCGGATCCCAGCCTGCAGAAATTATAGCTGCGTTTCCGCTGGCCAAAGCTGTTTTCCTCATCTTTCTGAAATACTCCAGAATATCGGCGTGAGTGTCGAAGCTGTCAACGGTGCTGAAACGTTCGAGAAACTCCGGGCCTTGTCTGGGGACATCCGACTTTGATCCGCCGCAAAGAATCACGACATCAATTTGGTCTTTTCCGGGCCAAGATCGGTTGTCTTCAGTATGGTATACAGGAACTTCGACCTCTTTCTTTGCCGCCTCCGGCCTTCTGCTGAACACGGCGACCAGCTCCATGTCGGG
>Ga0315291_10006953_pt1 | contig 14028 bp, 17 predicted proteins | sample YL17G12_20_MG_FD_203070 | JGI IMG/M metagenome (GOLD analysis project Ga0315291, IMG submission 203070) | Sediment microbial communities from Yellowstone Lake, YNP, Wyoming, USA - YL17G12_20 | ecosystem: Environmental > Aquatic > Freshwater > Lake > Sediment | place: USA: Wyoming | collected...
AGACGCCTGCAAATTTCTCAAGCAACATTTTAATCGACATAATGTGTTTCATACAAATTCTCTACTGGAAATTAATAGAGATAAATATGGCATATCGCCTTCTTCTTTCTTAATAATGATAGGCAATCCCCCTTATAATGATATAACATCTGAATTCAAAAACGGCGAGAAGGGGCAAAATATCTGCGATGAGGATTTATACGACAGAGATTTAGGCGTTTCATTCTTAAAGTCGTATCATAAGCTTAAGGCTGATATTGTTTGTGTTCTACACCCATTGTCGTACTTAATAAAAGAGACTAATTTCAATAGGTTGCGCGAATTCAAAGATAACTACAGATTGATAAAGGGTGAGATATTCTCGAGTGCATTATTTTCTGAAACTGGTTCTAGCAAATTCCCCATATTAGCTGCTCTTTATGAAAGAAATGCGTTAGGAATGACTTTCGATTATATTAGGGCATTTAGATTTAATATATTGGATAGCAATAAAATATTTGTTTTGTCTAATTTCAACACTACAGATGGCTATATTAACAAATATCCCCCACGCAAAAAAGACGATAAAACATCTTCAATTGGTTTGTATTATTACTCTTTTCGTGATTTCAATTCTTTAAAAAAGAACGCGTCTTTTATTGCAAACAGGCATCCAAATGCAATTGTCGTGACGGTAGAGAACTTTTATAAGTATGCGTATCTTTATTCATTGAAACGTCTGTTTAATCCTGAAGATGCGTGGTTATATGGGAATCTATCACCCCTCATAGACATAGAAGATGTGGAGCAAAATAAAGCACTTTATGTTTCATATGCTGTCAAAACTAATCGTATTTTTGCCGATACGAGAGGACGGGCAGTATCTAAGGCAATAGCGAGTTTTTATAAAATCAATCTGGGTCCTCTCGTAGATATTAATAAGCTGGAAATGGACATTGAAGGTAGGTTGAATAAACTGATTGGTAATTGAAAAACATATTATAATCAAGAAAAGATATATGGCAAATATTATCACTGAATTAACAAGTCGTAATAAAACTAGAATATCATTTGTTGGGAAGCAAGCAAGGCATCTTCGTCTAACAGGTAAATGGGTGGATTGGATGTTACAAATGAATGATTTTAGAGATTTAATAATCCCGCTGCGTAATGAAGATGTGGAATATAATATTTCTGGAGATAAAAAAATTGTACGGCGCGTAGGCCATGGTATTAGGCGTAAGCAATATCAAGGAGTATCGCTTTTTATAAAGAATAATCAAAATAAATGGCCGCCAGAACCAATTCAGATTAATAAAAGGGATCTGTTACAGTTAATCAGAGCGATGATTACTTTAGATTGCCCAGCAAATTATTGCATTACTGATTCTTTAAGAAATTCGCAGTTGTTGTTAGCCATGTTGTGGATAAAGAAGGTAAATTCGAGACTGTTAGAAGGAAAGAAAAAACCTAATTTTAGCGAAATATTTAGGATTAGCCTTGTAAAATAGCTACTACTGGACCAGTGCAGGCCGGCTGGATCGGCATTTGTGATGGCGGCGACGATGAAGCCACCGCATCCGCCGGCTGTTCGCTTATAATCCCCAAAAGACACCGCTAGCAAACAGGCGCCAAAAGGCGTCGGACGCCTTGTTGTCATTTACGGCTGACATTTTCAGCACGAGGACCTTTTTCACTCTGACCGATCTCAAACTCAACTTTGTCGCCTTCTTTGATCGGACCGTTCTTTACGGCGGTGGAGTGCACGAAAAGATCTTTTCCACCATTGTCGGGCGTGATGAATCCAAAACCCTTCGCTTCATTGTAAAACTTGACGGTACCTGTTTCCATACGATCTCCTCCTGAAGTTTCGGTTATAGAGCAATCTCTAACGATGTGGAACGACTATATACGCGTCTTGATGGATATTGGCAACGATCATTCCATATCCCGCGTGGGATGGCAACCACATCGGCGTCGACGAAGGCGGCAACGACGAAACCACCGCATCCGCCGGCTGCTCGCTTATCGTTAGAAAATAAACGGGTGTCGATTATTCTTCTTTGCTTTCCAGAAGGGCCCTGGCCTCGTCGAACTTCTCCTCCGGCACAAAGAATTCCACTTTGCCAAGACCGTCCAGTGTTAGGGCCCAGAGTTTTCCGGCCGTTTCCTGAACCTCTTTGACCTTGATGCCGTTGGTTTCCAGAACCGATCTGATGACTATGGCCTCCGACGGCCCGTTTGCCGTGTAAACCAGAAGCCAGTTTGTCTTCTTCTTATCGTCCATTTTGTTTTTTCTCTGCGGCGTCTATAGACCCGGCACTGCACAAAGTCAAATTATCCCAAGCGTCGGACGCCCTGTTATATAATTCCCACCCCCGCGGTGTGAATCTTCACTTGCCCATTATCCGCCGATTTTATAGGGTAGGGCCTGCCGATCCGGCAAGGAGGTCAAAATGCGAACAGGCGTAAATGTTTTTTTCCTTACAATGTCTCTTCTGCTTGTATCGTCGATGGCAGAGGCTGCAAACGTCTTCTCGGCGAACGGGTTCAATTGCACTTCGACGCCGGTCAAGAACGGGACGCTTGTGGATTGCGACGGCGCGTTCCCCGGCGTGAACGGGATCTTCGGCGGAACGGGATACGAACTCGCACATATCGAGTTCAGCCCCGACAATAAGAACAGGTTTTTTTACATGTCGGATACGGGCTGTCTCATCATGACGGCAGCCGATAATAAGTCGGTCGCCGTAGACCGCTCGAAAAACAAGAATGGTTTTGCCACATTCGAGGACGCAATGGGCTGGTGCTACAAAGGGGCGCAGAATGTCCAAGCGACCCCGCAAAAGTGACATGGCGGCATAATTTTATTTATTTTTTGGTTCTCTTTGGGGCAAAAAGATAGTAGGGACGGCAGGTGAAGAAAACCCGCCTCGTTTATCTGATCAATCCGAAAGCGGATTGTTTCACGTCAAAACCGCTTATCTTCAACAAGGTATTGTATTCGCCGCTGGCGGGGCTTTTACAAATAGCAAGCCTCTTTCCCGAGGAGAAATACGAGATCATCCTGACCGATGAGAATATCGAGCCGATTGATTTTGATCTCAAGTGCGATCTTGTTTGCATATCCGCCATGACGTCATACGTGAAAAGGGGATATGCAATTGCCGATTCTTTCAGAAGGAAAAATATTCCTGTTATCATGGGCGGAGTTCATCCGAGCTTCATGCCCCATGAGGCGCTGGAGCACGCGGACGCCGTTTGCGTCGGGGAGGCTGAAACGGTTTTTGCGAGGATCCTTGCGGATCTGGAAATGAATCAGTTGAAGGGGATCTACAAGGCGGACACGCTTTGCGATTTGAGCACGATGTCATCTCCCCGCATGGGCCTGATCAAAAGAAACAGATACATCAACAAAACATTTATCCAGACGGCAAGGGGGTGCCCCTCGGCCTGCGCCTTTTGCGCGGAACACCTTATGAACGGGGTCAATTACAGGTTCAGGCCGATAGCCGACGTCGTGGAAGAGATAAAAAGTTGCGGAGACAAATCCATCTCCATAAATGATGTCGACGTCTTCAGCGTCAAGGGTAGGACAAAGGAACTTTTGACCGCGCTTAAACCGCTGGACATCAAGTGGCAGGCGGCGGTTTCGTGCCGGCTCGCCCATGACGAGGAACTCTTGGAGCTTGCCGCAGCGAGCGGCTGCAACATGCTCTCCATCGGGTTCGAATCCATTTCACACAGCAACCTCAAGAGCGCCCACAAGATGGGCAACAACCCTGACACCTATGCACGGCTGATTGAAAAAATTCATAGCTACGGGATGATGGTTTTCGGATTGTTTATTTTCGGGTTCGACAGCGATGATGAGGACACCTTCTCCGAAACGTTGAAATTCGCGATCGACAACAAAATCGACGCGTGCGGCTTTTCCGTCATGACCCCGTATCCCGGGACCATCCTTTTCTACAGGATGCTTCAGGAAAAAAGGATCACCTCCTTCGATTGGGACAAATATGATCAGGGCTACATCGTCTACCAATCGAAGGGACTTACGCCCGAAAAACTCTGGCAGGGCCATAAGATGGTCTACAAGAATTTCTATTCATACAGGTCCATGCTCAAGAGGTATCCGTACTTCGATAAAAGATCAAAAGGCATGTGGCTCCTCATGAATATGTTTTTCAGGCGCGGCGAGGTTTCGGGAATTGACGTGCCCCATCCGATCATCGACGATGACACGAAACTTCTGTTCATGCCCAGCGTCCCCATGCTTCCCCAAAACGAGGGCTGGCGCGACATCATTGCGAATGCCTCGTTCCCTTAATCACACATTGAAGCGGAATGAAATGATGTCGCAGTCCTCTACGATGTATTCTTTTCCTTCGAGCCTAAGTTTCCCCGCCGCCTTCGCAGCCGCGATGCTTTTGCCCGACGACATGAAATCGTCGTACGATACGACCTCGGCCTTGATGAAGCCGCGCTCGAAATCCTTGTGGATGGCGGCGGCGGCTTTCGGCGCGGCCCACCCCGCGGGGATGACCCACGCCTTCACTTCGTCCTCGCCCACTGTGTAATACCATATCCTGCCCAGCAGTTTGAACGCGGTCCTTATGATCCGCTCGAACGCCGGCTCGGAAATCCCCATCCCTTCAAGAAATGCGGCCCGTTCCACGGCCGGCAGATGGGAGATCTCCATTTCGATCTGGCATGAGATGTCGATGACCGGAGAGGTGCATTTGGTGCGCGCCGCGAAGGACTCTGCGATGCTCTCCGCCTCCTCATGCGTATTGAGGACGATGAGCTCCGGCTTCATCGTCCAGAAGGCGAAACCCCTAAGCGATTTGAGCTCCTCGTCTGTCATCTCGAGATTGCGGAGCGCTTTGCCCGCTTCGAGCGCCTCCTTGAGACGCGGCAGCAGGCTTGCGTGCAAAACATCCTCCGGTTTCAGGTGCGTCTTCTGGATCTTCGCAAGCCTTTCAATTTTGTGCTCGATGATCGCAAGGTCGGAGATCACAAGCTCGTCGGAAAGTTTGTGGTAGCGCGCCGCCATCTCGTCTTCGGAAGTTTTCATGAATCCGTCGACCACATGCACGATGCCGTCTGCCGCGCCTGCAAGCTTGCGAAGCTGCGCCCACGGGTCCTCGCCGGCGGCGTTCAAGTCCATGAAGGGCACGGCGGCCGGAGAGATTTTGCGGGGCGCAAAGATCCGCACCAGCTCATCGAAGCGGGCATCGGGAACGCGCGCGAGGCCGCGCACGGTAGGCTCGCCGAAGCGCTCGCGGCTGGCGATGCCGGTCATGATCTCAAACAGCGTGCTTTTACCGCTTTGCGGTAATCCAAGAATCGCGATTTCCATATCAGGATCTGTCCAGCAATTTCTCGAAGTGTGCGCTTTTCTCGCCGTGGAGGCGGACGGTCTTTTCAAGCTCGGCAAAGAATTTATCGATCTGCTTTTGAACGTCGTGCAGCCGCTTCGAAAGCGTAACGATCTCATTGCCATCCTGATTTTCATTCGCCTTCTGGAGCCCTGAAATCACCGTTTCCAGCTCCTCCTCCAGTTTGCAGATTGCCTCCTCCAGCGTCTCGATCTTTTTTGTGAGCGGCTTTAAGACCTTCGATTTTTCGTTCATGATTTGCCCGCGCTGCTGGCGGAGCTCTTTTTTTGAAAGTGACGTTTCCTTTTTTGAAAGGGCAGGCGTCGCTTTTTTCAGGTCCGCTTCATCTTCCCACCCGATGCGGCGCAGGAAGTCGTCATAGCCGCCGTGGAAGAGTTCCACGTTGCCGTGCTGAAAGACCAGAAGTTTTTTCGCCACGCGCTTCAGTATCATCTCGTCATGCGTGACGATGATTACAGCACCGTCGAAGCGATTAATACTTTCCACCAGCGCCTCAACGGACTGGACGTCTAAGTGATTTGTGGGCTCGTCCAATAATACGAGATTGGAATCGGTGGAGATAATCTTTCCCAGCATGACCCTGCTTTTTTCACCGCCGGACAACACGGAAATCTTTTTGAGCGCATTGTCCCCGGGAAACATCATCACCCCGCAGATGCCGCGCACCTCCGTCCGCTGCAAATTTGGATTGCTCACCCAGATTTCCTCCTCCACTGTGAGAGAAGATTGAAGCCGGTCGATGTTGGTCTGCCCGAAAAATGATGTAGTCGTGTTAACGTTGGGCCCGATAGTCCCGGCAACGGGCGTCAGCTCACCGCCCAGAAGGTTTAAAAGCGTCGATTTTCCCTTTCCGTTTTTGCCGATCACCGCGATGCGGTCCCTGTCCGAAACGGGGAAAGAGAGATTTTTAATAAGCGGCTTATCGGGGTCATAATGAAAGTCCAAGTTTTCAATCTCCATCATGACTTTTCCCGGAAAATCCTTGTAGCGGAAATCAAATTCCAGATTGTAGAGCGTTTCGAGTTTCTGGCGGTCCTCAATTCTTTCGAGCATCCGCCTTCTGGATCTGGCCTGCGTCGCGGTGGCCGGATTGCCGTGGGTCTTTTCGATGAAGGTCTGCAGCTTGTTCTTGAGCTTCTCTTCGCTTAGGCGCTGCTTTTCATAGAGCTCGTCCTGCTCTTCGATCAAGGCCTCAAGTTTCGATGTGCCCCCCTTCACCTTTAAAATTTTATTCCGGTGAATGATTGCGGCGTGTGTCGTCACGTTGTCCAAAAATTCCCTGTCGTGCGAGATGATGATGACCTCGTTTTTCCAGGTCTTCAAAAAACGGGTGATCCATCTGATCGCCACGATGTCCAGATAGTTTGTCGGCTCGTCCAGAAGCAAGAGGTTGGGTTCGGAAACGAGCGTCTTTGCGAGATTCAAGCGCACCTGAAATCCGCCGGAGAGCTCCAAGGGGGAGTGGTTTAAGTCCTCATCTGTGAAGCCAAGGCCGAAGAGGATCTTCTCCACTTTATACTGGTTGTGTTTCTCTTCGGGGGGCAGCCCTTCGCAGCCGAATTCAAGAACTGTGGGCGCGTCAAAGTGGAGCTCCTGCGTCAGGTAGGAGATGCGGTAGTTTCTGGGCGCGACGATTTTTCCCGAATCGTATCCCTCGTCGCCCACGATGATTCTGAAAAGTGTCGTCTTGCCCGTGCCGTTGCGCCCGATGAGCCCAAGCTTTTCGCCAGGCTCCATCTGGAGCGAGATATCGTCGAAGAGGACGTCTTTGCCGAACGATTTTGAAATGTTGTGCAGATGGATCATGAATCTTCAGTAGTGCGTAATATCTTCATGGCTCGGCATATCGAATTTTTTGTAAGGATCAGGGACCTCGAATATGCTGGGCTCCGGCGTAGAGGGCTCCACATTGTTGTACTCATACGACCATGAATTATCGACAGCCGCTGTCTTAATCGGCAGGCCCTTGCCGGACACGATCCATTGATAGATCGTATCCTGTTTGCTGCCAACCGTGTAGGTCACCTGATACTTGTCCGCCTTTTGGCCGTTCACCGTCTCTGCGGCTATGAACTTGCGCTCGACTTCATTGGGAAGTTTATGGAAACCGGCGACGGTGTTTTTTGTCTGCAGGGGATATTCAACATACATCTTTTCACCCGGCATGAGCACCCAGACGACGTTCTTGTCCGCCCTTGTGATGATGGTAGCCTCCGGCGTCTCCATCCTCGTCTTGTCCTTTGAAGAGAAGATCTTCCCCGCAAAGTTTTCCGCCTTGCTCATGAACTTGAAGTCGGCGGAAAAATTTTCCTGAATTTCGGGCGATATGCCGGACGTTTTCTCCCCGACGGCCGTTTTCTTGCAGCCAGTAGAAAATGCCGCAAAAACGAGAACCGCGATCAAGAGTATGCCCATTTTGTTTTTCATAATATTTTCTCCCTAAATGCTGCCCATCTTTTTAAGAAACGTGAATACAGCGCAGATGACTATGCCGATTCCTATGCTCCATTCGAGTGAGCCGATGAAATAGGGATACACCATAAGGACCAGCCCCGTCACCATCGCAGCGCCATCCGGACGTTTTCTTCCGTACATGAAAAATCCGATGCCGACAAGGCTTATAAAGATATCCCAATAGATGAGGCCTATAGCTATGAGGAGCAAATAAGTTCCCCCTATATTCTAGAACGCGGATACCAAGCTCATCGCAACGCCCGGGACCCATTGATTTTCACCGGCTGAAGGCAGAATAGCGTCGAACCGGGCCTCGAGTTTGAGCTTCATGCCGTCGGCGATCCAATAACCGCCGCCGATGCTCGCCTCATGTATCTGCTGCTTTGCGCCGGTCAGATTCAGAAAACCGTTTCCGTCGTCGAACTGGTTCGCATAAGCGTATCTTAAGAAGCTGAAAAACTTATCAGTCATGTCCCAATGGAGGTTGACCAGACCTGATGCATAATCGGTATTAGGTCCGCCCGCACCGTCGTCGCGCCTGAACAAGCCCTGAAATCCAAGCTGAAAATTGTCCGTCAACCACGCGCTGATTGTTGTATCCATACCGAATGTCCAACTGCGGTTGCTATCCGATTCCGGGCCGGCAAAGGGTGTGATTGCGAAGAAACTTTCTTTTTCCTCGGGCCCCCAATAAAACACAAAGGATGCGAGCCACGAGGGCAGATCGTTGATTTTGAAAGTCGTGTCGTTTGTGCAGCCGTTCGCGGCCATTACGTAAACCCAGAAACTTTCGGTGAGCGCCGCGGAAAGCTGCGCGCCCGTCACCAGATACGGATAAAGATTCGCGCGGCTCAAAATGGACCACGATATCGTGTCATTACTGTAGGGCTCGTACGGCTCGAAGCCGGCCGGTGTTCCTATCCTCCCCAGCGTAAACTCCACGTCATGGCTCTCCGAAAGTTTCACCGTGGCGTAGGCCTGTTCGATTTCCACGCCCGGTGCCTGCACCCATGAGCCTGAAAAGGGCCTGCCGAACCAGATGTGCGCGGCAAGATTTGCCCGGTCGCCGAACTGTTTGGCAATATCAAGTTCGAAGACCTCGACAAATGCCTCCACGACGTCTTCCCCTTCGACGGGGGGAATACCCGTTGCAACTCCCGGAAGGACCGAACCCAAAACGCCCGCAAACGAGCCGTCATTTACCCACTCCGTGGGCGGGCCGCCGGCGAATTTCTGCCATCCGAAGCCGGCGCTGAAAAAACCGCTCATCTCAAAGCCGCCTCCGACGAAGCTTTGTGCCTTTTCTGAATCCTCCGCCGAAAGAACGGTCGCAGAGAAGAAGACGATCATAAGCGCCGGCAGGATTTTTATAATTTTTTTCATCTTGAATTGTCTTGGATTTCCATTAGATACATCAATAGAGTATATTAATCAACAATTAGAAGAAATAATCAGGGCCGGATAAAATTTTATGATCAAACTTGTATTGTTAAGGCACGGCGAGAGTATCTGGAATAAAGAAAACCGCTTCACGGGCTGGACGGATGTGGATCTTTCAGAAAAAGGTGTTGAGGAGGCGCACAATGCGGTGTCTCTTCTTAAAGAGGGAGGATTCACATTTGACGTCGCGTTCACATCGGTTCTCAAGAGGGCGATCAGGACATTGTGGATAGTTTTGGATTATATGGATCTGATGTGGATCCCGGTTTACCGTTCGTGGCGTTTGAACGAGCGCCACTACGGCGCGTTGCAGGGTCTGAACAAGTCGGAGACGGCCAAAAAATTCAGCGAGGAGCAGGTCCACATATGGCGAAGGAGCTACGATGTCCCGCCTCCGGCGCTTGACGTGAAAGACGAACGCTATCCCGGCAAAGACCCCAAATATCACGATTTGACGGAGGACGAGCTTCCGCTCACCGAGTGCCTCAAGGATACGGTGGAGCGTTTCATGCCGTATTGGCACGACGTGATCGTTCCCGCTATCAAATCGGGAAAGCGCGCGATCATCGCGGCCCACGGCAACAGCCTGCGCGCCCTGGTGAAACATCTGGACAATATTTCCGATCAGGATATTCCGAATTTGAACATACCCACCGGCATTCCGCTCGTCTATGAGCTGGACGAGAAAATAAAATCGATCAGGCATTATTATCTCGGCGACCCTGAAGCGGTGGAGAAAGCCACGGAGTCGGTTGTCCAGCAAGGAAAGGCTAAGACATAGTTTGAGGATTATTAGTTCCCGATCTGGAATCTAGTTCCAGTTAGCGGTTAACAGATTTCAGATCACTTCCTCATCTTCATGAGCATTGCATATGAGATGCGAAGCTCCGATTTGATCTCCTCATTGAATGTTGCAGTTATATATCCATAGGCACAGATAATATCGATTGCCGATGCCGTTTCCGCAATGGAAGCTAACGATATATCGAAAAACCTGTTCCGCTCCTTGATTGAGCGCCTGCCGTTGCCTTCCGATAGATTCAGTATAGCACTAGATAGGGCCCTTTTGAGCTGATCCTCAAGATAATAGTTACCCCTGGGCAGTGACTTCAGTAGCGCTGGCAACTTTCTTGCGACACCTAGCAATACACAATAGCATTTCAGTTTTTGGTGATTCATGGAACACCTCCAAAGTTGGTTTTTTGCCTCTTGCCTCCACATAAAGGGTGGGAGGCAAGAGACAAAAAACCAAAAGGAGGAATTTATGTTCAATCACCAAAAGCTGAAATGCTACGAGTATGCGCTTGATGCGGCAAGAAAGGTGCCAGCGCTGATTAGAAGATGGCCTGCGGGATATGGATATCTGGAGGATCAGCTTAAGAGGGCAGCGTCCAGTGTCGTATTGAATATTGCGGAGGGCAATTACAGGCAATCATTCAAGGAGCGGGCAAGGTTTTTCGTAATCGCAAGGGCATCTGCGGGAGAAGTATCATCTATCTTGGATATTGCTCGTGCCTACGGTCTTATCGCTGACGAAGATTATGGCACACTTCAGGATGTACTCTTGAGGGTTGTTAAGATGCTCTATCATCTTAAGTGATCCTAATCTTTATCCTAATCCTCGTCTTAGTCGTAGTCGGTGAGAATCGCACGACCAGATGTTGGCTACTTCCCGAATGTGTCATATCACGCTTTAAACAGTATAAATTACGCTATGGTGATGTCCTTTGACAGATAGACATCCTGGATTGCGCCCAGGAGTTCGATGCCGTCTTTCATGGGCTTCTGGAACGCCTTTCTGCCGGATATCAGGCCCGTTCCGCCCGCGCGCTTGTTGATCACGGCGGTCACGACAGCCTGCTTTAAGTCGTCTTTTCCCGAAGGCCCGCCGGAATTGATGAGCCCCATTCTTCCCATGTAGCAGTTGGCGACCTGATAGCGCGTGAGGTCTATCGGATGATCGGTCGTGAGTTTTTCGTACACGATGGGACTCGTCTTTCCGAATTTGATCGCGTTGTATCCGCCGTTCGTCGTCGGCAATTTTTGTTTGATGATATCGGCCTCGATTGTGACGCCAAGATGGTTTGCCTGTCCCGTAAGGTCCGCAGCCTCGTGATAATCGACGTTGTCCTTCTTGAATGCGTTGTTTCTAAGGTAGCACCAGAGTATCGTGGCCAGCCCCATTTCGTGCGCATACTTGAATGCCTGTGAGATTTCTTCTATCTGATGGTGCGATTCCTCCGATCCGAAGTAGATCGTTGCGCCGACGGCCGAGGCGCCCATATCGAAGGCCTGATCCACGCCCGCAAACAGTCTTTGGTCGTAAGTGTTCGGATACGAAAGCATCTCGTTGTGATTGATCTTCAATATGAGCGGAATTTTGTGAGCGTACTTGCGCGCGACCGATCCCAGAACTCCCAGCGTCGATGCCACGCCGTTGCATCCGCCTTCGACGGCGAGTTTCACAATATTTTCCGGATCAAAGTAGATCGGATTCGGTGCAAATGACGCGCCTGCGGAGTGCTCGATGCCCTGATCCACGGGCAAAATGGAGAGATATCCGGTTCCGTTCAATCTGCCGTGATTAAAAAGTGCGCCCAGATTTTTGAGGACAGGGGTAGGGCGGTCCGATATAGAAAATATCCTGTCTATGAAATCCGGCCCAGGAAGGTGGAGGTTTTCTTTTGGTATCGTCTTACATTTGTGTTCGAGCAAATTTCCGGCTTCGTCTCCCAAGATCTTGATGATGTTCTCTGCCATATCTTAACTCCCTTTCTTTAATTTCTGTTGCCGATAACCATCGATGCGGACGTGATTTCGGATAGTGGGATTTTTTCTATTGAAGTGTAGCCCGCCTCTTCAAGCCAGCTTTTCACTTCGCTGAATTTGTAGTCGCGCCCCTTCGTGTGGACGAGCATATGGACGGAGAAAAGCGTGCCGTATGCGGGTGTCAGCCCGTCCTCGGACATGATGTGGTCTTTGACGACGATTTTTCCGCCCTTGTTTGTCGCGGCGAAGAGTTTTTTCATGAGCGAGGCGTTTTCTTCAAAAGATTCGCTGTGGATGATGTTCGAGACAAGTATCAGATCATATGAGCCGGGGACGGGATCTTCATTGAAGTCCGCTGCGATAAGTTTGACGCGGTCTTTGTATTCGGGGTAATTTTTTAAAACTTTTTTCGTCACCTCGAGCGTTCCGGGCAAATCCAGAATCGCCGCCTTCAAACCGGGAACGCGTCTGCAAAGTTCGTATGTAAAGCTTCCCGGTCCGCCGCCGACGTCAAGAGACGATTTTACATTCGACAGGTCCAGCGCGTCCGCGACCATCGCCGGATAATTTCCGGCGGCTGCAAGGCCGTGCATCGCCATGATGAAGCGCTCCGTGTCTTCGGGATCGTCCTGATGGGCGCGGTGATGCGGGACCGGTTTGCCTGTCCTGATCACTTTTTCAAGTTTTCCCCAGCTCTCCCAGCCGTCCGCGGTGTGAAGGATGAGCGCGCCGTAAAATGCGGGTGAGCTTGAAACGAGATAGCGCTGCGCGATCTCTGTATTAACGTAGCGGTCGTTCGTCTTTTCGATGATTTTCAGCGCGGCAAGCGCATCCAGAAGGATACCGGTCGCGCGGCAATCGAGCTTCAGAGATTCAGCCACGCCCTTTGCGGACCTCGCCTCCGACGCCAGCTGATCGAATATTTTGAGGATCACGGCGGTATGGAGAATCCGCGCCGCCTTGTAGCCGTCATTTATGCGCATCAGGTCTTCGAGATTCATATGCGTATCATTATATAAGGTTGAGGTTGAGGTCAAGCTTGAGACACAGCTTACGGGATAATCAGGTTGCCTTTGTCATCGAAGTGTTTTGCGACGTTTGTACTTCCGTCGCTCATGACCACCGCTCCTGCAATGAGCGCTACAATTGCAGCGACAATTACTATTTTGGGGACAATGGAGGCGGGGAAAAAGAAATTGCCGGCAATTCCTATTGCACCTCCTGCAACGCCGCTTACCATCAGCCATGCGGTGATTTCATATTCTTTTTGCGCCTTTTCTTTGGCGGCAGAGAAATGAGTGTTCAAATATAAAAGCGCCTCGGGCGTGAATATTGTCTGTCCGTTCCGGTTTATGGAGCTCTCCAAAAGTTTTGAAAAGGCACGCATTTCATTTCTTGAGACCTTTTCGTCATGCATGATCGTATTTTCAAAAGTTTCGAGTTCCACGGCTTCGACCATTCCGTCGATTATAATATCCTTCCATGCCGTTGCAGGATCACATCTGCCCGATTCAAACCCCATTTTTTGCCCCTTTTTTGAGCCCTTTCAGTTCCGCTTCTTTATCGCGGGTTTCTCAAAAAAGTTGCTATAAAAATTTTGGCTGTTTTAGGGTTTTAAGACGCAAAGAATCGGTATATTTTTGTGAGGCCGTCGAGGACGACCTGCGCTGTTGTTTCCCGGGCCTCCGGGGAGTCCTCCGGTTCATCGGAAAACTGTGAGATGACAGCCCATGGGTAATTGATCCCTGCTTCGGAACCGCGCATGGGAATCATGAAGTTGAGCGGCGTGGTTTCTCCGTCACGGAAGGAAGACTGAATGTACGGGAAATTTTCATTAGTGATCGCAACATGGCTGTCGACCAGATGTTTTAACTGTTCAACAGCGAACCGGACCTGCTCTTTGCATTTGATAACAAGGTCTTCGGGGATGTGGCGTCCCGTCTCTATCCCCCTGTCCACTACTCTTTGGAGGAGGGTGGGTTCG
>Ga0315291_10006955_pt1 | contig 14027 bp, 19 predicted proteins | sample YL17G12_20_MG_FD_203070 | JGI IMG/M metagenome (GOLD analysis project Ga0315291, IMG submission 203070) | Sediment microbial communities from Yellowstone Lake, YNP, Wyoming, USA - YL17G12_20 | ecosystem: Environmental > Aquatic > Freshwater > Lake > Sediment | place: USA: Wyoming | collected...
CCACTTCTCTTTCCTTTTGACGGTGTGCCTTTTGTCATAACTCACCTAAAGAATTATGCAGCTGGGCTGACTAAAACAATCATATCTCCGCGCACAAATACTTGCCCAAGCTTTCTGACTATCTGGGCGTTTTCATCGCGTTCTTCAGCGTCATCAAGAACTACGTTGATATGTATATCAAATGCTCTCAAAATACCAACTAGTTGTCTTTTGCTTTTCAATTCAACGATGACTCTTTTGTTTCGTGCAGCGTTCAATGCGTCTAATGGTCTTTCTGCGTCCATAGGGAAAAACACTTTGTATCCATTTAAAAAAGTTTGTATATTGCTTTGGTGCATGACTGATAAGTTAGTTAGGATGTTCGAAGAGAAATATCCGCCCATAGGACCTTACCAAACCTCACGAGTAAGCACCTACAATAGTATTGAGCGGATTTACCTGTACCTATTAGATGAGGTTTTTGTTGGAATAAAAAAGCCTCTCGTTGTTATGAGTGACATAAAGACTCTTGCAAACAAAATTTTTGATGATGCAAACTTCAAATTCGAAGAGAATCCGGGTACTTTAACAGGACCGGTTATTATCTTTGAACCGCGAGGCGCTGACAGATATTCAATGAACTATAGCGGGCATTACATACAAGTGCATAAACCCTTTGTTGTGCCTGTGGTAACATTGTCGCTTGCTAATAGAGGAGCCGCAAAACTCTATCACAAACAAAGGAACAAATATTTTGGGTTTGTAAACAATCTTTACGAGTTATATCTAGAAAGCGCAAAAGCTCGCAATAAGCTTTAAAAACTGGAATTCTGAGCTTTGAACTATGTCAATCTGGAAAGCAGCAAGACAGGGAAGCAAACCATCTGGAGGCAGATTCTGGCCTTACAGGAAAAAGAGAGCATACGAGATAGGACAGGATCCTATTAACCCGAAGATTGCTGAAAAAACAGTAACAAGGAAAAAGAGAACGAGAGGCGGTTCTGAAATAACTCAAGTTCTTACAGCTAGCCATGCTAACTTAATGTTGGAGACTGGCAAGTTCAAGAAATCAAAAATAAAGACAGTCAAAGAAAATCCATCAAACAGGCACTTTGTCCGTATGAATGTTATCACAAGAGGCGCAATTATAGAAACAGAAGATGGCCTTGCAAAAGTCACATCAAGACCAACAAGAGATGGAATAGTTAATGCAGTTTTAGTTACAAAGAAATAATCACTTATTTTGTTTTTCTAATAAAGCTTCGAGTGCCAAACGCTTGCCTTTCCAGTCTTCAGCTTCCTTTTCGTGCTTGGAATTCTGGTAAGCTAGGTATGTTTGTGTCAAATTAATTAGGCTCTGGCCAATTTCTTTGACTTTGTTATCGAACGCGTTCAGTAATTCGGGTTTAATTTCTTCACTTTTTTCAATTTCACTAGTTATGTTTTGCAGGTCGCCAGCTAATTGGGTGTAACGTTCTCTTTCTTGCTTGTAAGCATCTTCAGGAGAGATTTCTTCAGGTTTGCAGTCGCCACTATAATCTGGAATTGGTTTTCTTATGGATCCCATTTTATGTATAAATCGTAATTGATAGTTTTTTAACTCTATTGCAAAGAAATAATTATTTGATTAGTTTCTTGCCGTACGCAGCCAAAACTTCATTGTTCCAGCGCTTGACATTTGCTTTAATTTGCTCCAGGGTTTTGTCCCAGAGAGTATTTGCTTTCTGAGGCAAGGTTTCTGTGTTAATTTTAGTGTTTGTGGCACCCAAATAGAACGCTTCAGCAAATGTATTAACGGGTATCAAGTCTATTTCCTTTTCAATTGGATAAGAAGATGTTTTTAGCATTTCAGTTAGCTCTCTATAATTTTCAACTGGGAAGACAAATCTCATTCTTTTGTTTTTGTCTTTGTTCAACATTTGATTTGCTCTCCAGACAGTTCTTGCTTTGTTGTAGACCCCGCCTATTGGACCAACAGTTCCATCAAAGAAGCTAAGATTGCCAGTGTACACTGTTTTGCTGTAAATAGGTGTTTCACTGAGTGCAGAGCATATAGCTACTGCGTGTGCAAGGGAAGCAGAATCACCTGCAACTTCAAAATCTCTGTGGAATGTTGTTTTCGATATGAACCTGACAGGACTGCCAATCTGTCTTTTTACAAAATCAACAGCTTCGTTGAATCCTTTGATCGCAGTTTTATCAGTCAATTTTGCGTCTATGTTATACTGCTGAAAATTTTTTCCAGTACTAGATGGCGTATCGACTATCACCGCGGAACGAATTGTTGATACCTCGCCAGGCATATGGCGTGAACCGAAATCGTATAAATGTACGCCATTGACCTCGCCAACAGCTTTTTCTGGCGGATTCTTAATCATGTCATAGATTTTATTATCAACAAAATGGTGTATCCATTTTGGTTCATTTTCCTTTTCATCTTCGATTAAATGCTCCAGCGAGCAAATATTATCGCCCTTCATACGCGCAAATCCTAATAACTCCATAACTCTGGCGCGCAGGCGTCTGTAATCGAGGTTAAGCAAGTCTGGCCACGACCACTCTATAAGCAGCTGGTCTGTAACTTTAGGGGACAAACGCAGGTTTAGTTTGTGTTTCGCGTTAAAGTCATTTACCGCCGTATTTATGACGCCAATAGTTTCTTTTCTGGCCCGGGGGCTATTTTGTGCGAACTCATTCAGTTCATAAACAGTAAATCTGCTTCGCATGGATTCGTCCGTTTCATAAATATCAGCATAGGTGCCATGGAATTTTACGAAAGGATTCTCATTGTCGCAGCCAACAATCATAGTTGGTGAATGAATTGCGAACGTAGTACCTTTGTCTTCTATCATTAACTTCCCTTCTTCAACAAACGTCAAAATGGCCTGCCTTCTGGCAGCAGCATCCTGCACTTCGCTGCCTAGCAGTGCCTTGAAGAAGCCCTGCATGTTGTCAACTAGCACAACCATGCTAGATCCCATCAGATAGCCAGGCGTAAATTTTCTATGTGGTGGTGAATCATCATCATCATCGCTATCATCATCATCATTATTGTTACTATCGGGTTTGCCTATCTTTCCCCACATGTCCTCTTTGTTGAAGCTTGTAGGGAATTTAACGCAGATTTCGCCAGCTTTGGACAATAGAACCTGTTTCGGATCCAATATGAACTTCAGATACATATTGTTTCCGCCATGAGGCAAAGTGAATTCCTCGCTTTCAACATCCGCGAAAGGGTGTGATAGTGTGATACTTATAGATTTGTTATCGCGTTTTATTACACGCTCACCGCGCGCTTCCATGTAGCACTCCAGAATCTGACGCGAAACCGTTTCGGCATTTTCTCTGAAATAACGAACAACGGAGTTCATCCAGCCGTAAAGCGCAGGATGCGTTGTATCTTTGTACGTATCAAGGATCTGTTCCAGATTTTTGTTACACCATTCAAGGCTGTCTTTTGAAAGTTTCAAATCGGGCGATGCGCTGGCTTTTAGTTTCGCAAGGGCGTGGTAGTATTGAACAAGACCTTTATCTTTTTTGTAGAGCTTAGATGCAGAGTCATACTCTTGTTTAAGTCCTTTGAGCACATCCAGCAAAACCTGCTTTTTTTGCTCGAGATCTAATCCCGGGACGTAGGCTTCATTCACTATCGAAAGCATCTGAATGACGCTGCCTTTGATTTCCTCCCGCAAATCTTTGTGGAGTTTTTTGCGTACTTGTTGTTCTGTTACGCGTGTTTGATAACGCCTCTTCTTACCGTCTCTGCATCTCTTGTAAACACGCAGACTACGCATCTTCAAACCAGTCTTGATATCATCCCAAGCAATCTTATCCATGAAACCGTAACTGATACTATATCCGGTAAGATCTTTAACGACACTAAAATCGAAGCTAGCAGGCGCTTCAGAAACAACAGAATTCATCTTTCGATAAAGCGTTTCATAGATGCGCTTTGTAGCAAGTGTCAGATAATCCTTGAATTCAGTTTTTTCAAAGTGAGGGAATATTTTTTCTTCCAGGCCTATATTTTCGAACAATCTTACGACATCGTTGCAAAATGCTTCCGCCTTATCATTTGCAGATTTGATTTCTCCATTTACAAAATCAAGAACAACCGGTCGGTAAGAGTCCGATAGGTTTGGAAGGAATAGGTAATCTCTTGTTTGAAACTCGCGCGCCTTTGTTTTTATTTCATCGAACAAAGGATACCACTCATGATCCTCGGGCAGATTTATTTTACCCGTTACTACATCAACAACATAATTAACAATCAGGGTTTTGCCTATGCCGGGCTCACCCGTGATTGCAAAATTTGGTTTTTCTGCATATGCCACCTTGCGCAACAGTTTTGTAATGTCTTCGTGGCGGTTTGCTATGTGAAACTCAAGACTTTTATTACCAATCGCTTCTATCTCAGGTACATATGATCTTGGCTGTACATTCGTGGCACTTCCCGCAGGGGAATAAATAGGCATAGTTCGCGTTTATTTCGGAAGTTATATAAAAATATAGACTTGATAATATGCAAATTTCCAATTTAGGCAGGCTTTTAACGCTATTGCAAAGAATTATATAAGCTTGCGAAATCCTTATAAAACGGCGCGTGAGTTTTTATTTAAAGTTAGCGATAACCTCAAAGGTGATGAATGTGGCTGAATTTGTAAAAAGATGCCCGGAATGTAATTCTATAAATCTAACTGTTGATGAAAAACGCGGAGAAGTAATTTGCAAGGCTTGCGGTTTAGTTCTTGATGAGAACATGGTTGATACAAGCCCAGAATGGCGCGAATTCTCTGATGATGGCGAAGACAGGAGACGTGCTGGTGCTCCTGCGACTTTCACAAAAGCAGACATGGGAACTGGAACGCAAATCGGAACAGCTTCCGAGTTGTATAACTTGCCTGGCGCTCAGAGACGAAGGTTCATGCGTTTGAGGGAATGGCACAACCGTTCTTCAACATCACTTGAACGAAATCTAAAATATGCCTTAGTTGAATTGAAGAGAGTATCATCTTTGCTGAACATACCTCCATCAATTGAAGAGGAAGCAGCTAGAATATACAATCTTGCCGTAAGAAAAGCACTTGTACGCGGAAGATCAATGGAATCTGTTGTTGTTGGAGCTATTTACATTGCTTCAAGACGATTTAATTTACCTCGCAGTTTAAATGAAATCTGTAAAACGACGGGTGCTAATAAAAGGGAAGTTGGAAAGACTTACAGATTTATTGCTCGCAGTTTGGGAATCAAATTATTGCCATCAGGACCTGCGGACTATATACCAAAGTTTGCTAACAAATTGAATTTCAACTCAGCAACACAGACAAAAGCTGTTGAAATACTGAAGAAAGCACAGAATATGGAACTAACTTCAGGAAGAGGGCCTATAGGACTTGCTGCAGCTTCACTTTATGTTGCATCTCTGATGACAGGCGAAAAAAGAACACAGCGCGAAATAGCAGATGTCGTTGGTGTAACTGAAGTTACAATCAGAAACCGATACAAAGAAATCATCGACAAGCTCGGCTTGAAAGCCGAATTAGAAAACGTTGCTGAAGTGCTCGAAGAAAAGAAGCGAAGATAATTACAAGCTTTTTACCATTTTTTCAAATTCTTTTTCATTTGCATTTGTTTTTATTCCTGTTGGGCTGAAATGCGTTCTTGATGCGTTGAAACCTTTCTTTTGAAGTCTTTCTATGACTTTGGAGATTTTTGGCACCTGGTTTAGTTTCATTTCAGATAAGTCAAAGAAGCCAACCTTTTGCACCTTTGACTCTTCTCGTATCGTGAATAGAAAATCTTTAGTTTCCTTTGATATTAATTTGTCTTTGACTGCAAGCTGATACATTTTCTCAACTAAGTCTTCATCCCAGAGCTGGCCAAGCCACATCGGACCTGCTCCCCGGAAGCAGCCAATCTGCTCCAAGATCTTATCTGCTTTGTCCGCACCTCTTTCTGCCTGCAGATAACAGCGCATGTAGTGTCTAGTTGTGTGCGCAAATATCGGAGTTAATGCAATATCATACTGCGCCGCGACTTCCTGAACTTTCTTAATTAAAATTCTCAATCCGATTTCGTGCATTAAGTAATTGTAAAGAGGTTTAGCACCATATTTTCTCAGGCAAGCAGCAGGATAAGTTCCACATAAAGCACTTGTATCCGTAGCTGTGACCGCAACTATGCCTGCTCTGTTCTCAACCATTGCTTTCACGCCGGCATCTAGGAAAGGAACTGGCGTGCCAAATGGGTCTATGTCAACATAACCAAATTTCTTGTCTTTGAGTTTGTATCTTGTTGCTAAAAATTCGTGAGCGCGAAGATTTGAAATTTCAACTTTCAGCTTGTTTAATTTAGCATTTTTCTTTGCTAGAGCTGTTGCGGTCGGGCTCGCGTCATTGATGTAAACGCGTTTTACTCTGGCTTCCTTCTTTAATCGCAGACCTCTAACGCCAGTTGCAGCCAATAAGTCAACCGCTGACTGAGGTTTCAAGAGTTTACAGATCAAAATCGAGATATCTCTGTTTAAAGTCATAGCAGGATTGTAGAAAGCAGGCGACTGCGCATTCAAAGCATATTCTGCTGGGTCTGGAATGGTGAGCTTAACAGCGCCTTCCCTAACTTGAATGGTTTTCATGCGATATTTTATTAGATTATCTCTTTAAAAATTAACCATGGTTGAGTCTCTAGAAGAACAGATTGTGAAGCTGCTTTCTATGAAGGTGCCGGAAAGAGAAACTGCTAACAGAGCTGTAACCTACATCAAAACTTTTCAGAAAGCGGTCTCGAGAGATTGGAAGATCGTATTAGACACACCGAAGTTAGAGCCATGTTTGGACGGAAGCATAAGTGCGCACTGGAAAACCGAAGTTTATGAGATTTTGTTGAACGTGCCTACTGATGGCCCTGCGCACTACTCTGCTGACTTCAGGGAAAGGTGCGAAGGAGATTATGATTTGACCGGCAATAGGAAGTTAACACGCGTGTAATTTTGTATTGTCCGATAGTGACGCAGTTTTATAATAACATATTTGGAAATTAGATTAACAAATATTACGGAGGTAATGAAAAATGATGGACATGAAAACATGGGGATGGATAAAAGTAATAGGCGGATTAGTCGCACTTTACTTTGCATGGCAAACCGGAATAGGCATGAACCTAACTGGTGCAGTAGCAATATTAGCTGCCCTAACAATAGTTGGCGGCGCTAGCAAAGCTAGTAGCAAAGGCAAATAGGTCTTTATCTGTTTTTATTTTTTGTTTTCTATTTTCTATAAGATTTTTAAACGAGAAATCTCTAAATTCTGAAATGCCAAAATTTGTGATTGAGCATCTTGAGTCAAAGATGTATCCTTGGTGTGTTCTTGAGTATGGGCATATTTCTAAGATCGTAGGTAAAGGTAATCTGCTCTTCACTAATGTGAAGAAGGGCGTTGATAAGCTAAAGAAGCTCGGCGAAGTTAAGAAAGAATCAGTTAAAGAGCTAAAACTTCAGAAGGCTTGCATTCTCGACCCATCTGCTAAGAAACTTTTAACACCCGAGGACAAGAAAAAGTATGATTACTTCATATTTGGTGGCATATTGGGTGATAACCCTCAGAGATTCAGGACGAAAAGAGACCTGACCTCGAAATTGAAGCTACCCGCCTTCAATTTAGGGCCAAAGCAGATGTCAACTGACACCGCAGTCTATGTTACAAAGAAGATTCTTGATGGTACACCTTTGGAAAAGCTGAAGTTTGTTGAGGAAATCGAGTTCGAAGACAAAGATGGCTGCTTTGTTGGCCTGCCTTTCAGATATGTTATTGAGAATGGCAAGATAATCGCGGCAAAAGGCCTCAGGGAATTCGTGCTAAAACATCAAAGATTGATCTAAAATAGCATAGCCTTAAAATGCTTTTTTTAAACAACCGAGAATGATAGAAGATGCTGTCAAAAAGATATTCAGGAAATACCGGGGACAGATAGATAACCTTGGCACCATCGTTAATGAGTTCTTTCCAGTGGCCCTTGGCCTTAGGCCGGCTTCATTTCCACTATGCCACGAATTTAATTACAAAAAGAGGTTAACTGCTGAACTTCCGAATTCTAATCTTGACGAAGAACGGGAAATCGCAAAAGAGCTTGGCCTTAAACTGATAGTCTACGATCAGATATCAAAATTAGGTCTCAATAATCTCAGATATTTCCTTGTTAAAAAAGAAAACAAAAAAGTCATTACCAAAGTGAAATACCTGCAGTTAGACCAGTCACTTTGTGTTGGGGATATAGGTCATATCCTTGAATATCCTCAGTGCTGCATAGACGTGTTTCAAGATTGTGCTAATAATAGCAAGATACCTGACGATTATGCGCAAGAAAAAATCATCGAGTACAGACAATCAAACCGAGATGTAAATCCTTTAGCATATTTCGTCTGGGGATTCATACCATGCAAACCTGACTGCAAGCCGGCCGTAGAAAAAGGTCAGGCAATCTTCAAAAAATTCATGCAAATCGACAAAGAAATTGCAACCACATACATGGACGTGCTGTATGACTATTCCTCAAAGATAGAACTGGAAGGAGCAGAAGGCACCAAAATACTAATACTTGCAAAATTAATTGACGCGTTACAACAGAATTAGGTTTCCTTCCAACAACGGCAAATCTCTAAGATGTTTGGAGCATAATGTTTAAATGACTACTTTTTACGCGAGTTAATATGTCGCCTGCAATTCCAAGTGCTGAAGGAAGTCTGCTGCAATGGATAGCTTCTGTGCAGCGGGAATATGTGTCAGACCTAAAGACGATAGTAGATCGCATGGATGGTTATGACTTAAATCAAGACAGCAAATTTGTAAAAGAATATGGCGACGATAAAACAACCAAAATAATCTTGGAAGTGAATTACTGGACAAATAGGTTTAATTACGGCTCAGCAGTGGATCTCAAGATTTCATGGAAAAGCAGTCAAAGTATGCTGGAAAGTCATCTAGAGACATTAGATGAATTTTTCCATAAAGAAGTAAGAGTGCAAGGGGCGAAGTTTGACTATGACCTTCCAAAAAACAGCTTCAGTGTTTATATGAACATTAATCACGAAACTCTGCCTAAAGCTAGAGATGATCCTGAGCGCTGGCCTCAGCAGTTTGATTCTTTGACTAAGATTTTCAATATGCTCGCAACGAAGTATGTTGAATTATATCTAAAATCTTAGAATCGAGTAATTACCTCGTTAGTGTTTCTACAGGGGCGATAATCGAAACAGGATATTCCTTTTCAAGTATGTCTATCAGTTTGCTGTCTTCTAAAAATACTGAGTGCATTCCTGTTTGCTTACCGCTATTCCAAGTTTTCATATATGCGGGCGCACCATGTAAATATTGAATTACACTAGCACTAACATCAACATCGTCGGGCAGAAGGTAAACTTTTGTTTTATTGCCTTCGCTCTTAAAACGAGTACCCTGTTCAACTGAATACATTTTGATACTGCCCTGAAAGCGCCCTTCCCCGTCGCCTGTCGCTCGGATAAATTCCATTCTCATGGACAGATGATATGCCATGTCCCAATTCTTATTAAGAACCAGAGTGTGATTCTCACTTTCTTCCAAGCTGTATTCTAGAAGCTGTTTAAAAAATCCGAGATCAGACTTGCTGCGAACTTTGCACTTTTTCTTATCGGCGACAGCAGATAAAATTTCCCGCCAATATTTTACATGCTCAGGTACTTCCATGCTATTACTCTAAAAGAAAGTCTTAAAACTTCTTCCAGTGCCACCTAAAAATGCCGTTCCAAAACCTGGAAACTGATATCGCTTCCCTGACAAAAAGAGATCTTAATTATGTAATGCGGACCATGGAAGATGCTTTCAGCGAATGCAATAAATTTTCCCCGGCTCCAAATAGCGAACTTATCAGAATTATGAATTCCAAGACGACCGATCCGAAAAAAGCAGATCCAAAAGATTTTCTGGCGCTTCTAGGACTGAAGAAAGGCCTGAATTGGGCAGAGATAGAATGGTGGTTTGACAATCCGGCCCAAAACAAGGGCAAATATCATTTTCATAAGGATTTTTTCTCATGGGGCATAGACGAAAACAGGATTTACTACGTGGTTCCTGGCACTTTCCTGCAAAGCGCACACATAGCGTACCTGATGTCAACAGTTAAGTAATCAAATTTTCTGCCACTTTATGTTGTTCTTATCTAAGATATCTGTAATTTTCTTCTTTTGAGGGCCAGTCAGGCCTTTCCATTCAATTGCCGCGAAGTCTGGCGTTGGAATCGTTTTTCTGTAAGCTTGCATGATTAAATCTTCATCTAATTTGTCAGCATGATGTTTCGGGCAGATATGACCAAACGCAATCTCTGCCAGCTTTTTGTTGAATTGCGGGCAATAATGTCCTCCTCCAAAGCCTATTGCCACAGAAACCTTCTTTTCATGCTCTTCTGGCGTGATGTCAGTGCACAGTTTATTGATAACATCGGCAGCTGCTTCACACGCTTTCATGTCAGACCATTGCTTTTCAGTGCTTCCGACTTCAACGAACATAACGGGGAACGGAATAGTAGGGCTATGATGCGTAACTTCCATGCCTATTTCGTAACTAGAAAGCTCTTTTCTCATTTCTTTCAGCTTTCTAAATTCAAGAATGCCTGCCCTGACGTAGAGAGCCGGCGCTATTGAAAGTGTCTTTGGCTTGCCACCACGACTGTTATCGGCAGACCAGTTGCCAGTGGTATGGCAGTTAAGCATTGGGACGCCTGCTTCAGATCTATGAGAAGATGCAACCATTATTATTTCGGGCTTTAATTTCTGAAAATCTTTCTCGTATTTATCCAGGTCAAGAACGTCTTCCTGGATTTCAAGAATCTCAGCATCGACATCAGGATATTTCTTCTTCAGAACCTTACCTATGTTAACAGAAGCGGCATTTGCTTTTGCAACTACTATTAATTTCATAAGAGCATATCAAGAAAGGGAGAGTATTTATTTCTTTTTCAGCTTCTTGAATTGCGGAACTCTTTCTTCTCTTGACTTTTTAGGTTTCTTTCGCATGGAAGCTACTATGCCTGCAACAACGAGAATACCTATTAAGATGGCGATGAATATTGGCGTGTCAACACCTGCGATTTGTTGATTAAGAACTGTAGCTGGCATCTCGCAGCTTTTGGCTTTTGTTACCGTGTTTTCACATAAATCCTTGCAAGTTCCGCTCTGAGTTCCAGATTGTGCAAACGTAGAAGATGATGTGCAGTTTCCCCAAACAGTTGGTGTGCAATCTCCGCATACTGACGCTCCTATTGCGCCCGTGGGCTTAGTCGGTTTCGTAGCATTTGTTACATTTGTTGTTGGAGCTGCTGATTTGCAATCTGCTGGGCAGCTTGTTGCGGTTTCGTTTCCGAAGCAATTGCTATCTCCGCAGTATTGTATTGGCATCCAGCACATTCTCACGTTATCGTAAGGATCAACTTCGCCACAGCCTTGAGATGGTGGCCCACCGCCACAGAGTTCTGCAGCTCCGGCTTTGCCTGTTGGTGAGTACTTATAGAACTCTGACGCAGATGCACAAATGCATCCGTCAGAACAGGTGCCTGAATGAGGCGCATAAGCTGCAGTCTTTGCAGAAACTATTGAAAATGACATTAGTACGGTTAAAATTACTAGTAAAATCTTAAGTGGAAACAATTTTCTCGCCATGGCCAAAACCACATTTTTCTACAGCTATAAATACTTTTTCTACAGAGGCAAACACTTTTAAACAAAGTTCGAACGGCTGAAGTATGTCAGTCGATATTCAACCACACCTCGCAGAACGCAATATGTGCAACCTTTCTTGCTTAGCTAGTGTTATCAAAGCGCAAGGCAATAATTACGATTCTATTTTAATTCAGCAAGGAAATCAAACAAGCATTTACTCGTTAGGTAGTAGCGGACTTACTGCATCTAAAAGTTGCGAATTAGATGAACCTATAGCGGTAATATACGCCAGAATGCAGGAAGCCAAGAAAAACGTAATGCCACACTTTAGAGATAGCTTTTTCAAATATGATGCGGATAATGATCTAGTTTTCTTTAACAGCCAAGAAATGTCTCTTAATGAAATAGTCAAGAAAGCCTAAATTGCTATTAAAACCGCACAAAGTCGGTGCCTTGTAAAAAGCCTTATAAAACTACCATATTGTAAATATATATGGTAAATCTCAGCCGCGACCCGACAAACCGAATGAATTACTACCTGAGTTGCCTAAGTTCTAATATAGAAGAAGCCTGCAGAAAAGAGGACCGTTTGTCAAATTATATCTCGACCATAAAATCAAAGCCTTCTAAATATCCTGATGTAATAACTGATGCGGATATTGATGGTCTTGAGGGCCGCGTAATTGAAGCTGCAGTAAGAGTTCACGCCGTAGAGGCACTGCGAATGAAGATTCTTGAAGAAGAAAGCGACCTGATTAAAAAGAACGTAAATTCATCTGTTCTAGACTCTATAAGAGCGCGAAGAGATCCGCTTTTCGATGAATATGATGAGCTTTTAGTGAGACTAAACGGGTATGATGGCCAGATAGAAGGCCTGTGTAACGAACTTGGAATTGATTGCGTAGCTCTTGTTGAAACTGAATTGTTAAAACTTCGGCAGCCTACCTCGCCTGAAACATATAAAAAAGCGGCAGAAATATATGAAAAGGTTAAGTCACAAATTTCTCAGCAGAAATAAATTTTTCTAATTGCTGAATATCGCTAGATTCTACTCTTATCTCATCAAACATTTTTTGTATTTCTTTTTCTGTCATTTTTCCTTCAGCTATTATTTTCTTGAAGGTTACATACATCTCTTTTGGAATAATTGCCAAAATTTGTTCTTCCATCTTTATGATTTGTTCAGCAAGCGCCTTTATCGTTTTGCCTCTGCTAACGAGTCCGTTTCTCAAAAGCATAAGATTGTCTTCTTCACCAGCAGCTTCACTTTCTATATGCCTTCTAAGGGCGACGCTAGGTTTTGACGTTATTGCACTTTCGAGCCGCTCAATATTTACATCATATTCATTTATTCTCTGCATGTCCCTCTCTTGCTGCGCAACCAAATTAGCTAGCGCGACTTGCTTGTCCATTATCTGCTTGATGAATATCACTTTGCCAGCAGCAAAATTTCTGGCCAGAACTTCCTCTTCTTTTATAGAATTAACAATAGATTTGCCTGCTTCTGCAGCCAAACCATATGCTCTTATCACATCAGAACGAGATTTTTTTGCAATTTGTATTGTTGCCTTGTCTAATTGGAATAGTCTATCGACCATGAGGTTAGCACTATTCCGAATTATATAAATTATTTGGTATTGGAAATCTTGCAATTTCCTCTTTAGTGAGGAATCTCCACTTACCGAGAGGCAAATCTCCTAATTCCAGAGGCCCGACCTGGACTCTCTTTAAAGTCAGGACTGGATAGCGCACTGCATCTAACATTCGCCTTACTTGTCTTTTCCGTCCTTCCTTTATCCTTATAACAATAATTGAGAAATCTTCCTTTCCTTTGCCAAGAACTCGGATTTCCGCAGGCAAAGTTATGTATTCAATTAGCTTGTGACCATCCCTAATCTTAATCAAAATTCCGTGTTCTAATCTGTCAATGGCTCTGTTTGAGATTCTGCCTTGGACTTTTGCAATGTAAGTCTTTTTTACGTGATAGCGAGGATGTGCCAGACGAAGTGCAAAATCGCCGTCATTTGTGAACAAAAGCAGCCCTTCCGTATCCAAATCAAGTCTTCCGACATTAAACAAAGTCTGTTCTTCCAGGCCAGACAATTTCTCATTGCTTGCAGAAGGCTCTTTCAGCAAATCGCAGGCAAGTTTCCTGCCGCGCGTATCAGATTTTGAAACTAAGTAGCCCGCGGGCTTGTTTAACATAATATAGATTTTCTTCTTCACAGCTTCAATTTTCCTGCCAGCAATTTCAACTTTGTCTCTTTCAGAGTCGATTTTATCGCCGAGTTTAGCAACGTTATTATTTACAAGGATTTGTCCTTCTTTGATTAGTTCTTCTGCCTTTCTCCTACTTGAAGCA
>Ga0315291_10006956_pt1 | contig 14027 bp, 13 predicted proteins | sample YL17G12_20_MG_FD_203070 | JGI IMG/M metagenome (GOLD analysis project Ga0315291, IMG submission 203070) | Sediment microbial communities from Yellowstone Lake, YNP, Wyoming, USA - YL17G12_20 | ecosystem: Environmental > Aquatic > Freshwater > Lake > Sediment | place: USA: Wyoming | collected...
ATCTCAAAAACCCCTTCCTCATCAGACAAGACGCCGCCAAACCGCAGGATAGTATCCCACGCGCCGCGTCAATGTAAAAAACATCGACGCTGGCGCCTGCGTCAGGACAAGGGGCTGTTCCGTTTATGTGCTCCCAAACGACCCTTGACCTGATCTCGACTGTTGGTCTTGCCCGGTAGATCGCGATCATTGTCGATCCTCTGGCTGAGTGCCTCCGGGACTCATTCCGGCCCCATTGCGCGAAACAGGAGGTTTTCTGCAGCCATTCAATGCAATTGCCCTGCCCGGCTGATTGTTTCAACTTCCCGCCATGCGGTAGACTCCGCACCGTGAACGCTGTGCGAAGGAGAGTTGCCCATGAGTCTGCTGCTTTACACTCTACAGGGATGTTTCTGTCTTCTTGCTTCCCAACCCGCTCCCGTCGCTGTCATTCTTGACACGGATATTGGGGACGATATCGATGATACGTGGGCGCTTGGCATGTTGCTCGGATGTCCGCAGGTCGATCTCAAGATGATCGTGACCGCGTCCGACGATACGCCGAAGAAGGCGCGGCTTGTGGCGAAAATCCTTGACCGTCTGGGCCGAACTGACATACCCATCGGCGCCGGCGTTAAGACTAGCGATAATGCCATCCATCAGGAAAAATGGCTCGGCGATTACAGGCTTGAGGATTATAAAGGCGCCGTGACATCAGATGGCGTTCAGTCCATGATTGACACCATCAATGCGTCGAAGGAACCCGTTGTGCTGCTTGTCATCGGGCCGCAGACCAATATCCAGGAAGCCCTCAAGCGCGATCCGGCCATTGCCAAGAAAGCGCGCGTCGTGGCTATGGCGGGCAGCGTCGAGATCGGATACAACGGGAAGCAAGGCCGTGATCCCGAGTACAACGTCTTCAAGGACATTCCTGCGGCGAGGGCCGTGTTCGCCGCGCCGTGGGACATCACATTCGCTCCGCTGGACTCGTGCGGAACGCTGATACTGAAGGGTGAGCGGTTCTCGAAGGTCGAGCAATCCAAAGATCCCAAGGCCGTCACCGTTATCGAGAACTACCGCGAATGGACGAATTACCCGCACTATCCCAAGGGCCAGAGCAGCGTCCTCTTCGATACGGTCGCCGCGTATCTCTCCTTTGACGAAGCCTACTGCGAGATGAAAACCGTCAAGCTTTCGATCGATGATAAAGGCGCTACCGTTCCCGACGAGAACGGCCGTCCCGTCCACTGCGCCATGGGATGGAAGAACCGCGAAGCCTTTGAGGACCTTCTGGTCAAGGCTCTGACCACGAAACGATAGGAGGCGATTGAAAAGTAGGGGCGGTTTCTCCGAAACCGGCCCCACAGGATTCCACGTTTCGCCGCCGAATCCGCAGGGGACCGGTTTCGGAGAAACCGCCCCTACATAACGACGTTCCGCGGCAGGATCGGTAGACTGACAGTCCGCCCCACGCGTTTCTATGAGCCGAACGTGGCGCAGACGCGCTCGCGAACTGTCTTGATGATGTCTTCCGTGACCGGGCGGTCGCTGGCGATGGTGTACCACAGCCCCGCCTGCTGAATGTACCACGCCATTTTGCGCATGGCCTCCGCGACGTTCTCCCACGTGATGCCCATGGCCTCCGGGCGGATGTCGATGCCCACACGGTGGACGGCGTCAAGGATCTCGTCCGCGCGATTGTCCTGCAGGAACGAGCCGATGTATAGGCCGAGGCAGACGGGCTGCCCGTGGATGAAGGGTTTGCCCGTCAGGTACTCGAGCGCATAGAAGAAGAAATGCTCGACCCCTTCGATGTGGCGCGGGTTCCAGCCGGCGTTGTGGAACGCCGCTCCGCCCCATCGATGCGCGTTCATCAGCGTGCGAATGCCTTCCTCGCTGACTTCGCGGATGTCGTCCAGCTTCGCCAGAACGCTGTCGAGCACCACCCGCGCCTCCGCCACGAGCCGCTCATCGTACGGCCACTTCTTCTCCGTCTTGCCGCGTTCGTGCGCCAGCTTCCAGTCAAAGTGCGCCGTGTGATAGCAGAGAATGTCGCAGACGCCGCTTCGATTTAGCAGCAGCGGCGCGCTTCGGACTACGTCGAAATCGATATATACGGCCTCAGGGACGGCGTATCCAATGTACCGCACCTTTCCGCCGACCCGCACCGCCGCACGGTGCCCGAACGCCGCGTTTACCGACATCGCCGTCGGCACTTGAAACAACGGCAGCCGCCGCGTCCACGCGACCAGCTTCGCGACGTCAATGGCTTGGCCGCCGCCGAGACCAATCACGCAATTGCATTCCGGCAGGTCCTCAGTGAGGATTGCCAGGTGATCTTTCTCGAGCGTCTTTACGAAGTGCACCCCTGCAAGGCCGTCGTCGAACGCGGCCCGGAACTTCTGCCAGAGGTCCTCCATCGTTATCACCAGATACGGTCGATGCACGAAGTTCGGCAGCTCTGCTATCAGGTTCCGCCCATAGATCGTCGTGAAGAAGTGCCCCGTCTGTTCCATCGTCAGTTCCGCCCTCCCTAATTCCACACCACAACAGGCCGGAATCCGCCGCTCCGACCGCCGCGATGCTACTCTTCACGAGGAACCGACTTCAAGCGGATGGAAGACAATTCATGGGGGAGGGCGAAGGTTGATACAGGGACAGTGTCATAGACCCCATGAATAGAGCGTCACATCACCCGATGATGCCTCATCAATACGCTTCATGTGCGCATTCACCCAATCCCGTTCTTCCTTCTGCGCCTCGAAGTACTGGAATCTGTACCATTCTGCAAGGAAGTATCCTTTCGGATGCGCGGCCATATAAGCCTTCAGATCATCCACGGTTCGCAACCCCTCGTTTCCGATCTCCCACGCCTCCCAGGGCAGATACTTGCTCGGGAACCAATTGTCCACGCGTCCCACATAGTAGAGCGCCGTCACGTACGTGTCGGCGATGACCACCACGTCCGGCGCGAGATGTTCGCGTACATAGAGGCAGGGCTTGCGGTATTGCGGGTGCCGCGTGGCCAGTGTTGTGTCCGCGCCCCGGGCCACGTCAATCGAATCGGATATCAGCGAGACCGCAGAGACGGCCAACCGCAACCCGAAAAGGACGATGACAACGGATAGCAGAAGGTGATACAACTTGCGCCGCATGTGCCGGACGTAGTCGGCGAGCGCCACAATGCCGTATGAGAACGCCATCGTGTACAAGGGAAACGCGAACAGGAGAAATCGGTGCCGCCTGTAACCTATCAAGAGACTCAGCGCCAACAGCGGAATCCAGAACGCAAGCGCCGCAAACCATCCGCGCTCTTTCTCTCGGAGCACCATCACCAGGAATCCCAGCATCGCAAGCAGGAAGAAACCGATCCCGAGATTCCCGTACAGCCATGAAACGTAATAGAGGGGAGACGTTTGCTCCGGATCGCCCATGACAACCGGCGGACGGGCCGAGCTGAAGACCACGGACGCGTCGCGCGCGGGCAGGACAAGGTAGTATGCGAGCAACGTGAGCAAGCCCGCGAGCGCCGCCAAGACGCAGATAACGCTCCAACGGCTCCTCAATTCCTTCTGATAAGCGAGCTTGCACAGCGCATACGCCGCGATGGGGCTTAGGAACAATATCGAGTGGAGCGATGTCCCGATGCCGACAAGATAGGCGCACAATGCGGCGACGCCGTATCCGAACATCGACGAAACCGTCTCGCTCGACACCATCCGCCATCCCGCCAACAGGGTCAGGAGATAGAACGTCTGTTGAGCGGTGTAGAACCGTGCCTGTCGCGACCACGCAACGCTCCACGGAGACAACGCCAGCGCGAACGCGGCCACGAGCGCCGCAGGCCTGCCAAGAAGAGGGCGCCCGAGCAGATACGTCAGCAGCACGTTGATTGCGGCGAACAGGACCGACGGCGCGCGCACCGCGGTTTCGGAATCGCCAAACAGCGCGATGAACGCGGCCATGACGCCGTTGAACACGGGCGCCACCGGATGCGATTGCCCGCTCGGCAGCAAAGCGCGGCCCGTTTCCGCAATGCTTCTCGCTACGAGCACCTGCACGGCTTCATCGTGCCAAAGACTCGGGGCGCCCAGGTTTGAGAAACCGAGTGCGAGCGCAACAGCCATGGCCGCAGCCACGCACCCAATCTCCCACGCGCTGCCTTGCCGAGGGTATTTTGGATTTTGGATTTTGGATTTTGGATTAATCCCCAGCACAGGAAACCACCCCCGCAAGGCGGCAAGAATCCGTCCCTCGGATGAGTTCCGAGTTGGGCGTCGCCTCAGGTCCGAGGCTCCGACTATTGACGGCAATCCAAAATCCAAAATCCAAAATCCAAAATAGCATGCCAGGGAAATCTTGGCATCAAGGGCAATCGAATGCGGATGCGCGGCCCATTCTACTCGGCCAACACCCGTTCATACACCCGGATGTTACCTTCGACCATCGCGTCGATACAGAACTTCTCCCGGACGTTGGACGCTGCACGCACCGCCATTTCACGAGCCAGCGCCGGCTCCTGAAAGACGCGGATAATGCTCGTGGCGAGGCTGTCGGCGTCGCCCACCGGCGACAAGAAGCCCGTTTTCTCGTGTACCACGAGCTCGGGCAACCCGCCTGCCGCAGTCGCCACAACCGGCACCTCGCATATCATCGCCTCCAGGACAGCCCCGCCCCGCCCTTCCAGATTACTTGAAAGTACGAATGCGTCGAGCGCGCGAAGCAGTCTCGGGACGTCATTCCTGTGACCCAGGAGGTGCACGGCGTTCCCAAGGTCCAATCGCGCGATCCGCGCCTCCAACCGAGGCCGAAGAACTCCTTCCCCTGCAATCACGAGGTGCAACTCAGGCAGGTGTTTGATTACCAGCGTTATTGCATTGAGCAGAGTCGCGTGGTCCTTATGCCCCACCAGCGCCGCGACATTTCCCAGAAGAGGGGCCCCTTCCGGCACGCCGAGCATGTGCCTTGGAAGCGGTGATACGTCAAAACGCACGGGATCGGTGGCGCTGCTCACCACAGTCAGTCGCGTCTCCTCAACGCCATAGGCCCGCATCACGTCGGCTATCGCGTTGGATACGGCCACGATGTGATCCGGCAGGGAGTACTTCCAGCGGCTGAAAAGCCCTCGTCGCGGAGCGAAATCGACACGCCGGGATACAACGACCTTGCCCCCTCCCGCGAGTTGCCGCGCCAGACAGGCTGCCATGTGAGCGTGGCTGGTGTGAGCATGCAAGATGTCGATCTGGTGACGCCTAACCGCCCGCGCCAGCAACAGAGCAGTATACAGGTCGAATTCCGTAATGAAAGGCGCCGCGATGCACATCGGCGAGGCGCCTGCGTGGTCGGATTTCAGGAAAAGGCTGCCGGGGCGTCCGACGACGAAAACGCGATGTCCCCGGCGCGCAAGTCCTTGAATCAGATAGCTGGCCTGCTGCTCACCCCCGCGCCAGCCCCGTTGCTCGTCAATGTGAAGAACGTTCACGCCAATCCTCGAGGCCGAGAAGTAGGGCCGGTTTTTCCAAAACCGGCCCGCACTCTGCATGCAACGAAAAGCAGTTGCTGGAGGCTCATGCAGTGGAGCGCGGGTCACTCCGCGGGCGTCTCCGAAGTCTGATCCGTATTGGGACGAGGTTCGGGGGCTGCATTCTCAATTGTGCCGAGCTCCGAACCTGCGACATTCGCCGTCTCGGGCGGAGGCGGATCATACGCCCGCAGCAAGTCGGTGATTCGCACGTTGGTTTGGTCGAGCTGTTCCATGGCTTGGGCAAGTTCCGCGTCCACCGCATCCAGATCTCCGCTATACTGAAAGTGGACCTTGTCTTTCTTTCCCATATGCGTCCTCTTGTTGGATTGGGATACGCGGGCTACGCCTCGTCCGGAGGAGGCTCGTCAAATTCGGACACAAAGCGCTTCAGAAGCTCGTGTCGCCCCTCGGAATCGCCAGGAGCGCGCGCCGAGCCAAGAACGCCCCACGCTTCCTCTTCCAAGCAGGATGGCCCCGGCTGCCCATTCGAGATCACGAAATCCTCCCGCGATGCACGGTTGGCAATCCTGACCAAGGCCGCAAGCCTCGGATCCTTGGCGTTCGCGATCTGACGTTCCGGACCAGGGTGGTGACACCACAACGCATCCTCGAGTGTTTTCGGCAGGTTCCAACACGACGCCAGCGCCGCGGCGGCGTCCGCGTGGTCAAACCCAAACTTCTCATTTTCCATCATGCACAACGGCTCCGAGAAGCCGCCGGAAGCCTTGAGAACCCGCATGTAGACGGGACCCAGTTGGCGCAGAAGAGCCATCTTGCCCATGTCATGCAACAGGCCCGATATGAAGTCTTCCCCCTGCAAACCCAAACCGAGCGCGGCCCCCAGTTTCTTGCTGATCCCGCCCACTCGAACCGAGTGGTCCCAGAAATTCTGCGCCAGCATGGCGTCCAAATGGCCGTCGCTCAGCGATTCGAAGATACTGACGCCCAGCACGATGTTGCGAATCTCCCGGACACCGAGAATGACCAAGGCCAGCTTCAGCGTGCCCACGTACTGCTTCATGCCGTAGTAAGGCGAATTGCTTACCTTCAGGATCTTGGCCGTCAGATCCGGATCCCGTTGGATCGTCTCGCTGATCTGCGACATCGCCGAGGAGGGGTCCTCCGTGATGCTCAGCGCTTCGCTCACGACGCTCGGCAGGGCCGGCAGGTCGCCAATGCGGGAGATGACCCTATCCAGGCGTGAAAGTCGCTCATCCATTGTACTGCTACCTTTGTCTCGAAAGAAGAAGCGGACATTGCGCATGATTGAGCGCATACGCCGTGACGCTGCCGACCACGAGCTCTCGGACTTTCGTGTGTCCATAAGCCCCCATCACCAGGAGATCTGCTTCGCATTCCTCAGCATACCCAACGATGACCTCGCTCGGATCGCCGCCGCGCAAAACATAGTTCGCCGTGATGTCATGCGTTTCGAGATAGGCCCGCGCCTCGTCAAGCAGGAATTCCGCCTTCTCGTCGCCAACGACCAGGACATGGCAAGGCATCTGCCAGTCCGCTGAGATTCCCGCTGCCGCTTGCAGCGCCTTCTTCGCGTGCATCGAACCATCATATGCGGCAACAAGCCGCCGGGTTCCGAGCGTATCGATTCCGGTCACAAGGACGGGCTGCGTGGCCCGGCGCACCACACCGGCCGTCGTTGAACCGGCCAGGCCGTCCAGCCACTGCCCATGTTCGCCTCCGCGGCCCATAACGATGAGGTCGGCCAGTTCGCTCTTCTCCACAATGCATCGGGCGACAATCCCCGTCACCTGGCACGCCTCGCACGCAACCCCGGCCTCTTCGCAGGCCTTGCGAAAGCTATCGAGCGCCGCTACGCCGCGTTCCTCCAGGATCATCGAGACGTTTCCTTGGTAGTTGACGTACGGCGCCGTGCCGAGAGAGGCCGATATGTCCCGCAGGAACGGGCCTTCCAGCAGCTTGATGTCCACTACGTGAAGGCCCACCAACGTGGCCTTATACCGCTTTGCGAGCGCCACCGCATACCGCACGCCGACCGATGCGTATTCGCTGCCGTCCGTAGGAACAAGAATGCGCTTGATCATGCCTTTTCCCTCACCAGGCCGCCGAATGCTTTCAGAATAGCGATGCCTTGCGACTGACTCTTCTCAGGGTGGAACTGCACCGCAAACACATTTCCGCGTCCGACCATGGCCGCAAACTCGACACCGTACTGACACGTCGCCAGAACGACACTGTCATCCGCGGGTCTGGCGTAGTAACTGTGAACGAAATACACGTAGCGCCCGTCCGCGGCGCCGTTCAGGAGCCTGCAAGGACGGCCCGGAACGCTTCGGATCTGGTTCCACCCCATGTGGGGGACCTTCAACCCTGTCTCCTTGGCGTGCGCAAAACGCACCACGCGCCCCGGCAGAATCCCGAGTCCTCGTGAAAGCCCGCCTTCCTCGCTCTCCTCGAACAGCAACTGCAAACCGACGCAGATCCCGAGGAACGGCCTGCCGCTGTCCGCCGCGTCCAGAATCGGTTGCACAAGCCCGCGCGATCGCAACCCTTCGTAACAGTCCTTGAACGCGCCGACGCCGGGTAGCACAACTGCATCCGCGCCGGCGATCATCTCCGGGTCATCGGTCACAACGGCTTGGTGTCCTGCCGTTTCGAGCCCCTTCTGGGCGCTCCGCAGGTTTCCCATGCCATAATCGACGATGACGATCACGTTTCCAGCATCCCTTTTGTGGACGGCACATCCTTCACGCGCGCGTCAAGACGCACCGCTTCGGAAAGCGCACGCGCAAATGCCTTGAAAATGCCCTCGATCGAATGGTGCACGTTGTTGCCGTAACGCAGCACCACGTGAATTGTCATCCGGCTGTTTGCCGCGAAGGCGCGGAGAAACTCCTCGACGAGCTCCGCGTCGAACTTACCCACGTGCCCGCCCGCAAATGTCGCCTGGAATGCCAGGAACGGTCTCCCGCTGACATCCACGGCGACCTCGGCGAGGGCTTCATCCATGGGCACCGCCGCATGGCCGAAGCGCGCGATGCCGCTGCCGTCTCCGAGCGCCTGAAGGAAGGCTTTCCCCAGGCAAATCCCGACATCTTCCACCGTGTGATGCGCATCCACCTCCAAGTCGCCCTTGGCCGTAACCTTGAGGTCGAACAGCCCGTGACGCCCCAGATGTGTCAGCATGTGATCCAGGAACCCGATGCCCGTCTCGGTTTCTACCCGGCCAGCGCCATCGAGGTCCACGCTCACTGAAATGCTGGTTTCCTTCGTCTTGCGGCTAACCTTTGAGCGTCGCATCCTGTGCTCCTGCTGTCCCTTGTCAGGGATCTTATCAGAGAGAGGGTATGTTGCGCTACTGCGAAGTGCGTCTTGTTCGCGCTCTTGCTCGCAATCGCAATCGTAATCATAATCATAATCATAATCGCAATCGAAGACATCCAACAACACCTCCAGGCATTGGTGGAACAGTCAACTGAAATCAAGGAGGGGCTGTTTGACCGATCGGCTACAGGCCACTCTTTCGATTACGAGCAAGAGCACGAGCAAGATAGAAGGGGCGGCCGTCCCGAACCCGGCTGGCTAACGGCCGAGGTACAGCCGCTCCGCCAGGAATTGCGGCAAGCCCGCCTCGATGATGCGGTCCGCGGCCTGTTTGATCGGGTAGGTCACCCTGACCTGCTCGTATTCCATCTTCTCGGTATCAAGCAGGCCGAAGGCCGCACGCGGGTCCGAATCGCGCGGCTGTCCGACCGACCCCGGATTGATGAAGAAACTCTTCCCTTTCCCGAGCAGGAACTTCGAGTTGCTGTCCACCGTATACACGCCGTCCGTCGAGAAAATCCCGGGACAATGCGTATGCCCGAAAAAGCAAAGCGAGCAATCCTGTTCCTCGAGATAGGAGAGATGCGGGAAGATGTCCTCCCATCCGAACAGGTACGTGTTGCGATTCCCCGGCGCCCCATGCACGGCAAGGAAATCATCAAACAGCTTCGAGTCAGGCAAGGACTGCAGCCACCGCAGATTGTGTTCGCTGAGCGTTTCGCGCGTCCACAAGGCCGCCGCAAGCGCTATCGGGTTGAAACCCCAGGGCTCCTCCAGTCCGCATGCGACCGCATCATGATTCCCGCAAATCGTCACGATGCCCCGCCTCCGAACGATCTCGATGCACTCATTCGGGGTAGCGTTGTAGCCCACCACGTCCCCCAGACACACGATTTGGTCGACCGCCAACGTGTCGATCTTGTCAAGAACGGCCCTCAAGGCCTCGAGGTTCGCGTGGATGTCTGAAATCAGAGCGTATCGCAATACAGCCTACCTCAAAGCCTCGGACACACACCCAGCCAAACATGCCTGGAATCTTGAATCTTGGATCTTTGATTTTGGATTGATGGCGTGTCGAAGAAGACACGCCGGCCACGAAGCGACGGTGCGGCGCTTTGACGGAACTTCAAGCATGGCTACCGCTCTTCTGTCGAGACTCCCGTCCCCGACGGCAGTCCAAAATCCAAGATCCAAAATGGCATCGAACCCTACTGGGCATTCTTCACTTCGCCCCCAACGCTGCTCGCGGACACCTCGATAGGGTTGGCGTAAACCCAAGGCGTCCATTCCCCGAGAATGCTCAATTCCGCTTCGACGCGATACTTGCCCGGTTCGGGAACCTTCCAGTCGAAGGCATTTCCCGTAAGCTGCGCCACTTGCGCTCCGTTCCGCAGAATCGTGAAGCGGCACGAGTGCGGCGATGCCATCCGAAGCGTCAGATCCGGTTCCAGCGGGATGGACTCACCCATCACAGCTTTCTTTTCCCGGCCTTGGACAAGGAAGACAAAGCCTCGTGCGTTCGCCAGCATATCGAACGCAACGAACGCGCGCCCGCGTCTCAACGCGTCCAACAAGGCCGGCTCCGTACACTCCGTCGCCAGCAAATGCGTGTTGACATAGCGCGCGCTGCGTTCATAAGGATCCAACTCCACCCGGAACAACTCCCTGTCAGGCTCCAACGGCCCCAATAGCAGCCGGGCCAACGGACGGGTGAAGAAATTCAGCTTGATTCTCCTGCTCTCTTCTTCCTTGTCACCCGTCCCGACGAGGCGTAGCGTGTCGTCGCTCGGGTTGTAGAAGAGGCGCCACCCGACGTTCTGATGAGCATCATTGGCGGCGATGCCGGTAATGTGCCGCGTGGCGTTCACCTCGTCCCATTTCCGCAGGAAGGCCGTCGGACGGTCGAACATCAATCGGAACGCCTGATCCGGATACGAGTACAACGACAAGAAAATGCTGGGCAACAACTCCTTGAGATTCTCATCCTTGAAGTCGACGTGGATGTTGTAGATTTCCATGCCCGTCAACTCGGGCAGATCCCAAAGTCGTGGCTCCTCGCAGTGCGCAAAGAAAAGCACCCCGCCCAACTCCCCAATCCGTTTCGCGAGCGCACGCTCGTCATCCTTCTTGTCCAGGACCGTGTTGTCCGGAAGACCCCATGGCATGAAGCCCCCTTGCATCTCATAACCCCGCACGAACAGGATGCCGTCATGTGTGCCCTTCCAGCCTTTCGAGTAGTCCCCCTTGCCTTCGTTGACGTGATCCGTCATGAAGATAAAGTCGCAGTCCGCCTTGTGAAGCACCGCCGCGATATCCGGGAACGATATGTCCGAGTCGTGCGACAGCTCTGAATGGGCGTGCATTACCCCCCGGTACTCATTCCACCCGTCATCCAGGGGAACCTCCCGCCGCTCCGACTGGATGGCCTTCCACGCGGCGGCCTGCCGGGGGAACAAAACGAATCGGCTGTAAAGTGCGTCGTGGAAGCGGATGCAAATCGTAATGACGGCCAGCAATACAACAACTGCCAGCAGTCTAGCAGTCCATTTCAATACCGCCCGAAAGCACCCTCTTCTCTTCTTCTCCGTGGCCATGCGCAAGACCATACATGACGCACATCGGGGAGTCAAATCATCTCAGGGTTTAGGGTTTGGGGTTTGGGGTCTAGGGTTGGATGGTCAGGGGGCAAAGGCGAGAGTCTGCTCAGACGTCAACCCTGCACCTGCGTGAGGTTCCAGACCGGCAAACAACACCCTGGACCCTGGACCTCATACCCTAAACCCCAAACCCCAAACCCTCAACCCTAAGCCCTAAGCCCTGCCCTTTAGTTTGAGCCACGCCCCCAAGCTTCCCTATAATCATGATCGTGCTGGCTTGGGCATTTCTGGGCAAAACGATTTCGACAAGAGGGAGTGGTCGCAATGGAAAATTTCAGACTCGGTTTTATTGGCGCGGGGTTTATCGCCAAGTTTCAATCCAAGGCCCTGCAGTTCGTCCGCGATGTCGATCTATCCGCGGTGTACGCGCTCAAGGGTTCCGAAGAGCTCGCCGATGTTGCCCGGAAGAACGGCCTCGGCGAATGCAAAGTCTGCAAAAGCGTTGCGGAACTCTGCAACCATTGCGACGCGGTAGCCATCTTCGCTCCGAACTTCGCCCGCATCGAGATCGCGGAGCTGATCCGCGATGCCGTGAAGGCCGGCGCGCCCCTCAAGGGCGTCATCTGCGAAAAGCCTCTTGGCCGCACCGTGGCGGAGGCCAAACGTCTCGTGTCCATCGCGAAGGAGATGAAGCTGCCCACCGCCTACTTCGAAAACCAGATCCACATGAAAAGCATGAATGCTCAGCTCAAACAGCTTGCGCCTCAGCAAAAGGCCATGGGACCTTTCGCCCTTGCCCGCGCTTCAGAAGAACACTCCGGCCCGCACGAAGCCTGGTTCTGGGATCCCACACGCCAGGGCGGCGGCGTCCTTTCCGACATGGCCTGCCACTGCATCGCCGCCGCATGGTACGTGCTGACGCCGCTCGGCAAACCGGTGACGTTCCTTCAGCCAATCGCCGTCAGCGCCGAGACCGCCCTGCTCAAGTGGGGTCTGCCCATGTGGCGCGACCGTCTCAAGAAACGAATGGGCGTCGACTATGCAAAGACCCCCGCCGAGGATTTCTGCACGGGCATCGTTACCTTCCGGAATCCCGAGACGGGACAAGTCGTCAAGGCGCAGTTCACAAGCTCATGGATGTACGACAAACAGGGCATGCGCCTGTTCATGGACGCCCTCGGCCCCGGCTACGCCTTCGAAATGAACACGCTCCAGACGCCCCTCAACATCTTCATCGGAGACGATGCGGCGGACGCCGCGGCCGACGCTGAGATGGCCCTCGAAAAATCCACGGCCTCCCGGGGACTCCTCCCCGTCGAGCCCAACGAAGCCGATCTCTACGGTTACACCGACGAGATCATCGACGCCTGCAAAGCATTCAGCCAAGGCAAGGACGCACTCCTGAACTGGGAGTACGGCCTCGAGATCACCAAGCTCTGCCAGGCCGCGTACATGGCCGCCGAATGCCGTAAGACCCTCGACCTCACCGACCCGGCCATCCAAAAAGAACTCGACACCTACGTATCTCTGATCGCCCAAGGCCGCGGCGGCGAGATACTATGCGCGAAGTAATCCGACTTACGCAGGGATGTCAACTTAAGCGCCCTCCCAGCAAAGGGTAACGTTTAGCTGCCGAGTCAGCATCCGTGCAGACAGGGCTGCGGCTCGGGAGGAAGTGATGGACGGACCCCCTTGGCGTGCACTACACGCCAAGCGGACGAATCCTTTTAGGGAGCAGATAGAGGGTGCGTTGCCGCGCAACCGGCCGGCTACTTTTTACGCTGTTCGAGGAGCTTGTCCAAAATGCCTAGCGCTTCGTCGCAGGCGGCCACCACGGCCGCGTAGTCGCTTTTCTCGAACGCTCCTTCCGCCTTCTGGATCGCCGCCTGCGCCATTTTCACGTCTTCTTCGCTGGCGGGAAGCTCTTTCTTCTGGATGAATCCGATCACTCGGCCCAGTTTCTGCCGTGCCTCCTGGTACTTCAGGAACGCGGCATCGTGGGTGTCCGTGCCCGCTCGAGGCAGGCGCTCAGAGGCGGGCAATAGGACGGGGAAGGCCTTGTGCGGCTCGGCTTGATACCAAAACGCCGTGCTGCAGTAATCGTTGGCCATGTTGTTGGCATGCCCATGCTCGATCGTGACCCGGATCGACCTCTGGAATCGGATCGGGTCCGTTACGTAAAACCGATACATGCCCACTTTGCCCGCAAAGTCCCGATTGCCCACGAGGTAGAAGCCCGTATACGGCCCAGCGTATTCGGTATTCGGACAGGCTCCGCCACCGAAGATCTCCTCCGTACCGGTCCCGTGGAACGACGGTGGCCAAGGTTCGCCGTCAACGAAAATCATGTCGTCCCCTTCGCCGTACCATCCGCCGGCGATGTTATCGATGTTGAGGAAGTAGCCCGCGAGATTGCCCTGACCCTCGGCGTCAAGAATGACGTAGTTCTCTTTGCCGTCGACGTTCTTCCCTTCGTGAATCGTGACGTTCGGTTTGTCGCCGACGGCCGTCGTTGGGTTTTCGCGGCGCCACTGCGCGTGGAACCGGCCCGCTTTGTTGTCAACATGACGCAGTTTCTCGTAATCGATGTGATACCACACCGCGCCGACCGTGTCGCGACCCTC
>Ga0315291_10006958_pt1 | contig 14026 bp, 8 predicted proteins | sample YL17G12_20_MG_FD_203070 | JGI IMG/M metagenome (GOLD analysis project Ga0315291, IMG submission 203070) | Sediment microbial communities from Yellowstone Lake, YNP, Wyoming, USA - YL17G12_20 | ecosystem: Environmental > Aquatic > Freshwater > Lake > Sediment | place: USA: Wyoming | collected...
CTATACTTCGGCCATTTTGCCCATGAGGGGCTGATTTGGCGAAATTTGGCAAAATGGCATACAACATGTTGTGTCTCATCTGGGAGCAGTCCACAAGACATGGTGGGCTTTCAAAAATGGCTGAACTATAGGCTAGAATCCCCTCTTTCAACAGTCGACAGCACCACAGGATGACCGCCAAAGCGTGGAGAAGCTGTCGGTCCTCAGCGTCACTGGGACAAATCCGGGGGTGACTCGGGTTGAAGTTCCAGTGTCCCTGCCCTTGCATCTTGTCCCGTCCGCGCGGGCTTCCGGTAGTTCTCACGCCTGGCCACACTCGTCGAATCTGCAGCGCTTTTCTCAGCGCCAGGATCGCTTCCCTGCGGCCCTTCGGAACCCATGGGCACTCTCCTCCATGCTTTGACCTGCGCACCTGGACTGGTTTTCGGGAGCAAGGTCACACCAATGCCCCGGGCTAGGTGAAGGCCGGTAGATAATCCCTCTGTAACTCCAGCATGTGATCCAGCATCTTCTCGGCGTTCTCGACCGAGTTCACGATCGGGTCCACGAGCAGCGCCTGGAGCAGGAGATTTCGCGAGCGTTGCCCGTAGGCCTCGACCACAAGCTTCTGAATCGATGCCTGCGTCCGGCAGAACGCCAATAGGGCCTCGGGGATCGGTGGCAGCTTTTCGGGATGGATCCCGGTGCCGTCCACCATCGCCGGGACCTCTACCACCGTATCCGCCGGAAGGCCCGCGACGTAACCCCCGGTGTTGGGGACGTTCACTGCCTCAGCGCGGTAGCTCCGATCCAGCGCGATGCCTAGGATGATCGGTAGCGCCAGCTCTCCGCTCCTCCTTAGCGCCCAGTCATCCAGCGGCTTCTCGCCCGTAACATATGGTTCCAACCGATCCTGTCCCGGCCCCTGGTCCTGCGGCGGAACCTTGCGGCTCTCAAGTCCGTAGTGCCACGCCAGCCCTGTGAACTCATACGCGAAGGAGAGATACTCACCGATATGGTCGTCCGACGGATAGGTATACAGCCCGAACACCTCCAGCATCTTTTTCACAAGCGGCGGCATGCTTGGGCAGTCAGGGTCAGACAGAGCGCGCTTGCGAAGCTGCGGGTACAAATCCTCGCCCGTCTGCTTGTCCGCGATCCTCATCACCCAGTAGAAGTGGTTCAACCCACCAGACAGGAAGTCGATCTCGTCAACCGGCTTCCCGAGAATCCTGCTTGCGCCGCCCAGCGCGCTGAAGACCCCGTGGCAAAGCCCGATGGCCCTTATCTTCGTAAGATCCGACACCGCCCGGATGATGCGTGACTCCGGGTTGGTGTAGTTCAGGAGCAGCGCGTCCGGGCACAACTCCTCCATGTCGCGGCATATCGGGATCATCAACTCGAAGTTGCGGAGCGCATGAAACACCGCCCCCGGTCCGCCGTTCTCGCCCAATACGTGCTTGAATCCATAGGCCAGCGGCGCTCTGAAATCCTGTTCCCACAGCGGGTATCGCTTGATCGCAACCGAAGTAACGACATGGCTCGCACCCAGCAGCGCCTTGCGGCGGTCGCCAGTCATCTCGACTTTCACCTTAGACCTGAAGTGCTCCGTGACCAGCAGAGCGAACCTATACATCCGCTCCAGCTTCGCTGGATCGGTGTCCACGAGCACGAGCGTGCAGTCAAGTTCGTTGACCTCCGGCGAGCCCAGCATGTCCACCACGGTTCCTCTTCCGAATCCGCTCCCGGCGCCGATTGCCACTATCTTCAACGGCTTTCTTCCCACTTGGCTTCCTCCTCGGGGTGGCGACCTTCAGCCATCCTCGGACCAATCCGGGCGCGAATTGAGGTACAGTTCCTGTGTTCCCGCTGCCGCATCCTGTGTGGCCCGATGACCTTGCGATGCTTCCCGCGCCGGGCGACTAGGGTCCGAATCTGCAGCGCTTTTCGCCGCGCCAGAATGGTTTCCCTGCGGGTCAGCTTACGCCGTCGCCCTCACTTGATCCCCAGAATCCACCCCTCGATCCGGGCCGCCTCGCGCTCGGCTGGTGTCAAGCTCGGTTGGAAGAACTCCGGGAGGCTGCGGTCGTGATCGGCGCGGCGCATCCACGCGGCGACCGAGTACGCGTCGTGCTGATCGCCGCTGCGCGCGTCGCGCGCGAAGCTTCGGTTCCACAGCGACGGATACACCTCCGCTATCACCGACTGCCGCGCCGCAATGTCCCAGCCATCGAATGGCCAGAAATGGACGCGTCCGCCAAGCTGCCGGCGGAGATAGAGTAGCCACGGCAGTCCGCCATGGGTTGCCTTCGCCACGGAGCCCGGCACATCGAAGTGAAAGACCGATTTGGCCGCGCCAGCCCGGACGTCTGTTATGCGCCGCCAGTGCGCGTCGCCAAGGCGAGCTGCTCCGTTGCCGCAGATGCCCTCGCGCACGAAGTCAACGTAGGTGTTGTCCTCATCGGTCGGCCAGTGGTGGCGGAAGTCATCGAGGAACGCTGGCCAATCGTGAGGAAGGCGGTACGTCTCGAAATATCGCAGCGGAAACGAAAAGCCGTGATCTATGCCGACCAGCGTCGGCCGGTGTTCGGAAAGCCGCTCGACCAGCCATCCGGCGATGCCGCGCCGCGTCCAGTACTTGCCGGGGCTCGACGGCGGTTGTTGCTCGCCGGGAGACGATACTTGGTCCGCCATGTAGACTCGCAAGCCCTTCAGGCCTGCTGTTGGTGTCTGCGCGCCCGAATAGTCGATTCCGATGTAGCGCTCGAAGTCGTGGGTGCCGATGCCGCTGGTGCTTGACCCCCCTACCTCGGCGGGTGGTAACGGACTGAGTCGCCCGTGTTGCGTGTCAGCGCTGCCGAGACGGACCTGCCCTCTCGCACGGTTACACTCCCGACGGACCCGGCTTCTCGCCGACCGCGGTCCCACGTCAACCATGTTCCCCCCGTCGCCTGCTGACGCTAGGTCACCGGCCAGCGGTGGTGCCCCGGCGCCACCCTGGACCACCCTCCACCTGACAGGCCCATACGGGAATGCACCACACCCTCGCGTGCACACTCGCCAGCCTTTGCGGTCACTACCCATGACGTAGGTAACGCCCCTCGGGCTGGGCTCGCCCTGGACCTGAATGAGGTCGCCCTCTCGAAGTCGCAGCTCACCAGTGAAGAGGCTGCCGTTGTCGTCGTTGTCAACTTGATTCCAGGGCACGGAAGATCCTTGTGTGATCAGGTTCCAGTTGTCAGTCGAAGGCACTGCTCATCCTCATGCCCACCCTCTCCCCCGAACCGGTAGTCAGAGTGTTGAGCCAATGTCGAGCTTCAGCGATCTTGGGACAAATCGGGGGTGAATTAAAGTGCAGGTCCGCTGTCCCTGCTCCTGCATATTGTTCCGTCCGCGCGAGCTTTCGATAGCGCCCGCGACTGGCCGCCAGGGTGCGAATCCGCAGCGCTTTTCGTCGCGTCAGGATCGCGTCCCTGCGGCTCTTGAAGCAGGAACACCCGCCTCATTCACCCAAGAGTGCAACATGCTGAATGTCCAAAGAACGCTGACATGCACCTGCGCATACAACAGGTAGACAAGTTCATACCACAAAGGGGAGCGTGCGATGCGAACACTGAATCGATTGGTGGCCTGCGCGGCCCTGCTGGCAGCCTGCCTGGGGATGGCTCAGGCGGGTCTCATGGACGAGAGCCTGCAGGCGCTGCGTGCCAAGCCCGACCCCGGGGATCACTTCTCGTTCGTGGTGCTGGCGGATACCCACGCCGGGCTGACGCCGGACGAGAGCGTCATGCTGCGGGCGAACATGCGCGAGATCGCCCTGCTCCGCCCGGAGCTGGTGCTCGCCGCCGGTGACCTGATCAAGGGCTCGGCCATCGACACCCTGGACCGGGAGTGGGCCCAGGCCTGCTCCGACAGCAAGCTCTGCGGCGCCCCCTTCTTCCCCGTGCCCGGCAACCACGACACCGCCGGCCCGGAGACCTCCGCCCTCTGGGAGAAGCTCTACGGCCCGCTCCGCTATTCCTTCGACCGGGGCAACGTCCACTTCGTGGGGCTCAACACCATGGAGGCCGGCGGCCTGCAGTCTCCGGCCGTGCTCGCCTGGCTCAAGGCCGACCTCGCCGCCGCCAAGGCCAAGCATATCGTCGTCTTCCAGCACGACCCGGTCTGGGCCCGGGACTGGCCCCGCTGGCAGCCCGTCCACAATATCCTGCGCCAGTACCCGGTGCGGCTAGTGCTGGCCGGGCACTGGCACAGCTACCACAAGTTCGATCCCGTGGACGGCATCCAGTACCTGGTCATCCCCGCAGTCAACGGCATCACCCCCCAGGTGACCCCAGAGCAGATGGAGGAAGGCGATTTCTGCGGCTACCTGCTGGTCAACGTGCGCGGGGACGAGATCTCCTTCGCTCCCATCCGCGCCGGCAGCATCTACCCACCCGAGGTCTCGCTCATGAGTAACATGCTCGAGCGCGAGCGGCTGCGCCGGCAGGCGGTGCAGGCCCCGGTGATCGCCTACACCTTCGGCCAGCCCGTGGGGCGCGCCATCCGGGTGAAGATCTCCAACCCCTACCCCAGGCCGCTCGCCTCCACGCTCACCTGGGAAACCGAGGGCAAGTGGCAGGTCACTCCCCGCTCCGCCAAGTACCTGGCGCCGGCCAATGGCGATACCTTCCTCACCTTCACCGCGCGCGCTCCCGCGGACGGAGTGATGTACCCCACGCCCACCTATTCCACCGAGTACCTCTACGGCCCGGACCAGGCGAAGAAGATGCTCGTGCGCGGCCGGCTGGAGCTGCGGCCTTCGTTTGCCGTGGCCCGGGTCGCCCGCCCGGTGGTGGTGGACGGCAAGCTCGACGAGTGGCGGGGTGTGCCCGGCGCACCGCTGGGATATGCCTCCCGCATCAGCATCAAGGAGGTGGACAACCTCTCCGCCCAAGTGCAGTGGCAGTGGGACGAGAGCAAGCTCTACCTGGCGGTGACCGTGCGGGATAACATTTTCTACCAGCCCTACACTGGCGACGGGGTGTGGCAGGCCGACTGCCTGGAGATGACCTTCGACCCGGCGGCCGACGGCAATGCCCAGGGCCACCGCGGGGACGACTGCGACTTCAGCATGGCCCGGGTCGCCGCCGGATGCCAGCCCTGGGTCGCCCGCTCGCCGGACGGCTTCGAAGGCGTGGCCCCGGATATCCCGCTGGCCGTGGAGCGCAGCGGCAGCTACACCCTGTACGAGTTCGCTATTCCCGCCTCCCGGCTGGGCCTCCCCGGCCTGCAGGCAGGCAAGCACGTGGGCTACAGCCTGGCGGTGCAGGATCTGGACGGCAACGTCCCGGGCAAGCGGCACTGGTGGGTGGAGCTGCTGCCCGGTGTCGGCGGCGGCTCCTACCCCTGCCCGCTCTTCAACCTGGTACTCAAGTAAAGGCGAGACTTCCGCCGCCTGCCGCGGGGCTCGCGGCCGCGTTCCCTGCGCACCTGGTTAGCTGAAGGTAGCTGTCCTTGTCAAGGAGCCGCGAAGCCGGCCTCGCAGTAGGCGGCCAACCTGTATGCTGTGGTTCGAGTATCGGGGAACAACCGGCACTCGATGGCAAGCTCAGAAACCCGTCAGAGCGGTCTCACGGGCGGTCAACAAGCACAACAAGGGCCGCGGCAACGGCTCAGAGAGCCAAGAGTCGCGGGTTGGCGTGATCTCAGAGGATTCTATCCCACATCAGTGGCAATTCTGTAAGTGATCCACAGGCCGAGGATTGCTCCAACCGTACTGCCGACAAGTACCCAGATTGAAAAAAGGCCGGCTCCAAGAAAACTGGGAATGTATCCTCCGATCAATGAGCCGATAAGAAGTCCCATCATTAGCAATCCCTTAGGCGGAGAGCTGTCCATATTCATTCATGAAACCTGCTGTCCCTGTCAAGAACCCGTGACACCGGCCTCGCACTACGCGGCTAGCTGGTAGGCTGTGGTTCGAGTATCCGGGAAGGACCGGCGCTCGATGGCAAGCTCAGAAGCCCGTCAGAGCGGTCTCACGGGCGGTGAACAAGCACAGGATGTTTCTTGTTCGTTAGGCAGGAGCGTGCCTCCTGCTCCATGACAACAACGGGTTGGGGGATTTCGAGTCCAGGGCGTCTTCGGGCTTGGTGGAGGAAAACGACCTGCCATCGAAACGACGGTGCTTCGGACGAGGTCGCCGATTTCGATGCCAGGGCGTTTTGGTCCTGGTTAAGGAAACTGACCTGACATCGAAACGAGTGGCTGCGGACGAAGCCCCGGGACTGCTAGGGAGGATTAGGTGTCGCGGGACCACTATCCGCACAGCGGTCGTCAGTCTCGGGCATCTTCCGTCCAGTCCAGGTGCACGCGCTGCGTGTCGGGGGCGATGCGCGCGGTGGCCCTGCCTTGAAGCGCCGCGAGCAGCGCCTCGCCCGCTGCTTTCCGCCGCCACCCGCGGAGCAGGGGCACGCGCGCTTTCTCGCCGTAGCACACGACGGCCGTGAGGTCGGCGCGATTGGCCAGCAGGCCGGGGGAGATCTGCTTCTCGGCGGAGAGCGATCGGAGGCACAAAACGAGGAAGTCCACGGTCGGCTCCATTTCCTGCGTAAGGGAAGGCGGCCTCTCCAGTCTGGGCGCGGGCGTATCGGCGCCTCGGCTGAGCGCCTCGATCATGCCCCGGCCGAACCGCCGAACCTGATCCGACCGCAGGCCGCGCACCTCAAGCAGGGCCGCGATGGTATCCCGCGGCCGGCGCGCCAGCTCCACGAGCACCACGTCCATGCATATGCGCGGCACCGGGATATTGAGCTCCCGCGCAGTCTCCTCTCGCCAGGCGACGATCTCGCGGAGGCGAGAGAGCTCTTCCCCGGTCAGCCGCTCGACGCCGCGCATCTGGCGGAACATCTCGCGCGGATCGGCCGGGGCGAAACGCGCCGCTCTTTCGAGGCCCCTGAACTCCTCGCGCGCCCACCTGAGCCGGTTGCGCGAGCTGAGCTCTTGCACCAGGTGGTCGTGCACGGGCGCGAGGCAGCGCACGTCCTCCAGCGCATACTCGACCTGCTTGTCTGTGAGCGGCCGCCGCAGCCAGTCGGTGAACGCGTGCGATTTCCTGAGGCTCTGCTTGGTCACTCGATGGACGAGGTTCGCGAGGGATATCTGCTCCTCGTACCCCAGCAGCGCGGCCGCGATCTGCACGTCGAACACGGGCGCGACCGGGCGGCCCATCATCTCGAAGAAGATGGCGAGGTCCTGGCGGCCGGCGTGGAAGACCTTCTCGATGTCGTGCGCGAGGAGCACGTCGAACAGCGGAGCCAGATCGCGGACGGCGAGGGGATCAATGAGAGCGGCGCGCTCGTCTGTGGCGATCTGGATGGCGCCGACCTCGGGGTAATAGCGCCCCTCGCCGACGAACTCGGTGTCGAGGTACACGACGGACGCCCCACCCAGATCGGAACACAGCTTGGCAAGCTCGGGAGGCTTTTCGACTATCATGGCGCCCGTAGTGTCCAGGAACTCATCGGCCTCCCAGAGTGCTTCAACAGCGCTGATCGTGGTATTCTCTGCGACCGTTAACACTCCTTTTCCGAGAGGCGCAGAGGATGGAGCAGGATACCGGGCGGGGTATTGGCTGGGTGGGGCTGCCGGTCATTGCTACCGTGCTGCCGTGGCGCGGTTGTTGTGCCAGACCAGACGGTACCGGACCTCAGCGACAGCGGCTTCCCAATACTGGCCCCATTGCGCTGCGGGGACTCCCGGCGCCGCTTGACCTTCGGCCCTGAGATGGGCCCGTAGTTCGCCATCAGCCTGTCGCCGAGCGGGCACCGTACGGCCGGAGCCGCGCAGACGAGTTTCTGGACATTACGGGCGGAGACGGCGAAGGAGAATCTGCGCACGGCAGAACCCGGGGTGAGAGGCGGATCGCCTCTGCAGAGTTCTGCAAAGGCGATTGATACCCGGGCCGAACTCGCCTCTATGGCGGCCGCCTCCCACGACACCATCGCCTCGGAGCGGGAGGATACTACTTGGAGCAGGAGCCCTCGGGCTTGCAGGTCTCCTTCTTCTCGGTTTCGCAGCTCTGCTTCTTCTCGGTCTCGCAGCCCTCTTTCTTCTCAGTCTCGCAGGTCCGCTTCTTGTCCTTCTCGCAGTCTCCCATTTCACGTCCTCCTGTCGTTGGTATGCAGTGTACTTCGAGGCCAGTCCTCAGTATCCTGTCGTGCGCATACAATCAATGCAAATACTTGTAATGGTTGTCGCAGTGTCCAGAAACGCATCCGGCTCCCAGACCGCCACAGGAGCGCAGATCATGGTATTCTCGGCGATTGCTGACACTCCTGTCCTGCGAGGCACCGAGGATGGAGCAGGATGCCGAGCGGGGATGGGACTGGGTGGGGCTTCCCGTGATCGCTACTGTGGCGCGGCTCCTCTGCCGGGAGCTCACCCTTCAGAACGAGTACTTGCGCCTGGAGAACCGGATTCTCAAGGAGAAGGTTCCGGGCCGGCTTCGCTTCACCGACGAAGAGCGCCGATCCCTGACGGCGGCCGCCCTTGCCCTGGGCCGATCGCTGATCAAGGAAATGGTCAGCATCGTCAAGCCGGAGACGATCCTGGCCTAGCAGCGGCGATTGGAGCGGCGGAAGTGGGATTACAGTGCCCGGCGCACCCCCGGCCGCCCCAGGACACCGGATGACATCGAAGCCCTGATCTGCCGCCTGGCGCGGGAGAACACCTGGGGCTACCAGCGCATCCGAGGGGAACTGCTCAAGCTGGGCATCACCCGTTCCAAGGGCTGCATTGCCGACATCCTGCGCCGCAACGGACTGCCGCCATCGCCCCAACGCCAGGGGCTCACCTGGCAGCAGTTCCTCTCCCGCCATGCGGAAGTCATGCTCTGTGCCGACCTCTTCACCAAGGAAGTGTGGACCATCTGTGGGCTCAGGACGGCCTATGTGCTGTTCGTTGTGCACCTGAGCACGCGCCGGATTGTGCTGGTGGAAGCCACCTTTTGTCCCCATAGCCAGTGGATGGGGCAGATGGCCTGCAACCTGCTTATGGCCTGCGAGGACCTGGGTATTGCCCCGAGGCTGGTGCTGCACGATCGGGACGTGCTGTTGATCCACAGTTTCGACGTCGTCCTCACGGCTGCTGAAGCACGCGTGGTGAAGACGCCCTTCCGCGCCCCCGATGCCAACGCGCACGCGGAGCGGTGGGTGCGCAGCGTGACGGAGGAGTGTCTTGATCATCTTGTGCTGTTTGGCCTGAGCGGCCTGCAGCGGGCACTCTCCGCCTATCGCGACTTCTTCAACGGCCACCGCCCGCATCAGGGGATCGGCAACCGGATACCAGACCGCCAGGCCGGCGGAGATGTGGAGCAGATTGGTGGGATATCGGAAAAAGAACTCGCGGTAGCCTGCGAGCAGTTCCTGGGCGGTCTGCTCAACTCGTACTCCCGCAAAGCCGCGTAGTCGCCGCCTACGCAGTCCTATCCGGTCGAGAGGGATGCCGACAGAGGCCAATGAGCGGCATCCGCGGGTCTGCGCGCGAGCCGCGCTGTCAGAGATGCTTGGTCGCGACTGTGTCATCCATGCCGAGGCTGACTCGCGGCGCCTCATGATCCATTACCCCGTGGCCGAACGGGGCTTCCATCTGATCTGGACCGCGCCGATGAGTTTCTGGATAGCACGGGGGGAGATAGGCCAGCGGCGATGCGCGGGCGGCTATCGGCCGCCGAACCTGGCTCTCCGCGTGTCGCCGGCCTGCGCGGGTCTGTCAGGGCCAGCTAGCTTCACTTGCCAGGAGAAGTGGACGACCGGGCCTTCAGGCTCGGCGTCGAGTTGCACTGCGATCTCGTCGCCGGCATTGATGGCAAGAGGTTCCGGGACCGGGAAGAAGGCGTGGTCCCAGTGAGTCCAGGGCTGCGCGGGCCCGGTGTCGAGCGCGATGCCGCCGGGGAACTCAGCTCGGAACCAGCCAATGAGGCCATGACACGTCCCATCGCGGTAGGCGGAGAGACTGGTCTCCAGGTGCAGACGCGAGGTGACGGCCTTTCGCATGTTGATCTGCGCCACCTGAGAAGCATCGCTGATGAGATCGTTCACGGGGAACCAGAAAGTTTGCACGTCGTTCGCCTGAGCGGCGGCGAAATCCGTATAGTCCAGGCCGTAAGGATGACGCCTCCAGCGGCCGATCCGCTTCTCGTAAAGCTCTTCCTCCTCGACCAGGGCCAGGAACAGGCCGACCTCCTGCGGGAGCAGCTGGCCTTCGGGCTTCAGGAGATGGTCCCGGGCATGGGCGATGCAGGGCAGCATGTTCTCTTCAAGCGCGAAGACCCCTAGCCATTCGGAGACGAGGCAGTCGGCTTTCTCTGGCAGCTCAACCTCCTCCACCTTTGCCTGGATGAACTCGATGCGCTCGGCAAGCCCATTCCGCTTTGCGATCCGCTTTGCCAACTCGATCATGCCCGTTGGCTCGATGGAATAGACCTTGCGGGCGCCCGCCCGGGCCGCGAACATCGCCAGGATGCCCGTCCCCGATCCCACATCAATGACGACATTTCCGGGTTTGACACTAGCTTCGATGGCGCGTTGGTAAGTCTCGGTCCGCGCCGAGTCCGATAGCATCATCTCATGGATGTGTAAGGAATCGTACTCCGGGAGGAAAAAGGGCATGGTGACTTTCTTGTGTAGAGTGCCAGCAAAGCTGAGACAAAGTGAGCTTTCTGCGAAGCTACACCTGGGACGTCCCTGATTCCTGATTCCCTTGGTGCTTGACCATCTGTCGGTAGTGCTCCCTCCGGGCCACGAGGGTCCGGATCTGCAGCGCTTTTCGCCGGGGCGGGATGGCTTCCCTGCCGCCATAATGCGCATCATCCGGCAAAACGCTCTTGAGCGCAAAGACGCATGGTGGAGGAAAACATCCTGGCATGGTTCGGCTGCGCTCACCACAGGTCGAAACTGCGGAGCCTCGGACGAGGTCGCCGATTTCGATGCCAGGGCGTTTTGGTGAGGAAAATGACCTGGGATCGAAACGGTGGGCGCTCGGTCTGGCGACGGAATTCACTGCAAGGGCGTGGGAAAAGAACTCCGAGGGAGATGTGAGCCACCAGCCCAGACGCTCTCCACTTCCATCGAGGGACGTTCCTTCCCCGACACCAGCATCACCGCCTACCGTCTTGCCATCATGCTCGGGGTGCAGGGCACCATCTGCGTAGCCCAACCGGTGTAGGCACCGAACTAGAGGAGGGCTCTCTGAAGCGGCTTCAAACCGAGGGATTACCGTTGCTTACGCGCGAAACCGCGGCATCTACCGGGCTGACCGTTACCTGACGATGGCTGCCCGTGGGTTCCTCCAGGTGCTTGCGGGATGACCCCGCCTCGGCAACCTTCTGTGAACGTCCACAGCATTGCAGCATCCGTGCGCATGCTGACACCCAGCTCCACCGCTCCTCAGAAGGACATCGTGTGGCTGCGCGCCGCCCGGATGCGCGGCATGTCCATCGTGGACTGCTCCTCCAGCCGTCGGTCGAGCTGCGCCTATCAATGCAACATGAGCGCGGTCTGAGTCAGCAGGGAGCGCGCCCCCGCCCGCCGAAAGCCGCGCAAAAGCCAAACCTTGCAGCCGACGCGCCCGACCCGGTGCGGCGGCGTAGGGAGGGGACAACCATGAGGCACACCCTGATCGTGCTGTCAGTGCTCGTGTCTATCGCACTCTCCGCGACATCGCTTCCGGCGAGCGACACCGTTCTGCTGAAGGACGGGTGGCTTCTGCAATCCGCGGCGAAGATGCAGGCGAAGGGAGACATGGTTTCGACCGCGGCTTTCAAACCCGAAGGCTGGTATCCGGTCTCGGTGCCTACGACAGTGCTGGCGGCGCTGGTGAAGAATGGCGTCTTCCCCGACCCGTTCTACGGCGAGAATCTGAAGGCCGTCCCCGGGTTCCGCAAGGCCCCGTGGCTGGTGATGCCGGCGGACAGCCCGTTCCGGCCATCGTGGTGGTACCGCACGCGGTTCACGCTGCCCGCCGCCTATCGAGGGCGCAACCTCGTGCTGCACTTCGATGGCATCAACTACAAGGCGAACATCTGGCTCAACGGTCAGCGCATCGCCGACAGCAGCGCCGTCATCGGCATGTTCCGCCGGTTCGCATTCGATATCACCGGCGTCGCCCGGATAGGTGATGACAACTACCTGGCGGTGGAGACCATCGGGCCCGGCAAAGAACCCGACATCGAATACGACACCAAGCAGATCGAGGCCACCACAGGCTGGGATGACCACAATCAGTATCCGCCCGACATGAACACGGGCATCTGGCAGGACGTGTATGTCACGGCGACCGGGCCGCTTCGCATGGCGAACCCCTACGTCGCGACTCATCTCAACTTGCCGCGCGTTGATGTGGCGCACCTGACCATAACCGTCGAGGTCACGAATGTCACCAACCAGCCGGTCACGGGCGACGTCGCTGGCGCCATCGAGCGGCGCAAGTTCTCACAGGCGGTTGCGCTCGCGCCCAACGAAACGAAGGTGGTGCGATTCTCGCCGCCGCAGTTTCCGGAGTTGCGGATAGAGAATCCCCGCGTGTGGTGGCCGAACCCCATTGGGCCGCAGGAACTGTATGACCTGAAACTGACGGCGAAAGTTGGTCGCCACATTTCGGACAGCCTCACCCAGCGCTTCGGCATTCGCGAGGCGACGACGGAGATCAACGACGAGGGCTGGCGCGTCTACAAGGTCAACGGGCGGCGCGTGCTGATCCGCGGCGGCGCGTGGATGACGAGCGACATGCTGCTGCGGCTCGACCACCGGCGCTACGACGCCCTGGTGCGCTATGCGAAGCACGCCAATCTCAACATGCTGCGGTCGGAGGGGTTCTCGATTCGCGAGACCGATGACTTCTTCAACGTCTGCGATGAGTACGGCGTCATGGTGACGCAGCAGATCTTCGGGCGCAGCATCCCCGATGAGGATCTCGCTATCGCCTGCGTGAAAGACACCATCCTGCGCATTCGCAACCACCCCAGCCTGGTGCATTTCCTCGGCCACGACGAGACCTTCCCCACGCCGCGGCTCGACCAGGCCTACCGCGAGATCATCGCCAGGTACACGCCCGAGCGCACCTACCAGCCCCACTCGGGTGCATTCGCCCTCGCAGATCGCTGGAAGACCGGCGGCACGCGCACCGGCAGCCGCCAGGTGTGGACCTATGCCTGGCCGGGCCACTACTACGTGGACAAGGAGCGCGGCGCGTGGGGGTTCGCGCAATCGGGCGGCATCGGCGGCGTCATCGCCCCGATAGAGAGCATGCGCCGGATGGTGCCGGCGAGCGCGCTGTGGCCGCCGTGGACCGACATGTGGTCGTTTCACACCGTGACCCAGGGCGGGCATTATTTCGACGCGATGCTCGAAGCGCTCAACGCGCGCTATGGGCCGGCGACCGGGATCGAGGACTGCTGCCTCAAGGGGCAGGCGCTCAACTACGAGAGCGCGCGCGGCATGTACGAGGCCTACGCGCGGAACAAGTACTCGGCGACGGGCATCACGGCATGGAAATATGACGCGGCGTGGCCGGCGTCTCCAACGTGGCAGTATATTGATTGGTACCTGCAGGCGGGAGGTGCCTACTACGGCGCGAAGAAGGCTTGCGAGCCCCTGCACGTCCAGTACTCCTACGACGACCAGTCGGTGTGGGTGGTGAACACCTATTCCAGGGACTATGCGAACCTGAGAGTCACTGCGAAGGTCTATAACCTCGACGCGACGGAGAAGTACGCGCGGTCCGCGACGGTGAACGTCGGCGCGGACGGCAAGACCCAGGCGTTCGTCATCCAGCGGCCCGAAGGCCTGAGCAAGACGCACTTCCTGTGTCTGACGCTGGGGGACTCGTCGGGCCGCGAGATCTCGAACAACTTTTACTGGCTCTCGACGGTCCCCGACGTCCCCGGCACGCAAGGCTACGCACCGGACCGGGAGTTCTACATCCACCCGAAGTCGGTGGCGGACTACACCGACCTGAGCACGCTGCCCAAGGTTGACGTGAAGACCGCGTGGAGCATCGGCGGCTC
>Ga0315291_10006959_pt1 | contig 14025 bp, 14 predicted proteins | sample YL17G12_20_MG_FD_203070 | JGI IMG/M metagenome (GOLD analysis project Ga0315291, IMG submission 203070) | Sediment microbial communities from Yellowstone Lake, YNP, Wyoming, USA - YL17G12_20 | ecosystem: Environmental > Aquatic > Freshwater > Lake > Sediment | place: USA: Wyoming | collected...
CTTGAATCGCCTCCATTGCGGGGCCCGACCGCTCTATCGTCGTCCACCTCTGCTTCGCGGCTTCCTGAAAAAGAGCGGCCTCTTTTTTTGATCTCTCTGTCAACATATTATGCGAGATTCAATAGATGGTGTCGAAATGCCGATAGTAAAACGTTTGGCCCTCTTAATTTCTTCCAAATAAGGATCCAAAGTTCTAATTCTAGATTTTTTTATTATTAGCATTATTGCGCCTCCTGTTCAGTTATGAGTTTGACTTTTTAACGGAGCCAGTCCGAATCGGGTCTTGACATTGAATATTATACTTCTTGATCATTGTGCTGTGATTTGCCTCTTTTCTCAATCCAAGCTCCGGTCAGACATTTTGAATCTGGCCCAAAAGTTTTCATCACCTTTTCAATTCGATAATGGTCAGAACTCTTTTGCCGTGAATTTGTGCTACTTGATTAACCCAACGATTGCTGCCCACTGCGGCACGCCATTCAACACTTATGGTGTGACTTCCTGGCGATAGAATTTCTGGGTGTATAAAAGATATCACGCCTATAGATCTATGACTAGTTTCAGCCTCAAGCTGAGCATTTCCCTGTCCTCCTGCGGTGCTGGCTTGGACTCCATCAATCAATAGACGTACTTGAGCCGCATTAGGATTACTGCCATCAGTACTTACCTGAAAGGGGGCCGCAAATTGGATAAGGAAAAAGCCTCCCGAAGAATTTACATCCAAGCTCATATCGGGCAAAGGCTCCCAAACTCCCGGAGTAGTAAAGGATGTTGTAGCATCAGTAGCGCCAATTTTCGTCCAATAATTAGTTACAGCGCCAGCCACGATTGAAGCAGTATCCACACAGCCCGCGCAGGGCACTCCCGGAATTCCTTGATCCCCCGTTGACCCTTTGAGTCCCTGCAGCCCAATGGGTCCTTGATCCCCGCTTGTCCCTCTAAGTCCTTGCGGCCCTATTGGTCCCTGAATCCCCTGTATTCCTTTCTCGCCCTGCGGCCCTTGTGGGCCGCCCGCCCCGTCTTTGCCGTCATCTCCGCTCGATCCTGTACAGGATGCAATGGCAAAAGCGCAAACCAACGTTGTAATGGCCCACAAGACTTTGAATGATATTTTCATGCGCCCCTCCCTTTTTGTTTTTATTATACCCTCTGTCAATGACATCTTCGGTCAGAGAATTTCAGATTTTTCAAAGAAAAAAGGCGCTCCTATTTTGAGCGCCTTGAACTACTGGCGTTCTATGACCGACAGGAGTGTCGGTCCCCCTACAACAGTACCTGTCCTCCGAAAGTCCCATAGCCCTTTTCCCAAAAACTTCAGGGTCTCGGACTATGCTATTTGGCAAAGTAGCAGGAATTTAAGATGTTGTCAAGTCGAAAATGACAGACAAGAGTGTCTGTCCCCCAAAAGCGGCATCTAGGGTCGTAATCAGGGGTTTGGGACCACGCTGGGCTGGGGAGTTCCGGTTTTTTGGGGATCTGTCTGGTATTGGGGCAGGAGTTTCTGGAGGGCCTTGGCTTCGGCGGCTCTATGGGCGAAGAGCCTGATTATGGTGTTGTAGGTTTTGTCGGCCTTGTCGAACTCCCGAAGCCGGGCGTAGATTTCGGCCATGAGGAACAGGGCGTCTTCGATGGATGGCATTTCCGGGTCTTTGTTGAGCGCGTATTCCAAAGTCAGTTTGGCCAGGGGGTAATTGCCTTTCTGGTAGTAACAGAACGCTTCCTTGTAAGACGCCCATCCCTTTCGCATATCGCGTTCCGGCAGGGACTTGGCCAGGAATTGGTAATGATAGAGCGCCCGGTCAAAGTCTCCCTCGGCCTCGTATTTCTGGGCCAGTTCCATATTTTTTTCCGGGTCCCCGGTGAAGGCCAGCTTGCGGCGGATTTCGCCGGCCTTTCCATGCGCCGGTTTTTTGGACCCGGGATGGTCTTTGAGATAGATAAAAAGGAACACGCCTCCCGCGGCAACGCATAAAATGGCGCCAACGATGAGGCCGCGGACGGTCCTTTTCTTCATCTCATTTGCCCCTTTCCTGCTTGAGCTTGTTGAATGTTTCCCAGAACTGAGCCTCGCTTATGACGTCGGCGATATTCTTGCCATAACGCAAAAAAGCTATTTTGCCTTCCGGGTTGATGATGAAGCTGGCGGGCTTTTGCAGTTCGTCGCCTTCAAAGGCTCCGTGGAGGTTTCCCTTGAGCGTGGCCCTGACGGTGGCGACCATGACCGCGGGCGCGAGGAAAGCTCCGACTCCTCCTTTTTCGGCGCCGTAGAGGTCGTAGAGTTTTCGAGGGTGGTCTCCGATCAGGTAGTGCGTGCCCTTTTTGAGGGAGTAGTCCTTGACCCGCTTGTCCGTGCTCTGCACGACCACGAACAGCTCCAGGCCCGCGTCCTTGTATTTCTGCTGGTTGGCGCGCAACTCGTTGAGCTTTTCCAGGCAGAGCGGGCATCCGAGGTGGCGGAGGAAATGGAGCGCGACCCATTTGCCCTTGAAATCGTCCGGGAATTTTACGTTCTTGCCGTCGGGACTATCGAATTCGAATTTGGGGGCAATGTCTCCAACCTTTAACATTTGTTCCTCCTGTTATTTAGTCCGCTTTTCCGCCCCGGGGGTTCCCGACTCGGCAATTTTCACACGCCCGTTCGGCCAATCGTGAAACCTTTGCTCTTGCCAATGGCGGTCCTCATATTATCCAGGATTTCCGGTTCTTCTTCACATTCAATGCCCATGCTGACGTCCGGCTTGTTCTTGCCATGATAGTCCGAACCCGCGGTGATGAACAATCCCAATTCTTTTGCGCGCTTCTTCCACAGCGCGGACTGCTCCGGGCTATGATAGCTGGTGTAAATTTCTACTCCCGCAAGTCCTGCGTCCCGGAGGCCGCGCGCGTGCTCCAGCGGGGTGTCCGAGGGATGCGCGAGCACGGGCACGGCTGAAAGCGCGATCGCCTTTGCGATGGCCCGGTCGCAGGGCATTTCTTCAAAGGGCACGAATGCGGGCTTTCCGGCCTTGAGCCAATCGAGGTAGAAGTTCATGAAAGGCGATTTTGAGCGCGGCCCGCTGAGGTAGTTCTGTACGCGCGGGTCGCCTCGTCCCTCGGGGGCGCTGCTTAATGCCCGGACGTAGTCGCCGCCGGTTGGCATTTTGCCCCGGCTGATCCGCATCAGGGCTTGATACTCGATTTTGAAGCCGAGTTCCTTAAGCCTGCTCACCCGCCTCCGGGTCTGATTGAGCTTGGCCGTTTTTATTTCCTCCATCCAGTCTCGGCAGGCGGGGCTGGAAAAATTGATGCCGTAGGCGAGCAGGTGGAGGTCCTTGTCCCGCCAGAGGGTATCGATTTCCACTGCGGGGAAGAACGGTATTCGGGCCTCTTGCGCCAGTTTGAAAGTCTCGGCCAGGCTGTCAACGGTGTTGTGGTCGGCAATGCTGAAGGCCTTGAGCTTTTTGTCCCGGGCCAGGCGGACGATTTCCGCAGGGGTTTCGGAACCGTCCGAGGCAACGGTGTGGATGTGGAGATCGATCATTGCTTGCGGCTTACTTCTTGCCCAGGAACTGGTCCTGGTCTTTCCTTCCCTGCCAGTTGTCGGAGGCGGCGTCCATGCCGATCAAAACCCCGAAGTTGTCGATCCATTCCGCGGGGAAGAGGGATTTCAGCAGAGGAACGAATTTAACGATGAACGGCTCCTTGATCGAGACCAGCTCGCGCAGGCAGGCCTTGTAAATCTTGTTGGTCATCTGCTCGGTGGTGAGCCAGGGGTTGAATATGGGCGGCTTGGTGCCTTCGAACATCCCGGTCTTGACAAAGCTCGGGTGCACGAGGGTGATCTTGACCCCGCGCTTTCCCTGGTTCTTGAGCTCCGCGCGCAGCGCGTCGCCCAGGCCGAGCACCGCGTATTTGGTCGCGCAATAGGTCACCAGGTTTCCCACCCCCACCAGCCCTGCGGCGCTGGACATGAGGATGATGTGGCCGTCGTCCTTGGCGATCATGTCCGGCAGGAAAGCCTTGACGGTCCAGATCACTCCATTGATGTTGACCTCCAGGGTCTTGGCGATTTTTTCATCCGGAAGAGTTGCGAATGACCCGGCATAGACGATGCCGGCGTTGGCGTCAACGATATCGATGAACCCGAGCTTGCCTTTGATCTCCGCGGCCCTTTGGTAAACCTGCTCGCGGTTGGTCACGTCGCAGACCGCGGTGTAACACTCGGCGCCGAGCGCCTTGATCTCTTCCGCGGCCTTCTCAAGGTCTTGCGGCCGGATGTCCCAGAGCACGATCCGCGCGCCGTCTTTGGCGAACTTCTTGGCCAATTCCTTGCCCATCCCCAATGCCCCGCCCGTGATCAAAACATTCTTTCCCTTTACACTCTTCATAAATCCTCCTTACCCGAAAAGATATATCATTATGGTTTGATCTCTTGCCATTTGTCAAACCAGCCGGCGCCGTACCCCTAGACTCCCTTGACCAAAATTGGTAATGGCTATATTTTTATGGAGTCCGGCTGCGAATTGAAGGAGGGTCGAAAATGCTTATGAACCCGTCGATTTTCCGGGAGTATGACATCCGGGGCGTAGCGGGCAAGGATTTTGACGAGGACTTTGCCTGCAACCTGGGCCGGGCGTTCGCCCGGAAAATGGCTGAGCAGGGCGGGAAAAAAGCCGCTTGCGGCCGCGACTGCCGCGTGAGTTCGCCGTCGCTCCAGCAAGCCTTGATCAAGGGCATGACCGACTCGGGCCTGGAAGTGACCAACATCGGCGTCGTGACCACTCCCATGCTCTACTTCAGTCTCTTCCACCTCAACGCCGACGGCGGAGTCATGGCCTCGGGCAGCCACAACCCTCCGGACCAGAACGGCTTCAAGGTCTGCGTGGGCAAGGAGACCATCTGGGGTCAACAAATCCTGGAGCTGCAAAAAATAATCGAGCGGAAGGACTACCCCTCGGGCAAAGGCGCGGTCAAAGACTACGAACTCAACACGCCCTACATTGATTACATAGTCAAGAACATAAAGCTGGCGCGCCCCCTCAGGGTGATCATCGACGCGGGCAACGGGACCGCGGGCCCGGTGGCGCCGGTGGTGCTGCGCAAGCTCGGCTGCGAAGTCGCCTGCATGTATTGCGAGATGGACGGCACTTTCCCCAACCACCACCCGGACCCCACGGTGGAGAAAAACGTGGCGGAGATCCGCCGGCGCGTGGTCGCGGAAAAAGCCGACGTGGGGATCGCCTACGACGGGGACGCGGACCGGATCGGCGTGATCGATGACCAGGGCAAAATCCTCTGGGGCGACATGCTGATGATCCTTCTGAGCCGGGCGCTTTTGAAGGAGGTTCCGGGGTCGATCATAGTCGGCGAGGTCAAATGTTCGCACCGGTTGTTTGACGATATATCGGCTCACCGCGGGAAGCCGCTGATGTGGAAAGCGGGCCACAGCCTGATCAAGGCGAAGATGAGGGAGGTCGGCGCGCAACTGGGCGGGGAGATGAGCGGGCACATCTTTTACAAGAACCGATGGTTCGGGTTTGACGACGCGATTTACACCTCGGCCCGGGTGCTCGAAATCCTTTCCCAAAGCCCCAAGCCGCTCTCGGAACTGCTGGCGGACGTGCCGGCTTCGTTCACCACCCCGGAGCTCCGCATCAAGTCGAGCGACGCGAAAAAATTCGAAATCGTGGAAAAGGTCAAGGATCATTTCGCGAAACTGGGTTATAAGATCAATGACGTTGACGGCATGCGGCTGATGTTCCCGGACGGCTGGGGCCTGGTCCGCGCTTCCAACACCCAGCCCATGCTGGTCATGCGCTTCGAGGCCGACACCGAGCCGCGGCTGGAGGAGATCAAGAAGTTGGTTGAGGACCAGGTCAACTTGCTCAATCTAGTTTGAGCATTCAGCCGGCCTGCTGGTTGACGGACTGGCCGTTCTCGCTTTCCTCCTCAGGTGGCGAGTGGGCTGGCGCCAGGCGACTCCTTTTGACGGCTGCGGGCCGCCGGCCGGCTCTACTGTCAAACCGATGGTCACGCCATGCTCTTCAACCTGCTCAGCGATCCGCAGGCCAAAAACAATCTGCTCGCCGACGAATTTGTCTCCGTTCTCTCCGAAAAAAAATTGCCCTCACTCAATTCCGCCCTCGCGCATCTCAAGACCGCCCTGGACAATTTCAATTTCTTCATCAGCCGGCATCGCGATAAATTCCGCGAAATGCCCGGGGGCCTTTAGTCCCGGTCCGCTGGTTGACACCAATTCTCGAAATGATTAGATTAATATCGCGGCTGGGCGATTTACCGCATGAAGCATCTGCCCGGCAAGGGAGGGAGCGAGCATGAAAAGGTTTTTGAGGAAGAAAGCGGTCATCCTTCTGGTGCTGGTCTGTTTCACCCTGCCCACTTTTCAATGCGGGCTGATCCTTTATCCCGAGCGCAATGGTCAGAAGCAGGGCGATATCGACGTCCGGGTCCTGGTGATGGACTGCCTGTGGTTAATCGTGGGCGTCGTCCCGGGAGTGGTGGCCCTGGTCGTGGACTTCGCGACCGGGTGCATCTACGAGCCGGGCAAGACCGGCGAAGCGCCCAAGGCCAAGCCCGGACAGAAATTGTCGCTCAACCTGCGCGGGCCTGCGCCGGCGGACGCTGACCTGATGGTTACCCTCACCGGCAAAGACCAGCCGGCCGTGCCCCTTCTCGCCCGGCACTTCCAGCAGGGCGAGGAAAAGTTCGGGCCGCTGACTTTCGCCATGCCCAAGGACCTCGCGGCCGGCGATTATGAACTCGCAATCTCGGTCAACGGCGTGGAAAACGCATCCTGGCCGGTTGAGGTGACGGACTAGCAGGCTGTTGAAAAATTATCTCCCTCCCCCTGGGAGGGGGGAGGGTCGGGGAGAGGGTCGCTTCTTGGAATCGCAGTCGCAAGGGCCGCAGACCCGCGCCAATCAAGGCTCCGACCACCCTCTCCTTGTTCCTCTCCCCTCCGAGGGAGAGGAAACAATTTTGGGCCGACCGTGCCAAAACCGGCTTTTTCAACACCCTGCGAGATGTTTCTCGAAAAATTTTTTGCCCCGGCCCTTCAAAAGCAAAGGGTCCTCGGCGCGGACAACTTTTGGCCGCGGAGGAAAATCTTCTTTGCGTTGTTGACGGCTTTGCGCCAAATGCGGCAAATGAGATAATGACCAATGGTCTTGAAGGAGGTTCCATGGGCATTTTCAAGGATAAAATAGCGATCGTCACCGGCTCTGCCTCGGGCATCGGAAGGGCCGTATCCGAGGGGCTTGCCGCGGCCGGGGCCAGGGTGCTCATGGCGGACGTCAACGAAACGCTCCTGAAAGAGGCCGTGGCGGCAATCGTCAAGTCCGGCTTTTCCGCCCAAGCCGCGCCGCTGGACGTGCGGGAATTCAGCGCGGTTAAAAAATTGGTGGACGACACCGTGGCCGAGCGCGGCCGGCTGGACTATCTCTTCAACAACGCCGGGATTTCGATCATGGGCGAGGCCCAGCTCTTTGACTACGGCGACTGGAAAGACCTGCTGGAGGTTAACCTGATCGGAGTGGTCAACGGAGTGCACGCGGCTTATCCCATAATGGTCAAGCAGGGCTTCGGACACATCGTCAATACCGGCTCGCTGGCCGGACTGATCCCAACCCCGGGAGAGGTTTCCTACGTCGCCAGCAAATACGCCGTGGTCGGACTGTCCAACGCGCTCCGCATCGAGGGCCGGGACCTCGGAGTCAAGGTCTCAGTGGTCTGCCCCGGGCTAATCGACACCCCGATCAAGGACAACAACAAACTCATCAACATGGATCGCGCCAAAGTCATGCACCTTGTGCCCAAAATGATGCCCGCACAGGAATGCGCCAAAATCATCCTCCGCGGAGTCGAGAAAAATCAGGCCATCATTCTCGTCACCGGCCTGACCAAATTATTCTGGGCGCTCCAGCGAATCTCGCCGGCATTGGTCCGCTACATCTGGCTCCGCAACATGAGGACCTTCAGGGACCTCGTAAAGCCCACTTCCCGCTAATTCCCCGGCAGAGCCCCGTCTCCCAATCGGCGTTGACGATTGAAATGATTTCGGCTAAATTCAAGGGTCAAAGATCGGGGGAGGTGGTTGATGAGGACGTTGTTGATCTATCCCCGGTTCCAATGGGCTGAGCACGGACAGTTGCAGGAGCCGCTGGGGATATTGCAGATTGCGTCGGTGCTGACCGGGCACGGGCATGAGGTGAGGTTTCTCGACTTCACTCACGAGCAAAACCTGGACAGGCTCGAGGACCAGGTGGCGTGGGCGGACGCGGCCGGAATGACCGTTTCGAGCGTGCTCTTCAACCGCGCCATTTTCATTCTCAAGAACATCAAGCAGTCCCGGCCCGAACTGCCGGTGATCGCGGGCGGGCCGCACCCGACCGCGGACCCCGAGGGCACGCTCCGCGCCGGGTTTGACTTTGCCGTGGTGGGCGAGGGCGAGCAGAGCGCGGTCGAGCTTTTCCGCTCGCTTGAGAACAATAACGGAGGCACGGGCATCGCCGGGGTCTGGACCATCAAGGACCGGAAGCTGGTCCCGGCCGAGCCGCGGGCCCTGATTCCGGACCTGGACACCATCCCGTTCCCGACCCGCGAGTTGCTTGACTACAAGACCTACCTCAAGACCGGCATGCTCCAGGTCGGGTTCTGCCTCTCGCGCGGCTGCCCGTTCTCATGCAAGTTCTGCAAGCCCATGCAGGACATGCTGTTCGGGAAAAAATTGCGCAAGCGCTCGCCGGAGAGCGTTGCCGAGGAAATTGACCGGGCGGTCGCGCTCACCGGCCATAACTTTCTGCTGTTCCGCGACGACTGCCTGTTCGCGCTGAAGCGGGAATGGTTTGAGCGGTTCCGAAAGGAGTTGGAAGCCCGGAGGTTAAAAATCGCTTTCAGCGGTCAGACCCGGGTGAGCGACATGGACGAGGACACGCTGGTGCTGCTCAAGTCCATCGGCCTGGTCGGGCTGGCCTTCGGGGTTGAGAGCGGCTCGCAGAAGATCGTGGACTATTACCGCAAGAACTTCAAGGTCGAGCAATCCCACAAGGCGTTTGAGCTCTGCCACAAGCACGGAATCGGCACGCACTGCTTCATCATACTGGGCGCTCCGGAGGAGACGCCGGAGGACGTGGCCAAGACCGTGGAGCTTGTGCGCCGGTTGAAGCCGGAGTCGATCACGATCTCGCGGCTGACCCCCGCGCCCGGCACCTATCTCCACCAGGAACACCTTGCCGCGGGAATCCTCAACGACGTCTCGTGGGAGGAATGGGACTTCTACAAGAACCGGTCTCCGATCAAGCTCAAGTACCTTTCCGAAGAAGACCTGATGCGGGCGGAGAACGAACTGCGGGCAATGGTCGCGGGCAGTGTCCTTTACCCGCGCCAGGAAATATTAGGCTGCGATCAAATCGGCAAGTGACAAGGAGGGCGGCGAATGAAGATATTCCTGGACTCGGCCAACCTGGAGGAGATCAAACAGACCGCGAGCCTGGGGCTTCTTGACGGCGTGACCACCAATCCCTCGCTGGTGGCCAAGGAGAAAAAACCCTTCCGGCGGCTTTTGCTGGAGATCTGCGAGATCGTCAAGGGGCCGGTGAGCGGGGAGGTTATCTGCTGCGAGGCCAAGGGCATGATCGAAGAGGGCCGGCGGCTGCACAAGCTGCATCCCAACCTGGTCTGCAAAATACCCATGACCAAGGACGGGCTCCAGGCGGTCAAGGTCCTGGAAGAAGAGGGCGCGCGCTGCAACGTCACGCTCGTGTTTTCCCCGCTCCAGGCCATACTCGCGGCCAAGGCCGGGGCCAGCTTTATTTCTCCTTTCATCGGCCGGCTGGACGACATCGGCCAGCGCGGCATGGAATTGATCGAGCAGATGAAAATCATCTGGGGCAATTACGGGTTTGAGAGCGAGGTCATCGTGGCATCCATCCGCCACCCGGTGCACGTGCTGGAAGCGGCCATGATCGGAGCGGACATCGTCACCGTGCCTTTCAAGGTGATCGAGCAGTTCACCAGGCACCCGCTCACCGACATCGGCATCGAGCGGTTCCTCGCCGACTGGAAAAAGGCCGGAGTGCAGTTTGACGTCTGAACCAAACCGGGTACTCCGAATAGCCGGGCTCAGCCTTGACGGCATCGCCATGATGGCGCCGCTGGCCGGGGTCACGGACTCGCCCATGCGCCGGACGGTGAAAAAAATGGGCGCCTCGCTGGTGTTCACGGAAATGGTGAGCGCGACCGGTCTGCTCAAGTCGCCGGGCGAGGCAAGGTCGTTCCATTACCACCTTCTCTCGGCCCATCCCGAGGAGCGGCCTTTGGCGGTTCAGCTTTTTGGCGCGGAGCCGGAGCTCATGGCCAGGGCCGCAAGGCTTCTGGCCGAGACCGACGCGGACATGATCAACGTCAACATGGGCTGCCCGGTGCCCAAGGTGGTGAGGCGGGGCGAAGGGGTGGCCCTGATGAAGGACCCGGAGCGAGTCAGGCTTATGCTGGCGGAAATGAGGAAAGCGATAGCGGGCGTGCCGCTCACGGTCAAGCTCCGGTCCGGGTTCGCGCCCGAACTGATCAACGCCCCGGAAATATGCCGCATCGCCGAGGGCGAGGGCGCGGATGCCGTGATCGTGCACGGCCGCTCCGGGAAGCAGGGCTATGCCGGCAGGGCCGACCGGGCCGTGATCCGGGACTGCGTCAAGGCGGTGAAAATACCGGTGATCGCCAACGGCGACTTGAAGACCCCGGCCGACGTCGCCTCGGTCATGAGCGAGACCGGCTGCGCAGGCGCCATGATCGCAAGGGGCGCGCTCGGAAACCCCTGGATCTTCCGCGCCATTAAAAACCCCGGCGCCCCGCGGCCCGACATGCGCGAAAGAAAAGAAATGATCCTTTGGCACTTCTCAATGATCGACCAGGTTTACGACCAATACGACGCCGGCGCCTGCATGAGAAAATTCCTGGTCTGGTACTCCAAAGGTATCCCGGGAGGGATTGAGCTTAGAAGAGAATTGAGTGGAATTAAAAGCAAGGCAGCCGCGCTGGAGGCGGTGGATAAGTTCTTCTCCCATGAGGAAAGCCATCCCGCCGGTCAGGGAGATGGGGGATTGAGAGAAGGGATACTTATCTGACGGACCGGCTAAGATGGCTTACGGCCTTTTTATGTTGCAATAGATATGCCAGTTCTGACAATTTAAAATATATAGCGATTTCAACAGGTTGAAAATTACGGCAAAAGCCAGCCGGGCCTAACCTGACAAAATTGGAAACAGGAGTGACAAAAATTGCATACCTGCGTTGATAATCTTCAGCTCCAAGCCAGGAGGTGTATAAAAAAATGAACAGATTCGACCTGGTAATAATTGGCGCGGGTCCGGCCGGCTATGTTGCAGCTTTGGCCGCGGCTCAGGTTGGGGCGAGTGTTTGCGTGGTTGAGAAGGACGAGTTGGGTGGAGTTTGTCTAAACCGGGGCTGCATTCCGACCAAGGCTTTGCTCAAGACCGCGGAGTTGCTTTCGGAGATTCGCTCGGCTGAAGAATTCGGCGTCCGACTCGATACCCCCGGCCCGACTGCTCCGGCGGTCAGCTTCAAGTCAGAATTCGGCTTGGGCGCGAGCATGGGCAAGCCTCCGTTCCTGGACCTTGCCCGGGCCATGGAGCGCAAGGACGAGGTGGTGGCCACACTTGTGCGGGGCGTGGAATCGCTTTTCAAGTCGTGGAAGGTCACGGTCAAGAATGGCGAGGCTCGGTTCAAGGACCGGAGCACGGTGATTGTGAATTCCGGCCAGGCCGAGGATGAACTTTCCGCGGGCGCGGTGCTGATCGCCACCGGGTCTTCGCCGGCCCAGCTCCCGGCGCTTCCCATCGACGGGCTCCGGGTCTTAAGCAGCGACCATTTGCTCAAGGTAACCGAAATACCGCGCAACATTTTGATCGTGGGCGCGGGCGCCATCGGCTGCGAGTGGGCGTTCATCATGAGACATTTCGGGGCCGAGGTCACGCTGATTGAGATGCTGCCCCAGGTGGCGCCGCTGGAGGATGATATGATCGGCGCCCTGCTTGCGCGCGAAATGAAAAAGCTCAAGGTCAAGCTCCTGCTGGGGGACGGCATCGCCAAGGTCTCGCAGGTTACCGACGGCGTGATCGCCAAGACCGCGTCGGGCCAGGAGATCATAGCGGAGCGGGTGCTGGTGAGCGTGGGCCGGAAACCCAACAGCGGCAAACTGGGCCTGGAGAAAATCGGGGTTGAACTGGATCAGCGCGGGTTTATCAAAGTGAATTCCAGGATGGAGACCTCGGCGCCGAAAATCTACGCGGCCGGGGACGTGGCCGGGGGCATGCTGCTCGCGCACAAGGCCTCGGCCGAGGGCAAAGTCGCGGCCGCGAACGCGCTGGGCAAAAACCGCGAAATGGATTACTCGGTGGTGCCGGCCGCGATCTTCACCTCGCCCGAAGTCGCCTCGGTGGGGCTTAAGGAAAGAGAGGCGAAGGAAAAGGGGCTGAACTACGGCATCGGCGGTTTCCCGGTGCGCGCGCTCGGCAAAGCGCAGGCCATGGGCGAGATCGCGGGAGAAATCAAGCTGGTCTTTGACAAGGACACCCAGAAAATCCTGGGCTGCCACATCGTCGGCCCGCGCGCGTCCGAACTGATCCACGAGGCCGCGCTCGCCATCAAGCTCGGCGCAAAGGTCAGCGACATCGCCGGAACCATCCACGCCCACCCTACCCTCTCCGAGGGACTGATGGAAGCCGCACAAGCCTGCCTCGGCTACGCCATCCACCAGCCCAAACCGAAATGAGAGGAAAGAGGAACCCTCCGGCGCTCCGGAGTTCCGGTGTTCATGGGTTCCGGGGTTCCGGGGTTCCGGGGTTCCGGGGTTCTGAAAAAAATACATCTAGTGTAGTGTTTCCATAACGGCTTTACAATACGACACCTTTTCCAAGATCACTTCGACCTTCTTGGTCCAGACAAAAGGTTTTGGATTTTCATTGTTCACTCGGATGTATTCCTCGATCGCCGCGATCAGGTCCGGCACACTTTTAAACACCCCGCGCCGGATGCGCTTGCGCGTAAGTTCCCCGAAAAATCTCTCGACCAGATTCAACCAGGAACTGGAGGTCGGCGTGAAGTGCGGGTGAAACCGGAGATGCTTCCCCAGCCACTTTTTGACATTAGGATGATTGTGCGTCCCGTAGTTGTCTAGAATCAAGTGGATATCCAATCCCGTTGGCACCTCGTGGTCAATGGTGCGCAGAAATTTCAAGACCTCGAGGTTGCGATGGCGGGGATAACAGGAGCCGATCACCTTGCCCTCCAGAACATTCAACGCGGCAAACAGGCAAGTCGTCCCATGCCGTTTGTAGTCGTGGGTCATGGTCCCGCAACGCCCCTTCTTCATCGGCAGCCCCGGCTGGGTCCGGTCCAACGCCTGGATCTGCGATTTCTCGTCCACGCACAGCACCACCGATTTGTCCGGAGGGTTCAAGTAGACTCCCACCACATCGGTCAGCTTCTCCACGAAGCGCTGGTCCTTGGAAAGCTTGAAGCTCTTCACTCGGTGCGGCTGGAGACCATGCGCGTCCCAGATGCGCGAAACCGTGGCGTTGCTTACTCCCTGCGCCTTGGCCATCGTCCGCGTGGACCAGTGCGTCGCGCCGGCCGGAGTAGTGTGCAGGGACGCCTCCACGATGGCCTTCACCTTCCCCGCGGGAAGCGCCTTCTTGCTGGGGCCGTGGGGGGCATCCTCCGCGATCCCCGGGGGACCCTTCGCCTCGAAACGCTTGCGCCATTGGATCACCGTCGGACGGCTGGTCCGCAGTTCTTTGGCGATGGCGTTATTGGATTTGCCCTCCGCCGCCAACTGGCAAATCCGCGCCCGCAACACCGTCCGTTGCGGCGTGGTCTTCGCCCTCGTCCATGCTTCCAGCGTTCTCCGCTGTTCCTCGGTCATCCGCAAAGCCTCACTTGTTTTCCACATGAAAATATATGAGCACAAAATTAATTTATTGTCAAGCTATTATTGTAACACTACACTAG
>Ga0315291_10006960_pt1 | contig 14020 bp, 11 predicted proteins | sample YL17G12_20_MG_FD_203070 | JGI IMG/M metagenome (GOLD analysis project Ga0315291, IMG submission 203070) | Sediment microbial communities from Yellowstone Lake, YNP, Wyoming, USA - YL17G12_20 | ecosystem: Environmental > Aquatic > Freshwater > Lake > Sediment | place: USA: Wyoming | collected...
GGGCAAGCCCTCCCTGGCCGTTATGTATTTCAAGAACAACACGGGCGATGAAAAGCTGGATCACTGGAGAGGGGCGATTTCCGACCTATTGATCACAGACCTGTCTCAATCGAAATACATTAAAGTCTTGAGCGCAGACCAGCTTTTCAATATTCTCAGCGAAATGAATCAGGTGGATGCTAAAAGCTATACATCGAAGGTCCTGAAGGATGTGGCGGCGCGGGGAGGGGTCAAGGATGTCCTCGTTGGAAGCTTTGCTAAGGCCGGCGATAACTTCAGGATCGATGTAACGCTCCAGGAGGCCGGCACGGGTGAGCTGTTAAGTTCCGAGCGAGTGGAAGGCAAGGGGGAAGACGGCATTTTTTCCATGGTCGATGAATTGACAAGAAAAATCAAAGCGGACCTCAAGCTTTCGGCGCGGGAGATCGCTTCGGATATCGATGAAGAGCTCAAAAAAATCACGACGTCCTCGCCCGAGGCTTTCAAGTTCTACAGCCAGGGACGAGAACTGCACAACGAGCAGAAATACCGGGAGAGCATCCGGATGATGGAGAAGGCCGTCGCCATTGATCCGGATTTTGCCATGGCCTATCGCTCGATGGCCATGGCTTTCAGCAATCTTTTCTATACTTCGGAAAAAAAGAAATGCCTCAAAAAAGCCTTTGAGCTCTCCGACCGCCTCTCCGACAGAGAGCGATATATCATTCAAGGGGATTATTACCGGGAATCCGAGAGGTTATATGACAAAGCGGTCGCCGCCTACGAGAAACTATTGGAGCTCTACCCGGACGACAGCATGGGAAACACCAACCTGGGAATTCTTTACAACAGCCTCGAGGAATGGGATAAGGCCATTGAGCTCTATGAACATCAGATCCGGAACAACCCCGAAAATATTTGGCCATATTTGAACATTATCGATTGCTACCTGGCCAAGGGATGGCCGGAGAAAGCCAAGGCCGCCTTCGAGGGCTATATCCGGAATTATAAAGATAATTTTATGATCCGGATCTATTTGGCAGTCGTTGAATTTGTTCAAGGCCAGTACGAGCGGGCCCTTGCCGAAGCGGAGAAGGCCGATTCGCTGAATCCGGGGGATTATTTGAATTACATTGCCAAAGGCTGTGCCTATCGGGGCTTGGGCGATTGGGGGAGAGCCGAGGGTGAATATCAAAAGGTTTTTGACTTGGAAGAAAAAGCCGGGCATCTGATTGCCCGGCGTATGCTGGGTGCGATGTATCAATTGCGAGGACAATTCAAACGGGCTGAGGAGGAGATGACCAAGGGCGCTGAGCTCGCCGAAAAAATCGAGGACAAGGGATGGATTTCCAACTTCCATCAGAGCCTGGCCTATATCTATCTTGGCTCGGGCTTGGCTGAAAAGGCGTTGGAGGAATCGACTAAATCACTCCGGGCAGCGGTCGAAATCGACAGCCTGTCCATGCAAAAATATACATTATCGGCCAAGGGATATGCCGAGCTCGAGTCGGGGAAGATGGGAGAGGCCCAAAAAACAGCCGACGCGCTTCGAGCCTTGATTGATCTAGACGCCAATAAAAAAGACATCAGATATTGGGATCTCCTGGCCGGCAGAATCATGTCCAACAAGCGGGATTATCCTGGAGCGATCGGCCGGCTGACAAAAGCCGAGGCGCTGCTCCCGTTTCAATATTTTTTCGACAACGATCATGTCTTGTTTATGGATGCTTTGGCGCGCGCTTATTTCGGGCGTGACGATCTCGACAAGGCCCGGACAGAGTATGAAAAAATCACCCGGCTCTCCGTCGGTGCGTTTTATTACGGAGATATCTATGCCAGGAGCTTTTACCGGCTGGGGATGATCTGCGAGAAGCAGGGAGACAAAGCCAAGGCCAAAGAGAATTACCAGAAATTCCTCGACCTCTGGAAAGACGCTGACCCGCGGCTAGCTGAAGTTGACGATGCCAAGATAAGGTTGGCGCGACTGAAAGGACCGGACATCCCCTAAGTATTTTCTCGCTATCATCTATCCCCTCGCGCTTTATAGACAACTAGCATCTCAGGCAGGTCGTCGCGGGGGGAAAGGCGCCTGCGGACTTTCTTCGGCAAGGCCGGTTGAATTCCACCGATGTTACCTGGACGAATATGGGCCTCAAAGCTATCGGGCACATAATTTGTCTAATTTATCTAGGAGAGGGGCATTCGCCTCTCTCGTTAAGGAATGAACATGCGATATTGTCAACGATACATAGCCGCTGTCTTGTCGGCTTTTCTTTTCTCCTTTTCGGCTGTCCAGGCAACTCCTTTGAAGAAGGAGGCGCGGCAGGCCGCCGATTCGAAGATTATCAAATACGCTTTCACGCCTGGAGACGTTCTCGTTTATAGCTATGTCTTCGAAACCGAGAACCGCCCGGAAGGGATCAAAGACGCCGTCTATCACGTTCGTTCCGAATGGCAGGTGGAACTGGCCGTCTTCGGCCGGTCTGACGGGACATCCGCGATCGCCGCACAATATAACCTCCGCAGGTTCGAGATTCAGGGCCGTCCGGCGCTCGAACGAATCATGGGCAGGGACGCGGCGCGGGACCTCCTGGCGCCTTACGAAAACGTTAATCCTGAGCTCGTTCGCTACCTTGTTGTCGATGATTTGGGAAACGTCCAGAACCACAGCTATAATCTTAACCTGTCCGCTTCGAACGTCTATTCGTTCATGACGCACATCGCGCGCCTCCCCGGTATTCCGCTCGGCAGCGGAGCCTCTTTTCAATCGCAAGAAGAAGAATCCATGGATGTTTTCTATGCCGGAGAAAGCCGCGATGTCCGTGGCACATATGACCTTTTCGAGGCCGAGCACCCGTGCGGAAAAGCCCTTCTCTCGGTCAACAAAAACTTGGGTCTCCCGGACAGGTTGGAATATTCAGCCTCCTATGTCGCCGTGAATCAGGTCCATCGGGAAGGGTATTCGTTGATCTTCAGAGAAAAGCGGACGGCCGGCTGGCCGACGCTGTTGAAGGATCCGTCGCTGAACAAAGCACTCGTCCTAGCCGCTTTGGCCCGGACGGACCTCGTTTGCGACCGGGATGTCATTCGAGCCTTCTTGAGCTCCTCGGACGCCGAGCGTCAGAATCTCGCGGCGGCGTACTGCTCCCTGAGGGGCATCCCGCCGGGGCTGGATATGGCCTCGTATCTGACCGCGGACAATCCCATCGTCCGGTTTAACGCCGCCAAAGCCATGTTCAAATTCCAGGGCGAAGCAGGGCCGCTACGAAATATGACCTTGGATGCCGATCCCTACCTCCGCAGGCGCTCGGTGAATTTTTTCGAACACAGCACGTACATGGTTCCCTCCAGAATTCATCCGTTATTTGCCTCGGTGCAAAAATGGCTGTTTGACGGCGGTTCTTTCCCTGAAGTCTCTATTAATACGGTGGACGAACTCCATGAGGTCCTCCAATTTGTCAAGCCGGCGAATTCCGGCATTTTTGGCTGCTATAAAAATTTCCTCGAGGGGGCCGCAGATTTCAAGCATCCGTATTACCTTTGCCTTCCCGAAGACTATGACCCAGCCGAGGTCTATCCCCTCATTATCTATCTGGGCATGGGGGACGGACGAGGAGATTATGCGCTGAAATCCATTGCGGATGCCCTGCGAAAGGCAAAGAAGATGTCCGAATATATCCTGCTCGTGCCTCAAGCCCACGGCAAATGGTGGGAGCCGGAAGCCGAAGCGGCCCTGAACGGCATCCTGAGGGCCGTCCTCCAGAGCATAAGCGTCAACACGAACGAGATCTGTCTCGCCGGGAGCTCCAATGGAGGCATGGCGACCATGTTCTATGGAACGCATATGCCCGACATGTTCGCCGCCCTCGCTTCCAATATGGGCTACCCAGCCGTCGACCGGACCTTTATGGAAAAGCCGCCGGAGTTCGAGCCCCTGAAGAATTTGTTCAATGCCAAGGTCTTCCTCAGCCACGGAAGCGACGACGAACTCGTGACGCCCGAGGGAGACCGCGAGGCATCTTCCTTTCTCAGAAAAAACCATGTGCCGGTGACGTATGTCGAGGTGCCTCGGAAAGGCCACGATGTCCCGATTGAGGACGTCCTGGCCAAGGCTCTCAAAGTCTTCGAATCACAAAAGCGAAACCCTTTTCCCAAGCACATCGATTTTTTAATGAACGAACCGGCCTATCCATCATGCTACTGGATCAAAATCCTGGCCTACAGTGCCTTGCCGGCCAAGGTGACCGCGAAAATCGTCGGAAATACCGTCGAGATCGAGACCACGGGCGTCAGGGAGATGAAACTATCCCTGGATGAAAACATGATCGACCTCTCGCAGCCCCTGCTGGTCCGAGTCAACAATAAGGACGTTTTCCAGGGCGTTCTCCACCCCTCTGCTTCGGGCATCTTGTGGTCTGCCAAGGAACGGATGGACGCCCAGCTCGCGTATTGCGTTTCCCTGGATCTCGATACTTTCTAAAATCGAAGGCATCCGCCTTTGCCATCCTCGCCTGTTTGATTCACAATAAAAACTCTGATTTATCAAATGCCCATCCGGCGGCTGATTGCGATCTACCAAAGTTGCCGGGGCAACGATCCCCGCCGTGCCAGCTTGGCCGGTCGGGTGCTAGGGCGCAATGCCGCCAAAGGTTCCGATGAAATGATCCACGCTGAAATCAGCCGGATGCTCTATGGGCTGGATCTCTCCTTCTTGCCGTGTCCTTGCGTTCACTGCGGGCGGATAAATCGAGGCATCCCGGCTCCGCCTAGGGCGCCATGGGTGCCATACTACCATCAAGATAATGATCGAGGAGCCTACGCTGTGCCAGTGCTGTGCGACAGCTGTGGAAAGGATTTCTACGTGGTTTGGGATCAGGACCCGCGGTGAACCGAGCGGACGATGTTTTCATGGGCTCGTATTGAACTTTATCTTTCTTTTTGGACCAGGCATTCTGGACTCCACCCACAGCTTCATCCCCTGGCACGAGCTCTTCATAGATTCCGTGATCGCTCACGAGGCCATCTCGCGCATTTAACGAAAAACATCCTGGACAAGTCGGAGGGGGGAGGGGAAAGAGGACCGTTATTTCGTTTTTTCAATGTTGACGATCATCTTTGGGGTCTTGACGTAGGAGTCGAGTTTTATTCCGCCCTCGGGAGTGAAAGTGATTCGGGCCTCTTCATAGACCTTCCCTTCGCCTTTGAAATTCTTGTCTAGGTCCAATTCGGCAACGAGGAAGAGAAAAAGACCGGATCTATTCTTCCCCGGGGCAAGCACCTTCCAGGCGTCGGCAGAAGGACTGAAGCCCACTGGGAGAGCTTGAGATTCCCCTACCAATATGATCTTCATTCCTTTATCTGTAGGCGTTTCGAAGGCGGCGTGGAAACTTATGTTCAATCCCATTTCTCCCGGAAATTGAAGGAACCCTTTTTTTATTTGGTTAAAGGCGCTGAAGAATCCTTTACTGTCGTTTTTATTTACGAAATCTTGTAGCAGGGCGACCTCGTCCAGGGTCGTATAGCTATTGACGACGATTCTGGCATTCATTACGGCCGGAAGGCCCGTCCCTACGCCGGTGAGCATCCGTCCCCGGAATTCCGACGGGACCATAAGAATATTTGAAAACGCAGGATTCACGACCGCGATGAGACCGGCGGCGACGATGACGAAAGCTTTTTTTGTCATGGAACGCTCGTCCTCGAAATCTTCCCCTTCTCCTTCATTATGAATCCTACTCTTGGGGGAAAATATTGTCAAGGCGCTTATAAGCACCGAAAGGCTATCAGAATGCCGTTGATAGAGCTCAAATTCCATCTTCAGCCAACGAAAAAGATCCTCGCCGATCCGATGTCGTGGCATCAATGTTCTCGCGCTCCTGTATGACGAATCAACATCCCGGGCAAGTCGTCGGGGGGGAATAAGAGCGGCGCCAGCGGCTGATTATCGATTTCTAAATGTGGTTTCAGAACACCTTTGGCAAGTCGGGGAGGAGGAGGGGGAAAGCGGGGCGAAAGAGAGAGGGCCTGACCCAAGGGATCGATATTTGGCGTCTATTATTACTAATCAGGCTCTTGTTTGACAGCCGCCTTCGGAAATCATCAGCGTTGATTGAAATCCCATAAGTCCCGGGCGTCTCGGATGGAGTGACCGAGTTCACCAGACCGAGTTCATCAGATTGACTTCACCTATTTTAAATGATACAAGTCGCAATGGGGAAAAAAGAATTAATTAAACAACAATAATCATTTCTAAAAATAAACGAGCAGAATCCGCTTTTCTAAAAGGAGGGAAATCAATGAAACTCCGAACTCTAATGGTCATTAAGTCCATCATCACAATCGTCTTTGGAATCGGTTTCGTGGTGAAGCCGGCAACAGTGTTATCACTTTATGGTGTGACACTCGATCCCGTTGGAGCTTATATGACTCGGCTTTTTGGGGCAGCGTTTATCGTTGTTGGCGCTCTTCTCTGGTATGCCCGGAAAGACCCAGGATCTCCGGCATTGAGGGCGATCGTTCTTGGCGTTTTTATTGGAGACGTGATCGGGTTCATCATAGCTCTTCTAGGTCAACTCTCCGGCATCCTTAATGCGCTCGGCTGGCTCACTGTTGCTCTATACTTTCTGCTAGCATTGGGCTTCGGGTATTTCCAGTATAAAAAGCCAAGGACACCCTAACCATCTTCGCGTTCTGGGTCTGTTACTACGGGATCTATGCCGATGCTCATTGGGGGGTAAAGAATGCAATGCAGTGGATGATGCCCCACAAGTTCGGACCATCGCGCATTGCCAGAAATTCCTCGACCTCTGGAAAGACGCCGATCCCGGTATTCCCGTGGTTGAGGATGCCAGGAAGAGGCTGGCGGGGCTGAAGGGTCAGTGACTTTTGCATTGCTTTATTAGCTCATTCTTGAGAAAATTGAAAAGTTGGGGCTCAAAAGACATTGACGTGAATTCACTCCCCCCAGGAAAGACGGGTGAGAAGAAAGAAATGCTCAAAAGCGGAAAAAAACAATTTAAGCTTTAAAGGAGTTAACAGTGAAAGAACTCGTCGAGTTGATTGCTAAATCATTAGTAGACAACCCGGACAAAGTGAAGGTTTCCCAATTAAACGGAGAACAGAGCTCAATCATCGAATTAAATGTTGCTCCGGAAGATGTAGGTAAGGTTATTGGGAAGCAGGGAAGAAACGTTCAGGCCATCAGAGTTATTTTGGGTGCTGCAGGAATGAAGCTGAAAAAGAGAATTAATCTCGAGATTATAGAAAAAAGATAACTTGGTCAGCATAGGGAAATGATTATCGGTTGGCGTTGATTGTCGTTTGGCATGAGGGGGAAAAAGAGGAATCACCAAAAAAAGAAGCAAATCAATGACAAAGGAAAAAGAGAAAAGAGACAGAGAAAAAAAAGAAAAGGCAAGAAGAAAAAGAGAAAAAAGGGGGAAAGAGAAAAATAGAACTTCAAAGGATAAGATAACATGATGATGTAATGCACCTCCTCGGGGAGTCTGGTAGACTTCCGGCGGGAAATGCTTTATCAGGAGCTATCCGGCGAAGAGCTAAAGAAGGATTTCGCTCGATCGTATTTCGGCAATGGGTTGACTGTCACCGAAATAAGGGCGGTATCACAAAAAGCGCAAAATCCCTTGAATCGGTTCCATTTCACTTATCAGAGTTTTGCACTATTTTATAGCGCTCCAAATGACCTTGCCGTCCGGGCCGAGCAGAACTAGAGAAAAATCCGGATATTCAATTACTTTTCCATCCGGCGTTGTAATCTTAACCGTTCCCGCAACAAAGCGGTTATTTCCATTTTCGTCAAACAACGTCAGCCTCGATCCATCTTTGAGGGCATACAGCCCGGCGCGTGTCATGCTATTTTCGTCATAAAAAGTCAGGCTCGGGCCATCTTGAAGAATTCGCAGGTAGGCGCGTGCTTTTTCATTTTTGTCAAACAACGTCAACCTCGATTCATCTTGGAGGGCGTACAGGCCGGCGCGTGTCATGCTATTTTCGTCATAAAGAGTCAGGCTCGAACCATATTTGCTGGCGTACAGCGCGGCGCGTGCTTTTACATTTTCGTCAAACAACGTCAGCCTCGGGCCATCTTTGAAGGCGCCCAGGCCGGCGCGTGCTTTTTGATTTTCGTCAAACAATATCAGCCTCGGTCCATCTTTGTCGGCGCCCAGCCCGGCGCGTGCTATTTCATTTTCGTCAAACAACGTCAGCTTCGGTCCATCTTTGAGGGCGTACAGCCCGGCGCGTGCTTTTTGATTTTCGTCAAACAATATCAGCTTCGATCCATCTATGTCGGCGTTTAGCCCAACGCGCATATTGCCATTTTCGTCCCTCAACATCAGGGTAGGACCAGATTTATTCACGCGCAACTGGGCGCGAGTATTATCATTTTCGTCCAAGAGTGTAAGAAACGGGCCAAATTCACCTATCGACAACTTGCCACGGACTTTGCCCTTTGTGTCCTCAAGAATAAACTCGTTTGCGCGGACCACGTTCCACGTTTGCGACGCCTGAGCCCACGCTTTGGTCGGTATCGTCTTGAATAGCCGAGGTCCTATTAATCCCACAGCGACAAGCAGAATCGCTCCAAGAAGCATGCGATTCAGCCGCTTCTGGCGTTTCGTCTCCTTCTCCAGGTTTGCCAAGCGTTCTTCAATGAGCATGTTTTTTCCCCTTTCTTCAATTTTAATAATGAGAATTATTCCCGTCGTTGTAGGGGGATAACAATCGTTCTTGCCCCTTTTCTTCGCCCTTGAATATATTTAATCAGGTTTGCACTCGGATTGCAAAGTCGAAATAAAGTCGATGGAAGCAAGCATTCAGACTTTTTCCAGCGTCGATTAAAATCCAAAATAATTTGTGGACGAATTGGGGATATAACCTACATTCCGCATATAGCGGAGACGGTTTTTAAGATTTATTGTATGGTGTAAGATCATTGTATTCAGCGTGTTCGACTACTTATACGTTAGGGCTCTTTTCTTCATTTCCGCCAGCCAGATCTCCTTTTGCCGATTTTCGATGGCGCGAAGCCTCCGCCACGCTTGCCGCCAGGCTCGATAACGACGGCTTGCCTCCAACATCGTCTTCTCATCGGCCCGACGAACAAGTTGGCATCGGCGCTTGGTTTCCGCTTTAGACAGGAAGAGAACTTGAGGATGACCCGCCCCGTCCCGACACCCGCAACGGGGATTGCCGCAACGACGATGGACGCGGGCCACACTCCCCACGGCCAGCGGTACGGTCGACTCCAACGCCCGGATCAACCGCCGGCGCTCCCGGTGCAATCGTGACATTTCGCTTGACGAAGACATTGTTCTGGTATATTAATATCATACTTATGTATATAAGGCAAGCGGGCGGACGCCGAACCCAAGGCACCGTCCGATTGACCGTCCATCCCCTCGGCCCCCATCCCATCCTCCGCCACTTCCTGGCCCGGATGGATTTCCCCCGTCTCGTCAACGCCAGCTTGGGCCGCTCCCGCGAAGGGCTCCTCGACCAGGTCCAAGCCCTGGGTGTTCTCGTCCAGAACATCCTGTTATCCCTGGCCCCGATGTACCGCATCGCCCAGTGGGCCGAACCCATCGACCCGGCCGCCCTGGGCTTGAGCAAGGAAGAGAAGCGCGCCCTCAACGACGATCGGATGGGCCGAGTGCTGGACGACCTGGCCTCGGTCCGCGGCCGAAGTGGTCATCCGGGCTCAGTGGGCGCTCAAGGAAAAAGGTTGCGGGCTCGTCATCTTCGACGCCTGCCGCCCCTGGGCCGTGACCAGACTGTTCTGCAACGTAACCCCGCCGCTTATCAACGGCGAGATATCTTTTTCCGACAGAACTCGGCCATGAGTTTCAGGGACGAGTTGTCGGGGTCTTTCAACAACGCTTGTTCGAACCAGGCTTTAGCGGCCGCAAAGTCCCCGTCCTCAATGCATACAAACCCCTTGCGGGCTTCCAACCTACCCGGCGAGTTTTTTATTTCCAAAGGCATCGAGTCGATGGAAATCGTGCCGTCTCCCGAGACGACGTTCCTCCGGCCATCCCAGTCCAAGGTTCCGTCGGCGATCCCCTTGAGTTGGAGGTAGGCCAGTCCGTAATTAAAATACACGGGGGGGTGAAGAAGTTGTTCCGTCGTACGGGTCGTTTCTTTGACCAGCGGGCTCTCGAGAAAACTCGTGAGCTTCTCGACCAGCCCGCTTCCCATAAACTCGCTCTTGATTTCAGCTTGTTCCTTGTCCAGCTGTGCTTTCTCGCGATTATAGGCGTCGTTCTGGGCTTGTTGGGCGGGAATTTCGAATTGGTGAGGCGTGTCATTGTGAATTTGGATTCTGTTCCCCAGATCAACCATCTTGTCATTAATCAGCTTCAAAGGATCCCAGATTTTCCGAAATTCATTTTCGACCTGATCGGAGGCCCGTTTCGACGCCTCCTTAACCTCCGCGTCGAGGATGGTGGAGGAGCTAATCGCTAAGAAATTTTCCCGTAGTTTTAGGATCTCCCCGGGAAGCTTCATTTCTTTCGAAGGGCTAGCATCTTGGGCATAGCCGAGGGCCGTTAACGCGATGGTTAACGATGCCCCGGTTAATAACATTCTGACGAGAAAACGACGTGCCTCGTGAAGCCTGATCATTTGCCTCCCCCTCTCTTAACAAATGAAAATTTGCCTTTCCCGTAACGCCCCAAATTCACGCTCCGGCCGGATCTATTCAAAAGTCTTTGAGCCTCGAATGAATATTCCATTAAAATTGATAATATCATTATTCGGATCTTGATCCAGATAGGATCCCGATTCGGGATTTTTAGAATCGTAAATCCAAACATCTTCTTTCCCATCTTGTCCTAAGGAAATAATCAAATAATCAGCCGTTGCGCTTCCGCTTAATCCATAGTGCCCATTTACTTTTGCTCCACAAAAAATTAGATAATTATTTCCCCAAGGATCTTTAATAGGTATTGATTTTGCATGACGAGGACACAAGGCTTTATATAACGGACTATTCTCATCATATGACCCTGATTGATTTGGAGGGACAGCATTATCCAATATATATTCATCTAGGTATCTAGCAAGCGATGATATTTCCGTCTTAGCAAGCGCAATTTTTTCACCTTGTTCTACTAGATTAATTATCCTCGAGGCAGGAAGCCATACGCCGCGCTCGTTTTGTATTTCTTCCAGTTGCCAGCCCCTATCATACTTTCTTATTTTGGTGTTTAGCTGGACATCATTTATTTTATATTTAACCAGCATGACTTCATCTGATTCCTTTGAAATCCCAAGGACTTCGACTGTGTCTTTATCGGTCAGTTTAAAAACATTTTTGGCGAGGTCGCGGGCCACTTCCGTGCTTAATTGGGAACTGGAGTTGACGATGAAGAATAGAACAAACAGCCAAATAAGAATCCTAATTTTCATATTACCCTCCTACTAAAATCATCATATCGCAAGGATAAAACAAATACAAGCCAGCAATCATTCACCACCGCCTCGATTATCGCCAGGTGTCGGACCTGCGTCATAGAAGTGGGGTAAATCATCCGACGCGGGATTCCCAGTAGTCTTCCAGGCGGTTGGATTTCATCACGCAGCGCATGGCGATGATGGCGTTGGCTCCCCGGACGGACCATTCCATCCCCGATTGCTTGAGTCGCTGGCCGGTGACGGCCTTACATCCGGCCTCCACCACTCCGGAACCGACGAACAAGCCTTGGGCTCGGAACGTGTTGTACCCGAGTTTGACGCGGCTAGATGCTAAAAAACCTCATAACCATCTGTAATCAATAGGGATAAGCCATTTTTCAAGAAAACAGGCGTGTATCCAGGTCCTATTCCGCGGATAAAACCGCGGGCAAGGGATCGATCTTTAATTTATTGAGTATGTTACGGGCCTTCGGAGTGCCCGGAGTCGTCTGGAAAACGGTTCCTTGAGGCGCCAACAATTGACCAATCTTTATCGAGCGCAGTTCCTCCCGAATCCGGGGCCAGGTCAAGTCGCGGGCCCGTTCCGCGACTCGTTCGAGGAGGAGCGCCAGAACGCAAAGGAAGACATGAGACCGGATCCGGTGGGAGACCCGATGAAAGACCGGCTGGATCCCGATCATCGACGAGCTCACCGGCAGCCACGCCGACTTTTTCAGCACGCGGATCTTCCAGCCTCTGGGGATGTGGAACACCTACTATAAAAACGAGCCGGGGATGCCCCGGCCCGTCGGATTGGCCGACTACTACTACGACCGCTACGGAGACGGGTATGTGGAAAACATAACCGAGGAGGTCTGTTACCTTGAGCACAACAGCGACTACGGCTTTGCCGGGATTGTGGACGACATGGCCGACCGCGCCCGCTTCATCGAAGCTTTAGTAAAGGGTGATCTCATAAGTCAGGACTCCTGGAAAGAAATGACAACCCCTTGTTTGCCGGGATCCGAATTCGAATGAGCAGGGGCTGGCCTTGGCATGATCCCCTATACGGATAATCGGGGCATCAAGCACATCGCTTACGAAGGCGCAGGGTCCGGGATTATCCTTTTCTGGTGAAGGTTGGTACCGATTCCGATCTGAACGGGAGGGATCGTCGCGTTGCGCGAAAAAGCAAATCCCTATAACTTGGAAGGAGCCATGAGAATCCGAAACATCGGGACGGGGAAAGCCGTTGGGGCGGTTATGCTGCTGAGGGCCTTATTATGCTATGGCGGCCAAAACAACCAGCCGCAGATATACAAGACCCTACATGAGGCAGCCGCAAAGGGCGATCTGGAAGACGTGAAAAGGCACTTGGAGAAGGGCGCGGACGTGAATGCCAAGGACGACAACGGCTGGACGCCACTACATGAAGCCGCGTGGAATGGTCACAAGGAAGTAGTCGAACTGTTGATCGTCAAAGGTGCGAACGTGAATGCCATGGACAACGATTCGAAGACGCCGCTGGGCCAGGCTAGGACGTTTGGCCACACGGATATAGCCGAGCTGTTGATCGCCAAAGGCGCGGACGCAAATGCCAAGGACCACAAGGCTACCCAGGAGACTTCGAGCCCATTAATCAGCACGGGGAAGTATTGGGAAGCGCGGCTGAGTTCCGTGCAGTATGCTGAAATAACGAAACTGGAAAACACGCGTGCCGACGTTGCTCTGAAGGGCGATATCCCATCTTCCGCACTGGCCCTGGTCGTGAAATGCACATCGCTTCAAGACATACCATTTAACTCCAAGGAAAATTGGAGTGTGTCGATTATCCCGACGGTCAAGCCAGCCAAGGGCAGCATCTCCGACGAAGTGGTTATCGGGATATCACCGATACTGACGAGCTGGGCGAGCTATCCTGAAGTGATGGTGTTGTATCCCGTGGACGAACCAGCCCAGGTTGTGCTGTCTGGCATCACGGTGGAGAAGGGCCAGACTATCACCCTATTGTTCGCCTATGAGTTGCCCAAGCAGAACCGACAAACGCCAAACGATCTTTCGCCACTTACCATACATGCTGATAAGAAAATTCGTGACATCAAGGTGCCCATACCATGGCGAGCAACAGCCGTCGAGCCACAACGGAAGTGAAAATTTGTCGAACGAGGTGATGCGGCAGCACGCTTTTCGTTTTGATTGAGATCGTAGTGCCCCAAAGGACGATACCGTTGAAAACCGCCAGGGACAGGGAATCATGTCCCCGAAAGTGATATACGGTCAGCGCGGCGATTTTAGGCCGGATCCTTCATCACTTGACGGTTAATATTTTCTTGAACAGGCTAAAGACATTATGCGTTTTATTTATTCTCGCTGTAAGGGACAAAGGAGAGACAACTACATAGGAACGGCGTTAGAGCTGATTTCCCAGAAGTTGAGCCCGATATTCAACGTTCACTATCATCCGATTCAGAATCCTTCGCGTCGCTCAGGATGGCGCCAAGGATTATTTTCTTGACTTTTTATGGAGAAGGATATATCGTATATACGATATATACTTTGGAGGAAGATCATGGCGGATCAAATGATAATCAGGATAGATGCCGATCTCAAAGCACGGCTGAATCGTCTG
>Ga0315291_10006961_pt1 | contig 14019 bp, 5 predicted proteins | sample YL17G12_20_MG_FD_203070 | JGI IMG/M metagenome (GOLD analysis project Ga0315291, IMG submission 203070) | Sediment microbial communities from Yellowstone Lake, YNP, Wyoming, USA - YL17G12_20 | ecosystem: Environmental > Aquatic > Freshwater > Lake > Sediment | place: USA: Wyoming | collected...
ACGATGACGCAGGCGCGGGCCGTTGAGGCGAGGTTCAGTCTGCTTGGGCCCGATCTGGCGATGGCGCTCGAGGCCGCGCCGTCGCCCGTGGTGCAGGGGGAAGAAGTCCTCTACACTGTAACGGTCAGCAATGTGGGGACCTCCGCGGCGACGGGGGTCACCCTCAGCGTGTGGCCGCCGATCGGTGGGGCCTCGCTCGGCACCGTCACGCCGAGCCAGGGATCCTGCTCCGGGAGCCTGCCGGTGACCTGCACCCTCGGTGGGGTTGCGGCAGGTGCCGAGGCCACGGTCACGCTGCACGTCGTCCCGGGCTCCTCGGGCACACTGCCGTTGCGGGCGGAGGTCGCGGCGGATTCCGACACCGATCCCAGCAATAACACTGCGACGCTGCAGACGGCGTGCCTGGCGGCTCGACCCGGTTCGATCGGTGTGAACACCTGGACCGCCTTCGGTCCTGACGGTGGCAATGTTTTCGCCATCACCATCGACCCTCTCGACACGCAGGTGCTCTACGCGGCGACGGTGAACGGTGCCTTCAAGTCCACCGACAAGGCTGCCCACTGGACCCGGATCTTCGGGTCGACCACTGCGGTCGTTGCCCCCCATCCGACCGTGGCGGGTGTCCTGTTCCTTGCAGATCGATCTCGCCAGATCTACAAGAGCACGGATGGCGGCCAGACCTGGCAGCCGAGCGGGACGGGGATCACCCCCCAGTTAAGCGGGTCCGTGACCGGATCTTTCCTCTTCTGGCCTGGCGTTGCGAACACCCTTTTCTTCTCCCGAGGCGACAGCCTGTTCAAGAGTTCCGACGGTGGGGGGACGTGGACGGCGATGAACACGACGGCGCCGCTTGTCGGCAAGTTGCTCGGCAACCTGGTGGTGGATCCCGCGGGGGGGTCTCCGGTCCTATTCGTCTCGACGTCCCAGGATGGCGTGTACACGAGCACCGATGGCGGCTCCACTTGGGTGGCCGCGAGCACCGGCTTCCCGGTCAACGCCCAGGGGCGGATCTATATCAATTCGCTCACGATCCTGCCGGGGAGTCCGGCGACGCTACTGGCGGTGTCGCGCAACGACTACCGCGTGTACGCCTCGACCGACGGAGGGACTACATGGACCGCCCGCTCTGGCGAAATCGACTTTCTCTCGGCGCTCGTTCCCTCTGGAGGCAGCTCGACGGTCTATGCCACCGGCTCTGATGGTGGGGGTCCGAACCCCAGCATGAAGGGGGCTGTATTTATCAGCCAGGATCAAGGCGCCACATGGACCGTCCTCACAACGACGTACGGTTATCCCACGTTCCTCACAGTCGACCCGGCGAACACCGCAGCGCTGTATGCCAGTCTCCTTGAGGGTGTGTATGCGAGCGCGGATGGAGGCCTGACCTGGTCCCCAGCCAATGCCGGCTTGCGGGCGATGGAATTCTCCTGGGGCATCGCGTACCAGCCGAGCAACCCTGCAACTTGGTACGCCCATGGTGGCGAGAACGGGATCTTCAAAACCACCGACGGAGGGGCGACCTTCTGGAATGTTACGGGCAACATCGTGGATCCGGCCAACGGTGTGATGGCGGTGGACCCCAACGACCCCCAGATCGTGTATTCCGCGGGATACCCACTCGAGGCTGCGATGGGCTCCGACTGGGTGTTCTCATACTTCGTCCGCAGCACGAATGGCGGGACATCCTGGAATCCCGTCCCGAATCTTGACACGGAGAACTGGTGGAACCTCCAGCCGTGGGGCATCGTGGCGCTTCCGACCGTACCGACGACAATTTACGCAGCCGCTTCTTCAAAGGGTGGTGTATTTAAGAGCGTCGATGGTGGCGTGACGTTTGTGCGGGTCAGCACCGGCCTTCCCTCTTCGGGCTTTGTCTTGGATTTGGCCTCATCCGACGCGCTGGGGTCGACCCTGTACGTGGCCCACGCGACGGGAGTCTTCAAGAGCACCAACGGTGGGGCGACTTGGGTCTCGGCCAGCACCGGCTTGCCGGCATCGACACAGATCCGCAAGTTTGCGGTTCACCCGACTGACCCGGCCACGCTCTACTGTGCCACCAACGCCGGCATTTTCAAAACCATCAACGGCGGCGCCGCCTGGGTGGGTGTGAACACAGGGTGGCCGCTCGCGGTGGACGGCATTACCCCGGCCGTGGCGTACGCCATCGCCATCGACCGTACCGACCCCACCGTCCTGTATGCAGCCGCAATCGTCAACGGTGTTGTGTCGGTCTGCACCACGCGAGACGGAGGCGGGACTTGGTGGCCGCTCGGCGGTGGCGCGGGCCTTGATGCCGTCAACGGAATTTGGCGCTTGGCCGTCGACCCTGCCGACCACACGCACCTGATCGCCTCGGCGCGTGGTGGGTTGTACGAGACAAAGCTCGACCTGCGCCGGCTGACCGTCAGCAAAACTGGCACCGGGTCGGGAACGGTTTCCAGCGTACCGGGTGGCATTGCGTGCGGGACGGCCTGCTACGGCGATTTTGCAGAGGGCCAGATCGTCACCCTCACCGCCGCCGCAGGCACCGGTTCGTCGTTCACCGGTTGGTCCGGTGAGGTTTGCTCAGGCACAGAACCCTGCCAGGTCACCATGAGCCAGGCGCGCAGTGTGACTGCCACCTTCACTCTGAACACCTACTCGCTGTCGGTGACCAAGGCTGGGACTGGGGGCGGCACGGTCACTTCTTCGCCGGCAGGGATCAACTGTGGAAGCACGTGTAGTACGAGCTTTAGCTACAACACCGTGGTCACGCTTAGCGCGACGGCGGATCCGGGCTCGACGTTCACTGGGTGGTCCGGTGAGGGCTGCTCGGGGACGGGCACGTGTCAGGTCACGATGAGCCAGGCGCGGACCGTCACCGCTACTTTCGGGCTGGGGGGCAGCGGGGCGACCTTCTTTGCAATCACACCCTGTCGCGTCCTCGACACCCGGAGCACGGCACCCCCCATCCTTGCGGCCGGCTCACGTCGCGTGTTTACCGTGGCTGGTTCGTGCGGTGTGCCGGCGGGGGCCAAGGCAATCGTGTCGAACCTCACGGTGGTTGGGGCAGGGGCACAGGGCGAGCTCAAGGTCATCGGGGGTCATCTGACTGCCACCACGACCTCCGCGATCAGCTTCGGGCGCTCACGGGCGCGGGCCAACAATGCCATCGTCCAATTGGCGACAGACGGGTCCGGCACCATTTCGGTCATCAACAACTCGGCGGGGACCGTCCACTTCATCCTGGACGTCACCGGGTACTTCCAATGAGGTTTACAGTTTATGGAGGGGAGGCGCCATGAAGCGCATCGAAACGACCCCAGGTTTTCTGCGGTGGGCTGGGCTTGCGGTCGCGGTTCTCGGGGTACTCGCTCCTGCGCTCGGGGAGGCTCAGACGGGTCAGCAGTTTTACGCGGTGACGCCGTGTCGGATCGTGGACACGCGGGTGGTGAACCCGCAGCAGCCGGCGCCGCGGAACACGAAGGCGACGGCGTTGCCGGTCCTCTACCCGCCGCCGTGTCCGGGTGCTGGATGCCAGCCGGAATGGACGGGTCCGACGGAGCCGGAGAACCCGCAGTACTTCAAGGTGCGGGCAGTTTCACAGTTCGACGGCACCGGGGATTGCGGGATTCCGACGGGTGCGACGGGTGTATCGGTGAACGTGACGCTCGCGCAGCCGAAGTCGAACGGGAACATTCGGCTGTGGCCGTACGGGGGTTCGATGCCGCTGGTGTCGACACTGAACGTGACGACGTCGGACAATGCACTGGCGAACGGGGCGATCATCCCGTTGCCGGCGTACAACGCGGCGAACCCTGACATCTCGGTGCGGTTTACGACGGGAAGCCGAGTTGGCACCACCGTCCAGCTCATCCTCGACGTCACCGGCTACTTCCAGTAGGGCGGTGGTCTGTGCCGCCGGTCGGCTGCCCTGTTGAAGAGAACCGCCGGCGAGGAGTGGCGGCACCACAGCAGGCCGGGTCGAACTGGATGAATTGTCCGCGGTCAGGGAGACAGGTGTGTCAAGAGGAAGAATGGTCCGCTCGCTCGCCCTGCAGTCCACCCCCTTTCTCCTTACGAGCCGGGAGTGATCGCCATTACGGCTGTATCCACGATTCGGGCTTGACATGCTGATGAGAGGTCTCAACAGTGGTGTGAAAACGGAGAGATGCCGCAGCGGCAAGAGCTCGTTCCATAATCCTGGATTGCCGGGGGGTCGCGGGACCACGTCTGGGCTTGCGCCGTCGATCGAAGAGGCCCATGGCAGCGGGAGATGCGCCCGGAGACCCGGGCGGTCGAGTCCGAGATCAACGTTGCGAGTCTCGGGTGTGAGTGTTGGGGGCGCTTTGGAGGAGCGGAGGTGCAGGATGGTACTGGCCAAAATTGGTTGCGCGATAGCGGCGACGGTTATTGTCGCTGCGGCTGCCGCAGCGGGAGGCACCGTGTCGTCGCCGTCACGAACCCTGAGGGTTCCTCGTGAGAACCTGACGGGCAAATCCGCACAAACCACCCATGCCATGGGAGGACTCGTGGCGACCGCCCAGGCCGTCACGCCGAGCGTGCGCGTCAACAACGTGACGACTGGCGGGCAACACCTGCCGACCGTCACTGTCGGCCCGGAAGGCCAGGTGTATGTGGCCTGGGTGGACTGCCTCACCGATCAGGACTGCTCAACCGCCAATCCCGACATCTACTTCGCAAAATCCACCGATGGCGGGCAGACCTTCGACGCCCGGGTGTTAGTCAGCGACGACGGGCCAGGAGCCTTTGCCAATGCTCCTAAGATCGCGACCGACCAGGACGGCACGATCTACATCGTCTGGCACGACGACAGGACCACAACACCCGGTGACGACAGCTGGGACGTGTACCTCTCCAAGTCCATCGATGGGGGGCAGACGTTCTCACCGAGCGTCAGAGTGAGCGAGCACATCGCCAACACGTACCAGTACGAGCCCGACCTCGCGGTCACCCCGACCGGCACGGTTTACGTATCTTGGCAACGCTACTACTTCGATGACCAGCTCCAGCAGTGGGATTACGACGTATACGTCGCCGTCTCGTTGGACGGCGGCGCGAGCTTCGGGACCAACATCAAGGTGAGCGACGGTGAGAGCTATCAGTACAAGTCCACGATCGGCGTGGGCCCGAGCGGGAACGTGTACGTGGCGTGGACCGATTCGCGCGCTGACGGCGCCGGGGACATTTACCTGGCCAGGTCCACCAACGGCGGGGTGACCTTTTCACCAAACATCCGCGTCAACAGCTACACCGCGGACAGTCAGACATACCCGGAGCTCGCTATCGATGGCGACGAGGTGGTCTATGTGGTTTGGCTCGACGGGCGCCGCCAGGCCGACGGGTCTTATGACGTGTACATGGCGCGTTCGATTGACCTTGGCGAGAGTTTTGGCAACGAGATCCGTGTGAGTGACGCAGACGTCTCAACGACGGCTTTTGACCTGTACCCGGTGATCACGGCGGCCGGCCATGGCTTCGTTGCTGTGGCGTGGTATGACGAGCGAACGGACGACTGGGACACGTACATGACGCGCTCGAACGACGCGGGCCTGACTGTCCTGCCGAGTTGGCGCGTCAACGACCTCACCGCCAACAGCCAGTCCGTACCCGACATCTTCATGACGTCCAACCTGGACGTCTACTGTGTCTATCGGGACCGGAGCTCGGGCGATTTCGACATCTACTTCGTGCGCGATATCGCGCCCCCGCCGCCGGCCCCAAGCCGGTTCTACAGCCTGACGCCGTGCCGCGTGCTTGATACGCGTACCCCATCGGGAACGCCGATCCTCGGTGTGGGCGAGCGTCGGGTTTTCACGGTGGCCGGTACGTGCGGCGTCCCGTCTGGAGCCAAGGCGATCGTCTCGAACCTCACCGTCGTCGGGGCCGGCGCACAGGGGGAGCTCAAGGTCATCGGGGGTCATTTGACAGCCACCACGACCTCCTCGATGAGCTTCGGGCCCTCACGGGCGCGGGCCAATAACGCGATCGTGCAATTGGCGACGGACGGGTCCGGAACAATCTCGGTCATCAACAACTCCGCGGGCACCGTCCACTTCATCCTCGACTTGACCGGGTACTTCCAGTAGAACGCTTTCGGGGAGGCTGCGGCCTTGGCAGCCGAGGCTGCCCGAGCGACTGTGGTGTACGTTGGCGCAAGGCGAACTGACGCCAAGACCTTGACCGCTCTTTGCTTCCCGTCGGCCAGACCGTGCTCGTGGCCTTCGAGCGGCGCCAGCAGGTCTCTTTCGCGGCACCCATTCCAGCAAATGGGCGCCCGATGCTCCGGGAGCTTCAATCAGCCCGCCGTCTCTCGCACGTCCGCGAAGGCCTGCGGCCGCCGAGTCCTCGACGAAGGAATGACAGGGAGGTTTGCCCTCTCCCTAAGGGTCCGAGCAACATGAGTTGCCAATTGGAGTCCTACTCCGGCTTGGAAAGCACAGCCCGGTACTTGGGCTCGGGGTCCTTCAGATCCCACCTCACGAATGGTGCCCCCCCAAGGCCCCGCTCACGTCGGGAAGTGGTGGGAGTGTCTCTGGTGACGGGCCTGAGATAGGACTCGGCGCCTGTTTGATTGTGGCACGACCTGCCTCGGGAAGTTCTTGAATCCACTTGGCGAATTCGTTAATGCCTTCATCGTGCAGCCCAGCTGTTTCGATCAGCCAGGTTCCCTCCGCCGGATCGATGAAGCACACCACCCTCCCCTCGAACGGCCCAACCTCCGGGAAGCCCGCGAGAACTGGGACGAAGTGGTAGGTAAACGTGAACGCGAGCTTCTGAACTTCGCCGAATGGGTCGTGTTGCGCCTTGAACCGATTCACAGACGTGTACTCACCAAACTCTCGCCTGGCCACGGTCACGCCCTCAAGACCCCCAGTGATCATCGTGACGTTCACTTTGTGCGCCAGTTGCCGAACCTTCGTGGTTGGCTCGAACCTGTCCCTGCCAAGGTCGCGACAATACCCAGCGGGGATCAAGAAATCCCTTAGCAGCTTCTCCGCATTCGGCAGTTGCCGAAGCGCGGAGTCACCGGCTAGTTCTGAAATCTGCCAACCGGAGGTCGGATCGTTAATCAGGAGCAGCTCAACTGGCTCCGAAAAGCCCATCGCCTCGAGCGCCCGGTCCCTCAAACCCGTGTCCACATCCGCCTGGCCAGCTGCCCCGATCGACGCCATGAAGGGAAGCAAGAGCAGACCCAGTCGTCGAAGAATGACTGCCCTTGACCGAGGATGGACTGCCATTTCGACCTCCTTCTCACTCCCCAACTTGCACTTCTCAATATTTAATAATAACAGTGACCTGCACCCATTCAGACCACCAGTTCCAGTGTTCGGAGCTCCGCCGCGGCGCCCTCGCACACCTTGAGGAACACAACCACACCGGGTTGGGCTTGCAGTTCACAACGGGTCTATCCCCGCGCCCACCCGGGGGAAGCGCTATTCTTCGGACACGCTAGAGTCATGGGCCACCGGTCTGCTCAGGCGGTTGGTGGCGTAGCGATTACGGCACCTGCGGCGCCCGCATGAAGTTGGGGTCACCGGTTAGGGTGTCGATCACCGTGGCCCGGCACCGGGAGTGGCGCTCCCTGGACATATTCTGAGATCAATTTTGTAGGTCACTAAACTCAGCAGAGACTATAACCCTGGCATTTCAGGGGAACAGCCTTATAATAATAGAAAAGGTAAATGAGACTCCATTTGCTTCGGACGCGGCCGAAAGTAGGTGGTAACCGTGGGGGCCACAGGGACAAGACCCCGACCTAGGGACCGGCAAGGAAGGTTGGAGGCCAAGATGCTGCAACGGCGAGCAGTTGTCTGGCTTCTCGTCGCTGGGGTGTTCGGTGTGAACCTCTGGGCGGGCGCCCCCTTGCAGGGGCCCACGCCAACCACGGCGGAGCAACAGGCGCAGGTTGCAGGGAAAGCAGCCGTTGGGGCGACGGGACCAGTGGTCGCAGCGCCTTCGGGGGGCGCGTCTGCGGTGCCCTTACGGCAGCCGAGGGTGCTCCGCCTGCCGGATGGTGTGAAGCTGCCTTCGTCGGCACCCGCCGCGGCCGCGAGCCCGGCCCACGAGCAGGCGGTCGGTCGGCTCCTCGCATCGCTTGCACCACGCGCCCAGGCGATGGCCCTAAAGCCGGAGGACGGTGGCGAATCGCCGAGGGCGGCTCGCATGAGCGAGGGATGGCTACGCTCGGTTGGAGCTCCGCCGGGCAGCGCATTCGCCGCTGCGCACCTTGGACCTCGGGACGACCCCGGCGGGATCGCTGCGGGCTTCATGCGCCTGCACGGTGAGGCGTTCGGGGTCTCCAAGGAGGCGGTGAGCTTCCGGGAGGAGCGGGTGAAGAGGCGCGACGGGCGCCAGTTCGTCCGCCTCGCGCAGGAGTTTGGCGGCATCCCGGTTTTCGGCGCCTCGGTTGTGGTACAGCTCGACACAGCGGGGGACGTGGAGTTCGTTCTTTCCGACGTGGCGCGGGATGACGCGCGCTTTCACGAGAAGGACTTCGCCACAAAGCCGATCGTGGGTGCGGACGCGGCACGTGCGCTCGCCCTCACGGTACCGGAGCTGGCGCCCGAGGTTTCCGATCTTGTCGCGACCGCGCCGGCCCTCATGATCTACGAGCCCTCGGTGATCGGCAACTTTGGCACCAGCCGCCTGGTGTGGCACCTACGGGTCACGAGCGAGGTTGCTCCGGTGGACGAGGTTGTCCTCGTTGACGCCCGCACCGGCGAGGTCGCGTTCCACTTCTCGCAGATCATGGACGCGAAGTACCGGGAGATCTACAACTGCGCAAATGTCCCCGGATCTCTTGGCTCTCTGGCCCGTTCGGAAGGCCAGGCCGTGACGGGTATCGCGGATGTCGACTTCGCGTATGACTACCTCGGCGACACATATGATTTCTACTGGTCCCGCTTTGGCCGGGACAGCATCAACGGAAGTGGCATGACGCTTCTTGCCCGAACGTACTACTGTCCGGGCAGCGGTTGCCCGTACAACAATGCGTCCTGGACTGGCTCCGAGATGCGTTTCGGCCAGGGCTACGCGGCCGCTGACGATGTTGTTGGTCATGAGCTCACGCACGGGGTCACACAGTACGAGTCCAACCTGATCTACTGGAGCGAATCCGGAGCGATCAACGAGTCTTTGTCGGACATCTTTGGGGAATTCGTTGATCTGGCTAACGGGAGGGGCACCGACACATCCGGGGTACGTTGGTACATGGGGGAAGACCTCCCGGGTGGCGCAATCCGCGACATGCTGAACCCCCCGGCTTACTCACAACCTGATCGTCGGTACAGTCCCTATTGGTACAAGCTCGGAAGCGACAATAGGGGGGTTCACATAAACTCCGGCGTGGGCAACAAGCTCACGTACCTGCTCACCGACGGCAACACGTTCAACGGACAGGCCGTCGCGGCCATGGGCCTTGACGCGGTGGCTGCCCTGTTCTACGAGGCCCAAGTCGACCTGCTAGGACCGGGGTCCGACTACTTCGACCTCGACGCGGCGCTCGGGCAGGCCGCCGTCAACCTGACCTGGACGGCCGCGCAGCGCGCCAACCTGGAGCGCGCCTGCCGGGCCGTGGAGATAGCGCTGCCCGCCAGCGTCGCGACCATTTTCAGCGACGGCTTCGAGGGATCGTTCCCCGGCTCGTGGGCGATTTACGACGGGTCGGGAATCGGCACGCAGTGGGGCAAGTCCACGGCCTGGGCAGCATCTGGCAGCGCCAGCGCCTGGTGCGCGGCGGGCGGCACCTCCCCGCAACCCCCTGCGGGTCCTTACGTGAACAACATGGACACCTGGATGGTGTACGGGCCGTTCTCGCTTGCCAGTGCAGCCGAAGCGTGGATGGCGTTCGACATGTTGCTAGATGTCGAGGCGGGGTACGATTCTCTCTATTGGGGAATCTCGATAGACGGCTCCAACTTCTACGGCTTCACGGTTTCACAATCTGCTTGGGAAGCTCACGAGGTACTCAACTTTCGGGACGTCACAGGCGTCACCGCCCTTGGCCAGAGTAGCGTGTGGGTCGCCTTCAACTTCTATTCCGATACGTCGATGAGCGCGTACTACGGCGCCTACATTGACAACGTCGTGATCAAGAAGGCCGTGTGCGCCGCGCCGTCGAGCCCAACCCTCACCGCGCCCGCGTCAGCCACGAGCGCGTCTGACTACACGGCCTCCTGGTCCGCGACGAGCCCGCTCGACACCTACGAGCTTCAGGAGGCCACGAACCCTTCGTTCAGCGGCGCTTCCACCTACAGCGGGAGTGGCACCAGCGCGGTTTTCAATCACACGGTGGGGAGCCCGACGACCTACTACTACCACCTGCGCGCCACCGACACCTGTGGCGGCCCGACGTGGTACTCCACGTGGTCAGCTACGGGAAGCACGACCGTCAACCCGCCGGCGCAAACCCTTACCGTGACCAGGGCCGGGACGGGGACCGGCACGGTGACCTCCTCGCCTGCTGGGATCGCCTGCGGAGCCACCTGCAGTGCGAGCTTTGACTACAACACCGACGTCACGCTCTCGGCGAGTGCAGGGGTTGGCTCGACCTTTGCTGGCTGGTCCGGTGAGGGGTGTACCGGCACCGGGACCTGTCAGGTCACGATGACGCAGGCGCGGGCCGTTGAGGCGAGGTTCAGTCTGCTTGGGCCCGATCTGGCGATGGCGCTCGAGGCCGCGCCGTCGCCCGTGGTGCAGGGGGAAGAAGTCCTCTACACTGTAACGGTCAGCAATGTGGGGACCTCCGCGGCGACGGGGGTCACCCTCAGCGTGTGGCCGCCGATCGGTGGGGCCTCGCTCGGCACCGTCACGCCGAGCCAGGGATCCTGCTCCGGGAGCCTGCCGGTGACCTGCACCCTCGGTGGGGTTGCGGCAGGTGCCGAGGCCACGGTCACGCTGCACGTCGTCCCGGGCTCCTCGGGCACACTGCCGTTGCGGGCGGAGGTCGCGGCGGATTCCGACACCGATCCCAGCAATAACACTGCGACGCTGCAGACGGCGTGCCTGGCGGCTCGACCCGGTTCGATCGGTGTGAACACCTGGACCGCCTTCGGTCCTGACGGTGGCAATGTTTTCGCCATCACCATCGACCCTCTCGACACGCAGGTGCTCTACGCGGCGACGGTGAACGGTGCCTTCAAGTCCACCGACAAGGCTGCCCACTGGACCCGGATCTTCGGGTCGACCACTGCGGTCGTTGCCCCCCATCCGACCGTGGCGGGTGTCCTGTTCCTTGCAGATCGATCTCGCCAGATCTACAAGAGCACGGATGGCGGCCAGACCTGGCAGCCGAGCGGGACGGGGATCACCCCCCAGTTAAGCGGGTCCGTGACCGGATCTTTCCTCTTCTGGCCTGGCGTTGCGAACACCCTTTTCTTCTCCCGAGGCGACAGCCTGTTCAAGAGTTCCGACGGTGGGGGGACGTGGACGGCGATGAACACGACGGCGCCGCTTGTCGGCAAGTTGCTCGGCAACCTGGTGGTGGATCCCGCGGGGGGGTCTCCGGTCCTATTCGTCTCGACGTCCCAGGATGGCGTGTACACGAGCACCGATGGCGGCTCCACTTGGGTGGCCGCGAGCACCGGCTTCCCGGTCAACGCCCAGGGGCGGATCTATATCAATTCGCTCACGATCCTGCCGGGGAGTCCGGCGACGCTACTGGCGGTGTCGCGCAACGACTACCGCGTGTACGCCTCGACCGACGGAGGGACTACATGGACCGCCCGCTCTGGCGAAATCGACTTTCTCTCGGCGCTCGTTCCCTCTGGAGGCAGCTCGACGGTCTATGCCACCGGCTCTGATGGTGGGGGTCCGAACCCCAGCATGAAGGGGGCTGTATTTATCAGCCAGGATCAAGGCGCCACATGGACCGTCCTCACAACGACGTACGGTTATCCCACGTTCCTCACAGTCGACCCGGCGAACACCGCAGCGCTGTATGCCAGTCTCCTTGAGGGTGTGTATGCGAGCGCGGATGGAGGCCTGACCTGGTCCCCAGCCAATGCCGGCTTGCGGGCGATGGAATTCTCCTGGGGCATCGCGTACCAGCCGAGCAACCCTGCAACTTGGTACGCCCATGGTGGCGAGAACGGGATCTTCAAAACCACCGACGGAGGGGCGACCTTCTGGAATGTTACGGGCAACATCGTGGATCCGGCCAACGGTGTGATGGCGGTGGACCCCAACGACCCCCAGATCGTGTATTCCGCGGGATACCCACTCGAGGCTGCGATGGGCTCCGACTGGGTGTTCTCATACTTCGTCCGCAGCACGAATGGCGGGACATCCTGGAATCCCGTCCCGAATCTTGACACGGAGAACTGGTGGAACCTCCAGCCGTGGGGCATCGTGGCGCTTCCGACCGTACCGACGACAATTTACGCAGCCGCTTCTTCAAAGGGTGGTGTATTTAAGAGCGTCGATGGTGGCGTGACGTTTGTGCGGGTCAGCACCGGCCTTCCCTCTTCGGGCTTTGTCTTGGATTTGGCCTCATCCGACGCGCTGGGGTCGACCCTGTACGTGGCCCACGCGACGGGAGTCTTCAAGAGCACCAACGGTGGGGCGACTTGGGTCTCGGCCAGCACCGGCTTGCCGGCATCGACACAGATCCGCAAGTTTGCGGTTCACCCGACTGACCCGGCCACGCTCTACTGTGCCACCAACGCCGGCATTTTCAAAACCATCAACGGCGGCGCCGCCTGGGTGGGTGTGAACACAGGGTGGCCGCTCGCGGTGGACGGCATTACCCCGGCCGTGGCGTACGCCATCGCCATCGACCGTACCGACCCCACCGTCCTGTATGCAGCCGCAATCGTCAACGGTGTTGTGTCGGTCTGCACCACGCGAGACGGAGGCGGGACTTGGTGGCCGCTCGGCGGTGGCGCGGGCCTTGATGCCGTCAACGGAATTTGGCGCTTGGCCGTCGACCCTGCCGACCACACGCACCTGATCGCCTCGGCGCGTGGTGGGTTGTACGAGACAAAGCTCGACCTGCGCCGGCTGACCGTCAGCAAAACTGGCACCGGGTCGGGAACGGTTTCCAGCGTACCGGGTGGCATTGCGTGCGGGACGGCCTGCTACGGCGATTTTGCAGAGGGCCAGATCGTCACCCTCACCGCCGCCGCAGGCACCGGTTCGTCGTTCACCGGTTGGTCCGGTGAGGTTTGCTCAGGCACAGAACCCTGCCAGGTCACCATGAGCCAGGCGCGCAGTGTGACTGCCACCTTCACTCTGAACACCTACTCGCTGTCGGTGACCAAGGCTGGGACTGGGGGCGGCACGGTCACTTCTTCGCCGGCAGGGATCAACTGTGGAAGCACGTGTAGTACGAGCTTTAGCTACAACACCGTGGTCACGCTTAGCGCGACGGCGGATCCGGGCTCGACGTTCACTGGGTGGTCCGGTGAGGGCTGCTCGGGGACGGGCACGTGTCAGGTCACGATGAGCCAGGCGCGGACCGTCACCGCTACTTTCGGGCTGGGGGGCAGCGGGGCGACCTTCTTTGCAATCACACCCTGTCGCGTCCTCGACACCCGGAGCACGGCACCCCCCATCCTTGCGGCCGGCTCACGTCGCGTGTTTACCGTGGCTGGTTCGTGCGGTGTGCCGGCGGGGGCCAAGGCAATCGTGTCGAACCTCACGGTGGTTGGGGCAGGGGCACAGGGCGAGCTCAAGGTCATCGGGGGTCATCTGACTGCCACCACGACCTCCGCGATCAGCTTCGGGCGCTCACGGGCGCGGGCCAACAATGCCATCGTCCAATTGGCGACAGACGGGTCCGGCACCATTTCGGTCATCAACAACTCGGCGGGGACCGTCCACTTCATCCTGGACGTCACCGGGTACTTCCAATGAGGTTTACAGTTTATGGAGGGGAGGCGCCATGAAGCGCATCGAAACGACCCCAGGTTTTCTGCGGTGGGCTGGGCTTGCGGTCGCGGTTCTCGGGGTACTCGCTCCTGCGCTCGGGGAGGCTCAGACGGGTCAGCAGTTTTACGCGGTGACGCCGTGTCGGAT